>Ga0123355_10011872_pt1 | contig 13458 bp, 6 predicted proteins | sample TergutEmb28metaG_3_FD_89872 | JGI IMG/M metagenome (GOLD analysis project Ga0123355, IMG submission 89872) | Embiratermes neotenicus P1 segment gut microbial communities from Petit-Saut dam, French Guiana - Emb289 P1 | ecosystem: Host-associated > Arthropoda: Insects > Digestive system > Gut ...
CCATCGTATGCCACCGTCCAAAACTGGGTGAACCAGTTTAAACTTGGTTATTTTTCCACCTGGGATACGCCTCATCGTGGACGACACAAAACAGTGACCACCCCAGTGATTATTGATAAAATTCACGAGCTAATCTTGGAAAACCGCCGGATTTCGGTTAAATCAATGGCTGTGCAACTGGGCATCTCATGTGAGCGGATTGGGTCCATCATTCATGCAGATTCGGACATGCGGAAGCTCTCCGCGAAGTGGTTCCCGAAGTTCACGAACGTTGATCAAAAACGTCAACGGTGCCAGTCGTCTGAGCAACGTTTGGAATTTTTTCGGCGCCATCCAAATGATTTCCTGTCGCGACTGGTGACCATGGACGAAACTTGGTTATATCACTATGAGCCGGAGACAAAGCAACAATCAATGGAGTGGCGACATAGCGGCTCACCCCGCCCCAAAAAATTCCGAGTGCAAAAATCCGCTGGAAAAGTTCTCGCCTCGAATTTTTGGGATCAAGACGGCATCCTCCTCATTGATTATCTTCCAAAGGGCCAAACTATCAACGCGGAGTATTAATCATCTCTGTTGGTGCAATTGAAGGACATTTTGAAGGAAAAACGCCTGCCGCGGGAAGGTCACCAAAGGGGCCTTGTTCTTGCACGACAATGCCCCGGCTCACCGGGCACTTGCAACCCAGAAGAAACTGACCTACCTGTGATTGCAATGTCTTGATCACCCACCCTATTCTCCAGATCTGGCCCCTTCGGACTACCACCTGTTCTCTGGACTGAAAAAACAATAGAAAGGTCGCCATTTTTCTTCCGACGTTGAGGTCATTGTTGCCGCGGAGACCTGGTTGGACGGACAAACTTCTGAATTTTTTGAGGGCTTGCAAAAGTTAGAGCAACGGGCTGAGAAGTGTATTGAGCTTCGAGTGGAGTGTGTTGAATAAATCCAGAGTTTGGTTACTGTTGCTAGTTTTCTTCCTGGTCGGGTTAAGGACTTATCAGTACACCCTCGTAGAAAATAGTCTATTAGTGGCGACGTTTATGCAAGGTCACAAGGTGAAGTACAAATTTTTTTAACCCTCTAAGAACGAAACTTAAACCTCTCCACTTGAAGACCCAGTTCGTACCGCGCAGTAAATACTTGCTGTCTCAGTTATAAAAACCAATTGTTGAATGCTGTATATGGCGAAATTCGCTGTTTGTTCTGAAACCCACATAAATCGTAGACACATTGCGGGCGGAATGTAGAACTTTTGAATGCTAGGCTTTAAAAAGTTAACTAGCCTGCCTGCTGTGTAATACAATAATTTCCACTTCACAGTGGAACACAGTCATATTTACGTTTTGCGCCTAGATATTAAATAACATCAATTACCAAGGTTAAATTATCCATAACTCTACATGGAAAAATTAGATATGATATCGAAACGAACAAGTGCACCTAAGTGTATGAAAGTATATCATACACACCGTGTATCTCCTACATGTTTCGGCCACTCATGTGGCCATCTTCAGGGAGGTTCATTGAAAAGAATAAGTGCATCGAATGTCACTGAAGTTTTTAAACAAATGGACAAAAATACAATATAAAAATTAAATGTTTTGTTCTTATTTGGGCATTTAATATGTTTTAACCGTGTATTATTTTTAAAATTCAAAGTTTTATATCTGTGCATTGGTTCAAAACTTCTGTAATATTTCGACGTATCTTTCCTTCGAAATGCACCTCCCTGAAGACCGCCACATGAGAGGCCGAAACATGTAGGAAGTGTACGGTTGGTATAATATACTTTCATACACCTACGTGCATTTCTTGGTTTTGATTATCATTATCTACATCAATCATATTACGGTGATGTCAGCACCAGAACCACGTCCACACGAAATCTCCTGTCGCCCTTCGAAACTCATGACGGACCTTAATATCACCATAACCTAGGTTACTTCGTAATTTGCCCCGCTTAAATTAGTGCGAGGTTGGTTTGTACCTGGAGAGCGCAGCATAACTAACAAACTCCATACAGCCGATCCTTTGAGAAGCTTCTAGACATTCATCTACGTAATAAATTCACTTCGCTTTATGGAACCCGAAGGTTCATTACCGTTTTCACAAGAAACCGCCATTTGATCCTACCCTGAACCACATGTATCTGATGCAGGTTGTCCAATTGATCTTGTCTCCGAACATGAAGACTTAATCGCATAAGAAGCCTAAATCCACCAGGAATCTAGAGCACTTCGAGATTCATTTATGAAATAAGGCAAGTCGTTGTGCATGGGATAGAGGTCCAAATCCCCGGCAGACAACGCATCCCAAACGATAAAGCTCCAATGACACTGCCGTGTTCGGTGACAACAAAATACACAGAATGGTGTAAATCTCTGGACTTGTATTTGAAAAGTTCCTGGTTCAAATATCGATGTAACTTAAGGAGGTTTTAGAGAATGTACTGAGGTATTTTAATATAAAGCGGCAATATGTGTTTGAAATAGGCCACACGTTCAAGGACACGTTATTGATAACTACCTTCAAGTTGGCAGTTTGTAACCTCTGTAGATGAAAGTTTTCCTTTAAGTATATCTCAGCTACCTATTTACTGTCACGTGCTTAATAGTTATGTTTTCAGAGTGGGCAATATTTTTACATGCCGCATATGATGGTAGAAATCGTTGAGCAAAGCCTATGGTTGTCTTGGGAAGAAATCCTCCATGCCACCGCTGTCAGTGGAACACGTTGAAAGACAAAGTGTTTAGCCCCAGACTGGGCAGAATGTCTCCATTCCGCCACCCCTGATCTTTGTACATGTACGAGAAATATTTACTTGTTCCCGGACTGGAAATAAGCTGTCCTCGACTGTCTCATTATTGAACGCGTTGAACAGTACGTTTTCTTGTTCCTGCATTACTAACAATTTCTTCGTGCTCTGTCTGATCGTTTAGTACTTTGAAGTGGTAATTACCTGAGAATAGAGCTCAGTGTTTTATACTGCCATGGAAAGCTATAACGAGCGAAGATATTTGTAAACCATAATTTTAATTTTTTAAATTTGTTTTGTTGTGGTTTGTGGGCTCGGTCAGCAGCACAAAGTACTTTTGCCAGACTGTGGGTTCAGCAATCAGACGGTGTTGACAGCTGCATAATGAAATAATTTTTTTTTTTGCATTCTTTGCAAATGTTGTTTGTATGACGAAAAAGAGGAATATTGTATAACCCTATAAAGTGGAGAGCTCTGTATGTTTTCTCTAAATGTACAAGTAAATTGCTGGCTAATGAGGAAATACAAGCGCCAGCAGTGCCGCGTAGAACGATTATAGTCTGTCGTAAGTTGAATTACACGGTATTATTGCCTACATTCAAAGCACTGACCGTTTTTATGACCGCATAAGTGAAATTCTCAAGAGGTATTGTTGAAATGTTAAACCACAAGGGTTAAGGCTATGCAGCAACAAAACAGTTCTGAAATATTAAAAATATGCTCGATTACGTGTGGGTGTAACATTATGCAATTCAGTATTGTACCCTTTGTATTCCTAGTTGCTTTTTAAACCATCCGACTTTAATTAGAAGCTTTATTAGAAATCCCACGTGTAATTATTTCTGTGCATAAAAAACATCTCATACACCGGGTCAGTGATCGGATATTGCATTTATATAAGCGCAACTGAGAAATTTTACAATTAGAATGGAGTTTTATCTTTGGTGCTGGTATTAAACTAGAATTTATAGCGGGAAATTCAAATTCTGACGGAATCTAAGTGTACAATACAGAAGTTTATGTAACAGACGGAGTTTGTAGCAGTTTTTCCAGTAACTTTGTTAGTTTTCTTATATGGAACTGATATAACTCTGTCATATTACACTCATTGTTTTACTTTATGAAAAGGTAGGAGAGTACGTCTACAGTGACGATGATGCGGTTAAGCAATTGAGGAATTAAAAAACTACTAAATGTATACATAACTTAACACTTCTGGGTTATTCTTTAACTAATGTTTAGATATCTCCAAGACTGCTTATTGAAGTGTACAGCATATTTCGCCGAAAAAAGAAAGAATACCATTATGATAGATATTTTGTACTTTTATAATTTTTTCAAATATTATCATATATAATTGACAAAGAATAATAGTTTTTAGAAAACTATAAAAGGGAGGCAATGCGTGTTTAGAATTTGAAAAGATGAAATTTTATTCAAATTGACATATAATTTTATAGAGGTTTGGTATATATATTTTTGTAGTAACATTTTGCCTGAGGATGACTATCGTATGGTCGAAACATGTTGCCATAAATTATATGAAGAATTAACATTATAATTAACAACGTTGTTTTGACACTGAAAATTACTAATCATTCATTGTGTTGGAGTTTAAACAATGAGGGAATTAACGTCACGAAATATACACATAACCTAACACTATTAGCTCGTTCTTTAAATTTCGTTTGGTTATCTTAGAAATCGTAAGAATTACGAGAATCACATTGAGAGTAAAATACGTGTTGTTTTCTTCTATACCTCTTCTGACCTAAACATATTCCTCCCATAAAGATGTTTAGCAAGTGACACTGTACACACAAACACAAGTCGATTTTCTTTAAAATTTTCGGTTACAGGAATTTAAAATATTACAGAACATTGCGGAGAAATTAAGCCCGTCAAAGGCAGGCCTTCTCGTTCTACCACTTTGGTGTCACTCGAAACAAAATAGTTTAAGTAGCATCAAACTTTGATAAGATAAACTCCAGTAACGTTAGAAAAGGTGCCGTTGAAATCAACGGTAAATTCGGAAAAAGAATACTAGATTCGTGTGTTGCAGGATGTCGAAACGCAGAAAACATCGTTCCTTATTAGACACAAGTAAGAATGCAAATCGGAATTTAATTGCTATGATTAGAAAAGCGCACAAAATATAGTAACGTATTATACTAAACGGCCATTGATTCGTTTGTGTATTTGGACAGTAATATCCTTGCTATCCCAGAGTAACGTATAAGCCCTGCCCACTAATTGAGAAAATGTCCTTAGAGCATTTCTTTCTGCTCCAGGGATGACAAAATATTCTCGAGAATGGACACCAGCCGTTATTGTGAGTTCATTCGCGGGACGCGCGGGTAAAAATCGAAATAGGTGGTATATCTAAGAGCCTAAATTATTCTGTGATTTATTTACGTATATTATGTTATGATAGATGACTTGAGAATTTGGAATATTTCAACTACTTGGGTAAAGGTAAAGGTAAAGTTTTCCCATTACAGGCCCGGTGTGGCCCAGAGGGTGGGTAGAGGTTTAGCTCTACTCGTCTATTACCGCGGCACTAGAAGGGGGTGAGTGGTCAGCAGCACGCCCCGGCCGCACTTTACCCCCATGAAAGACCCTGTACCCATTTTACAGGAGGCTGGGTGGGTCCCAGGGCCGCTCTGGATGGGCGGAACATCTCGTCCCCACCGGGATTCGATCCCGGACCCTCCAGCCCGTAGTCAGTCGCTATACCGACTGAGCTACCCGGCTCACCAACTACTTGGGTAGCATGATAAAAAGTGATGCAAATGTACACTTGAATTTAAATCCAGGATTGTCATTGCAAAAGCAGCACTCAGCAAGAAGGAGGCTTATTTCACCAGCAAGGATGCACATATAAGGAAGCAAAATGCTATATCTGGAAAGTAGTTGTCTATTGTGCTGAAACTTGGACACTTCGGAAAGTATGTCGGACATACCATGAAAATACTTAAATGAGGTACTGGAGAAGGGTGGAGGATATCAGTTAGATTGACCATGTGGAGAATGAAGAAGTATTACATAGAGTTAAGGATGACAGTAATATCCAAAATACACTACAACGAATGAAGGCTAAATGGATTCATCATGTCTTGGGTAGGAACTGGCTTTTAAAACATGTTATTGAAGGAAAGGTAGAAGTGAAGGGACATGAGGAAGAAGAGTTAAGAAGCTACTGAATGACCTTAAGGAAATGGGAATATACTGAAAATTGAAAGAAGCTCGGAATCTGTGGAGAAGTGGCTTTGGAATAGACTATGGAACTGTCGTACAGCAGACTACGTGGTATACAATTTACAAATGCGACCGCTGGCCGCACTACAAATTCCGGCGGACCGCGGTTTGGAAACTCGTAATATAACTCACTCTATACACTGCATCGATAGGGCAATTCTATTTCAAAGATTAATGGTGGTGCCCATGTCAGTGAAACTGTTTATAATATTTTGGAACCTATAATTCGTATAAAGTATGGGAGTCAGTAGAGATGCATTCAGAGATTTGGTGGGGGACTCGAAAGAAGGAGACCAGTATGGAGACCGAGGCGTAGATGGGAGGATAATATTAAAACGGATCTCCAAGTAGTGTATCGGAAGGCATAGACTGGATTGCTCTTGCTCAGTATGGGGACATGTGGCTGGTGTTTGTGAATGTGGTAGTGAACCTTCGGGTTTAATAAAATGTGGGAAATTTTCTGACTGGCTGAGGACCTGTTGGCTTCTCAGGAAGGACTCTGTTCCATGCAGTTAGTTATAATTCATATAAATAATATATAACAATTCAGTTCACAATTAGCAGAAAACACACCGAATCACTGTCACAAGCACCAACAGTCGTTTATTGCGAGAAACAGGTGCTATGCAAGTTAACCCCTGTGCTTTGCAGAGTTAATGAATTTCAGCTCTTCCAACTTGCTGCTAGACACTTGTGACCAGATATTTTCTTCTGCTCACGCAAGCTAATTCTTCTCTGCACGTCTCTTCTATCTTTATCATGTCATTCCTTATCCCTACTACAGTTCTGTATTTCTACGATTCATTATTGCAGTTCTCCACGTCTTTCTTTTATGTTTACATTCTAGTTCCTCTCTTCTTCCCGCGCGCGCTGTTGTGAGCGTTCTACTGTCTATCGATTCTCACTGGCTGTTAGACCGTTCGTGCTGGAGCCGGTAACCCATGGTAACCACTTGCTCTTAATTGAAAACCAACCTGATGACGAATCAATAAAGGGAGTAATGCTCCGCCCACAGACTATATTCATCTCGTCTCTCCCAGACCCTACGTCTCTTGCGCGCACGCACGCACGCACGCACACACACGCACGCACACTCTTCTCCCCGAACAAATATATTTCCTTCCAGAGCTTTTCCCTGCTTTACCAAAAACAAATAAAACGTCTTCCTATCTCTTGTAGTACGCGTTCCACTTTTCAAAGAGTGTGTAGAAATCACGTGACGTGTCCCTGTATTCATGACATTTCGTTCAAGAGTGTAGCAGTGCAGGGGTTTTCAAACTTTTTTGGTGGCCTTCAGTACCAATGAATGAAATTTAACAATTTATATGTACAACCGACATCTTTCTTCTTGTATTTAAATAAAGAAGTTGAAATTGTAAAGACTGGATCACAGAGGGAATAAATTATATAATGTTGCCAACTAAGGCCGCATGCTAGCAAAAATGGTCGGCCTTCAGTTGTACTTAGCGTATCAGTATTTTTACGCGTGCCGTAGTTACAAAAATCATACCCTAGTGGTTACCACCATCACAAGCACGGACCTGCAACGACGAGGAAACATACCTAAAAACAAATCTCGCTAGTTAAAGAACAATGAGACAGTTGTTTAATTACAATCGTTACGAGACCAGCTTTCGTTTAAGTTTTCAAAATGCCTGTATACAACACACAACGCTTGTACCTGGAGTAAAAGGGTTGATAACCAGACTTGAGCAAATATGTCGATAACACACGATTTGCCTGCCATATCAATATAAAGTGTCCAGCCGAACGCGGAACCCACTCACAGCTGCGGTGTTTCACAGCTACCGAAGACTCCCCGACTCCCTCTTGCGTCAACAGATCTCTCTGCACACAACCAAAATTAAATATTTCTCGCAACAACCACATTACTATTTTTTACATTATTGAAAAGATACGATGCTGCGAATGAATTTTTCACAGGAATGCAGTAGATCGCACGATAAAATTAATCTGGCCACGAACTTATAGCAAACACACACGTTCAGATACTACTGTCGCAAAGCGATATCCTTGTAGAGCGTCAATCAAAGGGTGAATGCTTGGATGATGGCCACGGCGACTAAACAGCTGTGACAATCTCCAGAGAGTGGGTCTGTCTTTCGTCCGACCGTGCACATTAAACACAGAACGACGGGAATACTTGTATCTGTCAGAACAAAATCAGGACAACAGACAAAGCGAGATGGGTTCTCACAGCGGTGATGACGAAAACTCGAGTCTTCTGAGATGTCAGTAGTGTCGCTGGGTAAATACTTACGGCCCTTCTGAACAATCACAGTGCCTTCATCAGCAGGAACAGGCATTCTCTGGAGATGATGACGCTACGATCCTTCGACAAGTTGCTTTGCTTCGTCCGGCAGATACAACGCGAAGTTAAAGTGCTTCGCCTTGAAGAAAAAAGCACTAAGAACTCTCGAAACGGCACAACGTTAATATTTCAGAGGACTTGAATTCTCAAGAATACTCTGTGAGAACTTTCAGGCCTTGCTTGGATTACGGCCATGCAAAACGCGGGCTCTTTACCCACCTACACAACGTTGATATATAGAAGATATGGAATCTTCATCAGAAGAAGCTGCTTCAGTAAGAAGTAAATATCAATGTATTTTATGCATTCATACTCTACTGGAAAATGTCGTCACTCTGTTTTCATGGTTAGACTTGTACATGAAAACTATGAGCAGAACGTTTTTGGTTTGAGGTTCTCACAGCGGTGAATGTGGATTGAAATGGTTCCGGAATGACACCTTGTGTAGTACAAATGAAACTTCCAGGCTTTTCAGAAGGACTTGCTGCATTATTTTTCAGAGAAGACTTAGAGCTCTTGTCCATCCTCAGGATTACGGTAACACCTTCTTTCGACAATCAACACATTTCTAACTGGTTACACGTCGTCACATCCTAGACAATATTCTTGACACTGTAATGATGCAGTGAATACGTAATGTGCTAGTCCTCTCCCCCCCCCCCCATTGTTCTGCAGTTTAGAAATTTAAGTTTAACTACTGTCTAATTAGGTCTGTTTTGATATGTGGAACTCACGCAACGTGGAATTCAGTTGATCTGACCACTTTTAAGGTACTTTGCAGACATAGGCATAGATAAACTGAGTAGACCCGCACACATTGGTCACACAGTAAGTTCATAGTAACTTATAGACGGAATTCGAACTAGGTGTCTTTCGGAATGAGAGTCCGATGCGTTACCGCTGTGCTTTCCTGCAGCATCTATGAGCATGGACCCCTGTTCATACGCATTTAAAAAATCAGCAGTTTCAGTCTGCATGCTAGTGACTGCGCTCAAAGAGCTGAATGATTTCAGTTCAAATTTGTTGGGGTATCCATTTTCATTAACCGATCCACTTCTGTCTTGTGAGTGTTGTGAGTCGTCAGGTCTCTGCGTTGGGCTGATCATTCGTCCAGAGGAGTCCTACCGAGTGTGGTGTATCTGCGTGTAATCGTGAAGCCTCGACAGTTAGGAGGCCCTGACCCACCGAGGGAGGTCTTGCTATAAAATAACTTTTTTCTTCAAGTAGTTTAATTTGACAGTATTGGTTACTTTTTGCGTATATAAATTCATAATTGCGATGCTGTCAAAATCTTATTTGGAAAGCTTCATATTCGCTTCATTAAAATGGCCCTCTCAGCGTTCTGTTCACATCTAGAACAGCTCTGAGTAACGTACGGTGGGTACCAGGTGCTTTTTGTTGATTAAAGCAGACAGATTATAAATATGAACACTTCGATATAAATCATAGTTTAATAATGAATTGACTGCCATTCCTATGCCTCCTTATACGAAATTTTATATATTCCGGTGCTTATAGTCGAGTATAATTTCTCAATTTACCTTTTTTACCGCAGTAGCGTGTTTTGGTTTAGTGTGTTGTGGGTGGTGTAGTAATTGGTTGAGGATCGTAGAGAAATGAATATGTTCCTAACTTTACGTCATGTGACTGTTATACGATTTATGGCATAAAGCTTTAAGCCTTGTAATTATTATTCATTTATTTATAAATCTAACTCAAAAAACGTATCAACCACGCTTAAAGCTAAACATTTTTTCGAAACAACATGCCAGAGATCTCGTAAAAAAAAAAACAGATAAATAAGCGTCAAAGGGGGTAATTATTTCTAATTTCCGAGATGAAGGGGGACGGAAAACTGCAGCTTTTTTGAGACACGTCATTGCCATAGGTATTTGATTCATAAAAAGTAGCCACACCTCTTTCACTACCTGACTGTAATACTTCAACATAAACAGTAGGAAGATCCAACATAGGAGAAACGCCTGACGATCAAAATTCATTTCCTTGGGCATCTCTTTCCACCATGTTCAATGTGGCTGTGTAGTTCATACCAGCTACTGTGTAACGACCACACCGAGCGCTACATGTCATCAGGCTTGAATTCGGGAAATACCACTGCTGGTTGGAGTCTCGACAAGGAACACCTCCTCACCTGTCTGTCATATTTCCCCAGGTTATATAAGAACATTAATAAAATATGCATGAAAATGTGCCACTGTCCTTTCCTTGTCTTATACTTATGTTCAAATAAACCCCGCAGACAGCGTCTGTTTTAAATGCACTAGTCGTTTAACTAGTAAAATTCTTCGAGGAAATAAAACTCATAACTATTTTGTTGTGTGTACAATAGCCCACATCATGTCTGCACTCTGAGCCAAATTATTTCAGTCCATATCTCAACACATTTAATTAAGAAACATATTAGTATTATCACCTCATGTATGTCTAGAACATTTAGTACTCTTCCTCTGTCAGGTTCTCCGATTACAAATACCGGGTGTTTCATGAATCGTGGATAGCCCTGTAGGATGTTTTTCCCTAGGTCTGTGAGATCAATAATTTCCTAAAAACAAGGGATCCTATTCTTACTGGCAATGTTGTCACGGTTGTTTTTATTCTCGTAAACACGCTACTGTGAATCGCGGTTACACGCTATGCGACGTTAAAACAAGCGCTGTTTTAGTACACTATGGCGGGTATGGAGACACATTTGTGGCGAAAATTTGCACTTGCAAGTGCTCTGTTCACAACCAAATGGCCAATTGCACTGCAGCTGAGGGCGGGATAGTCGGAACATGCTTTAAGCTCAGGTGAGTGTAAATTGGAGGCGACTTCTGTTAGTTATAATTCTCTCTCTCTGTTTTGGTGCGACAGCCACCAGTGGGCCAGGGTCTCCTCAATCGCGAGGTTCCTAGATCACTCACAATGACGCACCACTGTCGGTACGAATTGTCTGGACGAGTGTCTCTATTGTCTTCCAATATACCCCGAAGGACCCCGTTCTCTAACATCCTCAATTAGCGCTCTTCCCTTACTGTGAGTGACAACGTTTCACATCCTTTGAAAATAACCAATAAGATTAGAGTTCTGTAAATTATATTTTAGTCTTTACATTTTTACATAGTGATCCAAGAGATAAACTTTTCAATTGAATAGCTGCAAACATTTCTGGAATTAATTGCACGGTGCGTCATTATCAGTCTGACCTCATTCGGTGCTAAGTACCCCATGAAACCTCCTAGTACCACTTCCAACAATATCCAGAGCTTAGTTTATGTCTCTTCGTCTGCTTGAATTGTCCGATGTCTAAGAGACAAGCAAGTTTAGGTACCGCTAATGGTTACATCATTCCTGTCCAAAAGTTTTTTTTTTGTACAAAACAGTGCATTGGTGACTTCCGGACTGGCAGTTTTAAAACTGTAAATTATGTTCTTTACCATAGTTGCCGTTAGATTGAGACTAAAATGTTAGAGTTAAAGCTGCAGAAGCAACAAACAGAATTCTGAGGACACTATTTGAAAGAGGAAGCATCCGAGATTTTTTGGGAACGTAAAATTTTGAGACTATTTAACGTAATAAAAAAGTGTAGTATATGTGATAACTGACGTTCACGCTGCGGTAAATATTAAGATTAAAGTATTTTTGGATGTTCGGTTTTGCATCTACTTTCTGGGTCTAAGTTGTCTTCTCTTCATCCCTGAACTGAGATATCTACTAGTTGTCTTCAAAAATCTACGAGACACATCCAAGAAAGATAATACTTTTACTACAAACTGACCTAAGAATCAGTTTACCAGCAATATCGTCTTGTACTAACAGGAATATTCAGGCTTACAAACCGTAACATTGATATGAGTTGGCTGCAAGCTTTATTTCTAATCCAGTTACTCCATTTCTCATTTCGCATAATTTTCATGAATTCCGTAGTAATAAAGAAACTTGTAATGTATTCTACCGTATATTTTAGCAAACCGTTAACTGAATTACAGGCCACTTTCCACAGCCACATGAACCTCACCTCATATAAAACGCCGCCATTTTCTATCCCAAGAATTTGTTGCACAGTTGATGAATCTCTCCATGGATTCAGAGGAATGTGTAGTTTCAAGCAATACATACCAAATAAACCGAGTAAATACGCCATCAAGTTATATGTTCTGGCGAGTTTTTCTACAGCTTCTTTCTTCTTGCAGCCTGTAGGCTGCTCCATCTCCATCTTGTCATCTATGACTGAGTAGAAAAACACTACTAAATATCTCCCGTTTGTCGGGTTTCTGAAAATTACTGTAGGTATTTTATAGGATTTGTCGGACATGCAAAAATGCTCTAAATGTAATATGAATCAACGACTGCATTTTGCAAGCTCAATCAGATAGTGTAGACCACTCCTTAGCTGTCATCGTCCTGTTACTGGCCTGTATGTAGAGTTCTTAGGAGGATAATATTTAATATTTTGTTTTGAATTTCTGACTATATGTGCAGAATACAAGAATTTTAATTTATTTTTATTTTCCAATATCCCGTATAATTATTCCCAGTAATTAAGATATAGTCCTTTAACCCTGCTCTGGTACCATGAAAAAAGTTACGTTAACAGTACCATGGGTTCAATATGACCCCATTGTAAAAAACCAGAATATAAACACAGTTTATTACAATGTTCTTTTCCTCCAAATAATATTTCACAACACAGGTTTATACTCAAATGTCGACAAATAGGCATGACTTTGTTTTAGGAACTTTCGAATATATAGAAGCAGATAGAGAAATATACAGAAAATGTATTACAGAATGTATACAATATTCTACAACACTTCATGTGTGATTTTCTGATTATTTTACATATAGTATCATTATCTGTAGGTCTAACTTTTACTCCTGGCGTTGGTTGCACAATCTTTTGCTGTGCTCTTCGCACACAAAGTTATTGCACTCATTACAGATGAATTTGGGACAAATGTAGCATCTCTTGCGCTGTGCTGAATGACGCTGGGTGGTGCTTGGAGCTGGTGAGGGTGCCGGTAAAATGCTGCAACTGCGAATGACCTCTTTCACATCTTGCGGTGTTTGCTGCACTTCGAAACTCTGACGTTCATGTGGAATGATTAAAGCA
>Ga0123355_10011873_pt1 | contig 13458 bp, 5 predicted proteins | sample TergutEmb28metaG_3_FD_89872 | JGI IMG/M metagenome (GOLD analysis project Ga0123355, IMG submission 89872) | Embiratermes neotenicus P1 segment gut microbial communities from Petit-Saut dam, French Guiana - Emb289 P1 | ecosystem: Host-associated > Arthropoda: Insects > Digestive system > Gut ...
CCCTGTTAATATAGAGGAATTATTCTGTGAATGTTTTTAAAATGACTTTAGCAAGGAACAACGTAGCTCCCTGAGGATGATCTTAGGATCGAAACATGTCGGAGCGATTTTAAGTGTTTTAATGTGAAATTTTTTGTAAGTGCATTTGTTGGTTGATATTAAAGTGATTCTACGAAATGCACGGTGCAACAATAAAGATACGATTTTTAGTTCACACTCATAATTTGAAACCAAACATTACAGCACGGAAACATCTAATTTGACAAAACCATGTAAATACAAGAGTAGATAACTTACTTAAATTAATCAAAACTGTACCACTTTGGACACACCTCTTACATTCTTGTTGATAATGCGCCACTGTTAAACCCACTCTCTGTACAAGAATGAACAGTGTATTACTTTGCGCATTTTATGTTGGAAAATTTTCCAAATGGACATAGTTTTATCATCGTCATTTGTGGTTGCTTGTAAAATAGTGACTTAAATTGCAAGAAATTTTATCTCTGATATTTGTCTCATATCTATACAGTATTTACAAATACAAACCTGTTTCATGCACAGTTTGAAAATAAACTGCCACCTATCGCGACAGTATGACACAAAGCTAAGGAACATAAGTAGGAGGAACATGTATATATAACCAAGCACAGCTCAATAAAATATTTATTCATCACATAATGTTGGTTACAATATGATTTTGATTTTCCTCTCAGGTATACTTAACTTATTCGAATAGGGATTTAATTCTTAGAAATCATAAGTCAAGTTGCATTTGACAAATAAAACTCCTATATACGTAAGCAAGATGTTTGTATAATTCCTTATCCGCCGTATAATAACATTAGCAAACTGTATTGAATATAAGAATAAAATCTATTGTGCAAAATTCACAAACAACAAGTCTTAATTTTCGTTCGTCTAAAGGTAATCTATTAGAATGTATATTTACCTTTCAACAAAATTTGTTACAATTTTGACACTCAGCTGTCGTCTACACTGAAAGCGCACATCTCTTAATTATTGTATTAAAGGTAAAGCTCAACAACAACAGGCAACTCAGTTTAGACGTCAGCCAAACAATTTCGAGATTATTTCCGATCAGCAAGAGAACTTGAGATGTGGCAGAAGCTTTGCATTACATTTAGTAAATTATGAATACCCCTTTTAACACTACAACACTAATTCTAATGAATTTAATTAAAACTTGCTAATGTTTCAAGTCTGTTGCCTTAATAAATTTGCGTTGAAAATGTGTGCCTTTAAAGCCATGTAAATAGCATAGGATTTTCCCTATAGGGAATTTTGATTGCCTTAGGTCTGTGTGTGGTATGTGACAGTAATGCTGTGAATGGACAAATAATTGTTCTGTATTCAAACCCATAAATTGGTGTCGCCAATGTTTATTACAACTCAGCATGCCACTGTCCTGTATAATTTTGGCACAAATTGTGTGGAATACGTTAAATGGTTTTTGCAGAAATAATTTTTAAGTTTACGAGAATCGATTAATTGCATATGCTTATTTAATGACAATTTTCTTCCAGTTATTGTAAAATAATTATTCAAATAATGGTTAAGTTGTCAATCAAGCTGATGTAGTGCTTGAAAAGTTCAGTGTTTAATGGAGTTTTTTTTTCTATCTGCAAGAATGTTATTGTTATTAGTTTAATGGAGCAAACAGCAACATGTTTCGACATTTTTTCCCATAGTTAATTACCAGTTAAATTCTTTGTGTCTGAGTTTTTAAACGAATCCCTCAGCGGATGCATTAACTGAATCGTTGACGTGCTTGTCTTGGTACTTAAGTCGGTGCGTAGAGAAGAAAACCAACTAGATGCTACTGAATGGTTTATTATAATCTGCTCAACATGTTTCGGGCACGTATATGCCCATAATCAAGAGCTCGAGACTATAATTGTGATATTACCGCATATGGTGTGTAATGCCTTGGTTCCTGGTGGTCGGCGGTCAGGTGTAGGGCAGCAGGCTATGCGTCCGGGATAAGGGAAGCTGCTCGAGCAGATTATAAGGGCAATAAACCATTCAGTAGCATCCAGTTAGTTTTCTTCTCTTCGCACAGACAACGATGCACGGACAAACATACATCAAACTTAAGTCGGTGTTCACCTTAGGCTTACAATATTAAAACATAAAGTTATGCCTGTACGTGACATAAATTTGTGTAAGGAGAGTGATGTTGAGCATCGCTCTTTCCTAACTTTAGGCATATGAATGTTAACAGTCTGTCAGAGACAAGTATAATTCCAAAAATATGTTGCTGATTGCTAAAATAAAGTAAAAACTTTATATTTAGCACTTGTGTATATAACAAAATAAACCACACTTTTGTAAGAAAAATACACTTAATGGAACATTGAAACATAACATAGTTTGAAATCAGAATTTCTCATATTTCGTTGCGTTGTTGTGTAAGGGAAGTAATGAGTATTCACACCACTTATCATCTCAAATGTGAAACAGAGATGAACATCGATTTCTTATTTGGTGGAATTCTTGTGTTATAAGGTACACGGTCACTTTCAATATTCTTATTCTTTGTCCGCATATTTGTCTATGAAAAGCCTTCCAATTTGCCCAAATTTACAAGTGTCTGCAATTACGTGCAATGAATAACACTCCACGGTAACTTTCAGAATAGCATGTTAGCCTTGGCAAAAACAGTCCGCTAAATGTAAATGAATATCAGAAATGCCTTGGACACATATAAACTACTTAATGTGGTTAAAAATCACACTTCTGCACAAATTTGTTTAATGTTGTCATGGATTTTTTTTGTCTCTTAGTAACTTAAATGGCGCAGGCATTCAGTTTGTATTGTGCTATGTTGTTAATTCGCGGTCCCAACAATAATTCAGCGAAACTGGTGCATGTCGGTATCGGAGGTATCACACTTAAACTGGTAATAAATTAAGAACCTCATCCTAATTATATTTGCAAGAACAAGACATTGATTTTGATGGATTGGAGCAGAAAATTTCATCTTACCGTCTTTATTGCGACTACATGTTTCTTAAATTTTAAGGGATGGCATCACCATTGTGTGTCTAAAATACGTGATAAAAGAATAAATTCCGTGAATACACAACTGTGTGGTAGCAACTGAAGACTGCAGCAGGAGGAAATTTGTCTCTAGCAAATTTGGAGTTGCATTATTTTGAAAGAATTTTTATTAAAATAAATACTAACGTTATAATTATACAATTTCCTTTTTAGATTCTAGAATTGGTGGATGTATGGCTACGTTATAAAAGAATATAATCTGCAATCTACAATTACAACGTTTAGGTTGTGCATTGACGGATTATATAATTTTACTATTCATGTCTAATATCAAACGTGTGGGAAACGAAGCCAAGAATGACTCCCTCAAAAGATTTCTCGATTGTTAATGGGACCGGTACAGGTCACTTGGCCTAACACGCTGCAGACTACATGACGATGATAATGATTATTATTATTATGACTGTACATTTCTTAAAGTAAATTAATGTTCGTAGAATGAGAGTGTCTAATTAAAATGAAAATTTTGTGAACCATTTAAGGACATGTGGTTATTTCTTTTAAATACATATTTTAATTGCTCCCGACAGACATAATTCACTGGTCAATATCGAAAGTGAAAATTACAGATGGTTACGTTTATTGTTAAGTGCAGTGATGTAGTTTACGATGTACGGCATTGTGACACAGACTGTGAAAACACATTTTCACATTCTCACGTTACACTTTTATTCGAAGGCTGTATTATCCTTAGACACAGTCATTACAGTCATCATGCAATTCAAAATATCCTGTGGTGTAAAAAGCGACTTTGAGAAACTGAAGTCGGTATTCGTAAAAGAATGTTCCAAAAAAAACTATCTTCTTACTTCGTTCTAACATGCAGAAGAAGGCATTAAAGTTTTGTTGATCGCGAATACGTGTTTATGTATAAGGTGTTACTTGAGTTGTGTAAAGTAACACGGAACAAGTCCAGACAAAAGAACTTAATGTTTGTCTCTTGTAAATCACTCGTCAGACGATATTCCTTTGCTTCGACTTTTCGTATTTCAATTATAAAATATTTCCTTCTATTGACCAACATTTATGCACCATCCTATGTGTACAAGATCACATATTAATTACTAACTCCAACGCATTTCTGTTATGTAGAGCAGTGTTTCTCAACCGCCGGGCCGCGGCCCGGTACCGCACCCTGGCATCAATTACAACGGGCCGTGAGAGCTTCTCCTGGATTTGATAACTAATTTAAATGTAATTTTATATTTGTCAACATGTCACACCGTACACATAATTGTACTAATATTCTTTATGATTATGCCATAATTAATTATTAATAATTATGGTAGTTTAATGTATGAACTTAAAGAAAATTGGAAAGGTACTGAAGAATAAATCTGTTGGGACCGGGCCCTCTTCTTATGAAAAAGGAATTTACCGAGCCTCGGTCTCACAAAGGTTGAGAAATACTGATCTAGTGTGTATAGGATGGTGCATAGGTGTTGGTCAATAAAAGGTGATATGAACGTAATGCACCGTGTTTACAACATTAAGATATAAAACATTTGTTTGAGATGCAGTGCTGGTTATGTTGAGAGACTTCGCTTTAACTTCACTACGAAATCACTTAAGTAGCTTATAGATCCATTTGTCTGTTCTTTCGTAATTGTCATTAAGGTAAATATCCTCAAAACACTAACATAACTATAAATAATTTATGACAGTGTAGGTCTCACGCACTGACAAATTGCCTAGCCAATGGCTTGTAAACCACTGCAAGTAGGTGTAAATAATCTTAGTAAATATCCTACTTCTTTTTCCTTCCTTACCAATAATGAATGAAATTCTCAGCTTGCGTTTCCTTGGCAAGAGTATCGGGAGAAGGGTTTGTCTAAATGATTATTTTTTTGCTAATATGATGATAGTGATGATGATGTCAGTCTTAATTATCATCGTTTCCATCATCACAGTCAGAGCCCCCATCACTGTCACAAGATTCACTAATGGGGCATGAGAAGCCTAATGGCTTGACTGTAAGCCTGTCGTTATGAATTTGCTAAGACAACGGCTTCAATTGAACTACCAAATACGAACGTTATAGCCAACATGGCTACAGTCAGTTGTAGTTCTCAAAATTTTCCTGAAGAAGAGAGACAGTGGGCTCAGTTCAGAATGTTTACAAATGTATTATGCGATGGAGAAACATATCAGTGTCTTTCACACCAAAGTAATGCTTCTGGACTTGACACATTAGATGTGTTTTTGGGTGAATCATTCAAGACACAAGCATGGGAGATCGGTTGATAAAAGAACAGCACTAGTGGTGGTGGTGGTGGTAGTAGTAGTAGTAGTAGTAGTAGTAGTAGTAGTAGTAACAGTAGTAATAGTAGTAGTAGTAGTAGTAGTAACAGTAGTAATAGTAGTAGTAGTAGTACTTGTTTTTTGTCTGTTAGAAATGTTATTAAAATATTTAACCAAGAAGCAGTTACATTTTTCATTACAAACTGATTAATGCTAATCAATTTGGGGAACCTTATTAGTTTCCAAACTACCAACCATTTTTAGAGTGGCGTGGTTCTCCTATCAACTGATATCATCATTTATATTTACTAGAGTATATACCTAAATAAAAATCTAAACCCACCATTCTACCAATGATACAACCATGGTAGATGGGTCTCTAATGATTACCAAGACTTTGCCTCCAAATGTAACTCAGTTCCTTTCCGAATTCTGACCATTTAATTCAAAAGAAAATGAAATTAAATATAGATAAATTTATAAACGTTTGGATCGTTCTTTGGCAATAAGGCACCTCGTAGAAATAAACTTAATCTTATTTTGATTAATATTAATTAGAAATGTACTTTGGGTTTTATATTCATAATAATACGCATCTTCGTGTAAATTTCCACTTAATGAGTCAGTTTATGACAACTACATTTGTGTTTTAAAGAACATGGTTTCCATCTGTCTTTTTTTTTTGTTGCCCTTTGTAGTGTGTTTCTTTCCAATACTGATCACTGTGGAGTGAATCAGTCGATACAAGCGGCATTCAGAATATTGTTACAGGTAAGGGAGGCATGCGGTTTCGAGATGCACTTCTCTTGCACTCGAAAATTTGAGGAAGAGTGACTAGATGATTATTCCTGTGTAATCTTCCGCCATAATTTGTGTGCGCAATACAAAATGAAAGGGAACAATTTTTGTCTGTGACATCCCGTTATGTTATGATAGTATAGTAAGCAAAATATTTAACAGTGGAGACACAACTGCTGTTTGACAATAAAGTTCATGTGTCTAAAACAGCGACCTTTATATGGGTCATTTTCAAGGTCGCAGGAATTTTCAAACCCCCATGTTGAAGAAGATAATGTATAAGTAGTTTTATAAATTATCTTTCTCAGCATGGGTATTGGGAAATGCTATTAGATTGATAATGATCTATATATAGGTCGAAACTTGTCGCTTGTGTAGGTACATGAACTTTGTTGTCTAAATGTAGTTATGTTCTGATTGGTACTTATTTTGTACATTGCAAAATGAAAAAAAAAATTCAAATTTCATTACTATTTTCATGTATGTGTATAATCACAGTTCATATAAAAATAAATTGGGATATCAGCCTGTGACTGCTTCTACATATGAGCGTATTTTAAATGCATTTTTGTGGAAACCTGTTGTAACAACTGTCGCATTGATATGAGGGCAAATCTAAATTTATCCCAGTGTACGCCATGAAGGCTCTTGAGGGATTTGTAGCAGGTTGCAGCTCCACTTATACTAGACACCAAAACTGGATTGAGGTGAATAAATAGCTTCACACTCCGGCCGCTCTGCCTACTTTGCCCATTGAGTAGGAGGCTTGATGGGCTCCAGATTTCGTACGGGCGCTTTGGAAATTTGAAAATATCGTGCCTCTGTGGGGAATCGAACTGTCTGCTTTTGTGCCTGAGTAAGGTACACCCGTTAGCTGAGCGTGAACCCAAAGTTTCATAATTCGTTCTGTCATTATTATGTATGTCCTCATAGTGTATTTTAAGTTGCAGCGTGGTTTTGAATATAAGAACTAATTTAAATTCCAAAAGAGAAAGATGCATTTTTAAATTGATGGTTAGAGGACGTAATTTCCATCGCAATTCTGAACCCCCGATTTCAGACACTGAACATTCCATTTCAGGATGGGCGTCTTGCAGCCTTTCCTGTCCCCTGGGCTTCTTAATGAATTGAGGCCTGCATTTTAGTAGAATGCTCTTTATTTAAACAGCGTTATGAGTTACGTAATTTTATGCGATCTTCTAGAGAACAGAAGAGGTTTTGGAATTGCAAATCCCGTATCTGGTTTACGAAACTAAATATGGGTGGAGAGGTAACTTAAAGCAGAAATCATCTGGAGAGAAAATCTTGGCACAGTTTGCCTTCCTGTGTAGTCGATTACCAGCACCTCTGTAACTTTTCATTAGAACCCCTGAGTCATATTAAATAGTGAAACATTACGGTACAAAATACTTATACTGGAATCATTACAAAAAATACTCATCATTCGACATTTTAGTGATAGATTAATATATAATTTAATTAGTTCCGTTAGGATTTTATGGAGCATACAATGAACATTGTCTTTCTAGCATAATGACAATACATTTTAAAGCAGCATGCACTAAAAATATCGTGCACAAAATTTGTTATTCCGCCAAGTCCAAATGCAAATCACGAACTGTACGTTAGTACATAAATGATACTAAATAATACCATTCTTGTCTGTGTGCACAAATATATTGTCCAGTTAATGTCTTCAGCTTTGGTTTCAAATTTCGTGAAGTCAATATAAATATTACTTTTGTGTTTCTGCCTGATTACTTTAATGTAAATTGAGATATAATTTAATTGCAAGGGCGATAAAGAATTACGTATTTTCCGTGAGAATACTTATGTCCACAGTTATGTAGGTATATAAACAATTTAAAATGCTGATCCTTTATTAAATTGCACTTTATCTTATGTGGCGGGCTTCGCTTCTGTTAATGCTTCTCTGTCTAGTTAGAACTACACGTTTTATGTGCAATCAGGAGAGGCAAATATGAGATCTGAGGGTTTTTACTTCGGCGAAGATCCATATTATTGACTTCTTGGTTGTGAACACATGCAGATTGATAGGTGGGTGCAAACGATTCGAAGAAATATACCGCCTCCCGCTTCAGGGTGTCATGAAGCAAAACACCACAGTATGGAATAATAGCCAAACAGTGTCTTATGTAACCAGTATTTATATCATTTTATTGAGAATTGACAGTGTAGCTTTTGGTTGCAGCGTGTTCATTTTTCTTACGAAAGAACAGAAGTCTATATCCTACATATATTTCTGAGAAGTTATTTTAACTTCGAATCAGGGATTTATACCTGCGAAATTTTGTTGCACATGGCCCATGCTTCTTCCAAATGACGGACCCTTGCTGCGCATAGTTAATATCAGCCTTCCACTCTGTACACATTTCAAGCTGAATATGTCACATGTAAAACTTGTTTGTTTCAGCTTTTTTGTTTTTACAAATGCAAATCAGCTGCCTTAATCCATGTAACACAAAATATGGACACACTTTATCCAAAGGCCTACATTAGCAGTCATTTCAAGCTGAACTCCGAGGTGTGATGATTGTCTCTCCCAATAATATTCCGGAAGTCCCTGGTGCCAATCTCATCCAAACACAAATCGTTCCTTAAAGTTCTGTAGTTCCTTTGAGGGAATAACTTTATAAGGGAACAAAGACTTCCTCCTCGTACACTTTTTATTCCGTATATGATAATAATCCTCCCTTTCCAAACATTATAACAACTTCTGGCACTGAAAGACACCGCTAAACAAAGAATCGATAACAACACAGTATGTGTATAATTCACGTCCTTTTCATCCTCTGCCTAATCAACAAGGAAAGTTTGTGCTTTCGTTGAGCTCTTCTGAGCTCAATGGTTACTGTGTGTCACTGGCATTACTATTCAAGAGACCTGTATTCTGTCTACAGAAAGTATTCCTGTGGCTTATACTGAACTCAGAAGAAGAGGTGATATTTTAGATACGCAGCATGCACAGATTGGTTACTTTTATAATCGAGACAAAATGTTTATTGTGCGGTAGGAGTAGAATATTTATATGTGATCCGCGTTAATCTTCGTCTTTGTAAGGCTTAAACAGAAATGTGTAGTTCTAACTAAGCCGTAGATCATCCGGCAAACAACAGATATTGTTATTGATGATGTTCCGCTAAATTCATATAGTTTAGCTTCCATGCAAGAATTTTGTCTTTTCAGTTTCTCTCTAATGGCCAGTTGGCCGTACTTGCAACACTTTTCCGCAGTTTTTCGTCTGTGCCAGAAAATTTATGATATCCCAGCTACCTTCTAGCCAAGCTTACTTCAGCCCAGAACAGCCGACTTCAGCAGATGCTGTGCTAGCTACCGTTTCATTTTTCCTTGTGGCGCTACAGCCAAAATCGTGCCTAGGCCGCCAATTTTTGACGGTTTTAGGCCACACACAGACAGACAGACAGACACACGCCCGATAGAACCCTCAACGAATGATCAGCCCGTCGTAGAGCCCGCTACCTACATAACACACAAACGAAAACGAGAGACGACTATCCATGACTACAGCGGGATTCGAAGCCGCGGTACCAGCAATCGAGCGGTAGCAGACCTAAACCTTGGACCGTGTGGCTAACGGAATTGGCGGTGTCACGGTACACTGAGGTCTTTCATAGAGACAGATGTAGGACATCATTTTAAAATATGCCACTGTTTTCTTTAAAAATGCATACTCTACACTACGTTGGGCCAGAAATCGATACAATTGCGATGGCGTAACAAAGGATAACGTTATTGTAGGATATCATTAATTTGTGAATTATTAATTAGTGAAACTTTCAGGGAAGGTAACTAGTTTTATCTGCAATACGTGATGACATACGAACCTATCTGCACATTTTAATCGTTTGTGGGAGCGGGTGCGGGGGGGGGGGATACCCTGAAAATTTGGCCTCAGAATTTAGTTAAGAAGATATTTATATAGTGACCGTTCTGGTTTAATCTTATCTTATTACAAAAAGGATAACATTAATGTGTAATGTGTAAAATGTCCTCTGGGACTTGATGCCATGTTGGCTGGTGGTTACGTACTGAGGTGTCGGAGGAACCTTTTGCTTCCATTTGCACGATGGTATAAGGAATGTAAATTTCTTGAAAGATATTACTTACTCTTTTTAGAATGAAGACCGATGCAGCAAGCTCCTGCCAAACACCGATAACTGTTTGCCAGCAAACCAGACGACATTTCCCAGACCGTCGTCGTCGTGCTGTGAAAATCCTCAAATCCCGCAACAATGATGTAACAATACAAAGAATATTGTTTGAATGTCATTTATCATTGTGAAATAGCATTGGTTAATTATGTTCAACGATGCCGTTTTGATCGTTCCTGAAATGTGTCTAATGGACACTTGCAGAGTCTTTGAAACTCGGTTGTACAGACTGCATTTGGAGTTTGTTGATTCGCAGAATAATCAGCAATCGTTTCTTTTCATTGTCGACAGGAATTCGAGGTTCTTAATGAAGATGCGAATGAAATGAGTTGTTTAGTGCCTCAGAGGTGCCAGTCTGATATCCTCTGTTGCAGAAAGATGTTATACAGCAAGACTTAAAATTTATCGGACCTTGCCATTCGCAATTCATGTTTATCCTAATTACGTGCATTCATCGTGTTTAATTATTTTTGAACCCAGTCATTTAGAACTCTTAGGCAATTTTATCACGAATTTGTACAGGTTATGTCTAGCATTTTTGGACAAACTTGAGGGATGAGTTTCCCACACATACACACAAACACACACACACGCACGCACACACACACACACACACACACATACACAAACATCAAGGACAATGTTCGTTTCAGTGTCCTCAGACATTTTTTCTTAGCATAGCACCCAAGTTCCTCCGACATCAGCCTTTTAGATATTTATCTATCTTGACTCTTAAAATCCTTAGTGTAATCAGCTACAATTGAAAATGAACAGCCAATTAACCAACTCACTTTTGCTGCCTGTCAAACCATCTGCAACCACCCCGGTACGTTCGTAAGTTTGCGACAGTCCATGATCAGACGTTACCATGCCTGCATTCAATCGCAGAAGGATATAGCATTTGTTGTGAATTGTTACTTGATAAACAATAAGAACTTGACAGTTATTAAATTGGAAATGTATACTGCGGAAGTATTATGTCAGTTGTAAGTAAAATATTACATAATTAAGACATTTATTGTTGAACCCAGTCTTTCAATTAAACTCAAAAACCACTCATTTTCGGGCATGTTGGTAGGAGCATTTTTTATTTTGATATGAAAAACTGACCCATAGATTCTGTCCAAGCGCTTTAGATACACTTTATCTTCTTATATATTTTTGCCAAATACCAACGCCTTTTTCTGTGATAAAGTAATTTATTCAGTCAAACACAACACATATGTAGTCAATTAAGACACAGTTGACAAAATGTTTCGGTTCTAGTGAACCATCTTCAGGCCAGTTCATATTATACTAACATAGTGCATTCAGTGTGTGCGCACATTATGTGATCTCATATTTTTTACAAACAATTTTTATTTTAAAATTCAAGTTAAAACTCTACTGGCCAATAGAGTTTTAGATTTTAAAATAAAAACGATTTATAAACAATATGGGATCCAATAATGTGCGCACACACTAAATGCACTATGTCCGTGTACTGAGAACTGGCCTGAAAATGGTTCACTAGAACCGAAACATGTTGCCAACTATGTATTAATTGACAATATATGTGTTGTATTTGACTGAATAAATTACTTTATCGTACTGTATAACACAACGGGATGGCTCCTGTGAAAGCCTTTTTCTGTGTTGTAGGTGCTGTGATTTAGCTGCTAATTAACTGTACGAGTGCTAGTACTACAGCAGATGAATGAAAGGGCAGTATTAGTGAAAATGTCGGACAGAAAGTAAAGCGTTGTGACTCTGAACGTATCGTACGGAGTAAGATTTTATTGCTTGAATCGGACCCAATCATAAATCAATATGTTATATCAATAATATAATAATCTTACTCCGTAACTGCATTATGAATTACAATCTAATATTCAGACACGCAACTCAATCGATGACAAATGTAATTTTCCTTTAAAATGTTCCTACTTTACCTTCAAATCATTGAAACCAAAAGTCTGTTCCGACCCACTAAATAAGTTGTCCAAACGTGTGGTATTTCAGTCCTTTAACTCTTTGTTTATAGGGGTATTTAAGGACGGTGTATGAATTTAATGCATTATTTACCACTGAAACAACGTATGGTAAGTCGTGACGGGTTGAAGGAAGAACCCAAAACCAATGCATTCTCCCATCTTACTGCTCGTGAAACTGAAGAAAACCATGAATGATATGAAACAAGTTAGCTGGTCAAAATTTCGAAATCTGAAACCGGGTTTCATACAAGTGCAAAGTAGCTACGCCGGTCTCTGCACAATGAATTTTGGCATTAAATTATGTTTTGTGTGAACAGAATAGGTTAATATATCTATTCCTTATACTTTAACTCCAAGAAGTGAGCTCGATATTGATATATTACTGTCCAAAAATATATTTTTATATACATTCAATTCCAAAAAAAAAATATACTTCCTGTTGACAACTATTTAATTTGTATTACCTTCGTGTAAGAGTCTCCCTGATGAGGGCTCACCCGAGTCGAAACATGTAGGAGAGTGTATATTATGAGATAACGAAAATTAAACAGCTGTCAACAGTAAGTGTCTTGTTGGAATTTTATGTATGATATATTTAATGCACGCTATATGAATAGTATTAAATACTTTTCACGTTTTGTTAACACTCCCTTTTCATTTAATAAAATTATCACTGAGTATCTTTTTCCCCAACATAATCAGTGAGCCTGTCCTCTGAAAACTGAAGTGTGACTTGAAGTACCAGTGGATTCGTGAGATTGTTTGTGGACTTACAGAGAAAGAGCTGCAGCTCTGCAATATTTGCACGTTCCAATCCGCTCAAACTACTGATGCTTCCTTATGCTAGGAATAACTGCACAACTGTTTGTATTCTTGTAAAATGCATTTTTTTTCTTGGGATACGCAGGTGTTTGTTCTGAAAGTCATATAAGAACTTTTGGGATAAACATACTGCCTCAATCTTCAGGAAACACTGATTACCCTGACTTGCATTTCTTTTGAAGAATAAAAGACCAACTTGATGTAGCTTGCTATTTTATTTCACGTCTTATGTGCTCAACATGTTTCGGACATTAATATATCCATCATCAGGAGCTTGCGACTGTGCTGTTGAATTACCACATCTGTCGTTTTGTTCTCGGTTCGTTGTGTGTTGGAGATTTGGTGCG
>Ga0123355_10011874_pt1 | contig 13458 bp, 10 predicted proteins | sample TergutEmb28metaG_3_FD_89872 | JGI IMG/M metagenome (GOLD analysis project Ga0123355, IMG submission 89872) | Embiratermes neotenicus P1 segment gut microbial communities from Petit-Saut dam, French Guiana - Emb289 P1 | ecosystem: Host-associated > Arthropoda: Insects > Digestive system > Gut ...
ATTACCGCACTCACAAGCGTCCGCCACCTGTCTCTATCCTGGGCCAGCCCAATCCAGTCCATATACCCACAACCCACTTCCTGGAGATCCATCCTAATATTATACACCCATCTATGCCTAGGTCTCCCCAGTGGTCTCTTTCCCTCCAGTTGGGATACAACATATTGTATATAATATAAAGTGTTGTGTTATTGACTGAGAAGTTGTATTTAAAATATAAAGTTACTAAAATTGCTATTATTTTGGAGACTGCTGTTTAGCTTCATGTAAAACACACAGGGGAAGGGGGTGGGCAGGAGGAGAATTGTAAAAAAATTGAAAAATATTTCCAGAATATGCTTACCGTAGAATCTAAAGGACTCACCTGACACAAAGAACAAAATCTCCATGTATTGTAGTACTATCCCTCACAAGAAATACGCCTCCTTCTCTCTCTCCCATAAGCAGGTCTGTTGCATCCTGGCGGGACATCGGACCAAAATACCAACTGCATAATAAGAAAACGAACGTGCTACATTATTAACAAGTCATTGCAATTCTTCATTGACATAATCCTTCTGATCGCACTATGGCCCTGGGGTGGACTCAGGCTCTAACAGAAATGAGTACCTGGAGTATTTCCTGGGGGTAAAGGCGGCCGGTGTGTAGGGTTGACAACCTTACCACCATCCTGTGCCACTGTCATGTAATCTGGGAAACTTAACTTCCTGGAACCTTCTGGGCCACTCCAGGCCTGTAACTGGACTGCTTTATCTCCACATTATTAACCTTTTAGCGCCGAACGTCAACTAAAGTGGACGTGCAGTGGGCCCTTTAAATAGCCGAACAGCTGCTAAATTCTGGCTTCAAAAGTTTAATAACAATACTCTTTGCAATTTCACTGTCATCCGCACCTCCATTAATTCATGCCTCATGTTACCATTCTGTAAGCATGATCAGGCATATCAGGATACATACAGGAAAAGCATGAATGACAAGGAAACTGAGGTAAGTGTATCACTTATATTTAGGGGTTGCAATGCAATTTTTTATTACCATAACAAATGTCCACTAAAGTCTCTGGCAAAGAAAATGCGAAGTAATGGGCAGCCATTTAAATCCCAGATCTTTTGCACAGCACACCAAGCACTTAACTGCAGCACCAGAGAGTTAAGTCTTCCCTCATGATGTGTCATGCAGTGTTGGTACCAGTTTCCTTAAATGGTTATAATATGTGCTTGTCCTGCATGTGTCTTGTGTACAGAATACAACCTCCTGTTCTACATGTCTTCACATACTTGTGATTCATTTTCCAAATTTAAACAACACCTCCTGCAACACCTGTATTCTGTTTATCATACAAATGTACATGGCATCAGGTATCAGACTCACGGTCTCTCTGCAGTACACAATCAGAAGTTTAACTGGTGTGTGAGCAAGTTTGTATAACACATCTCAGTAGATGGCAAATAACTAGCCATGCCTGTTACTAAATGTAATGTCCCTACATGAACAATGACAAAGACTGGACATATGAGGAAGTGGTGTGGCCTAATTCCCGATACTAACCTGCCTCTTGCCTAAAGGAAATAGGTGAAAAAAAGAAAACCCTTAGTCAGGAGAATCACTTTCCAGCTGAAATTCAAACCAGATATGCCACAAACATCAGTCAGAAGCATTACAGCTTCAGCCAACTTGTTTGTGCTCATGCTCAAAACTTCTACTTATATTTAATGTGGAATTAATATAGCAATATGTTTGGTTTCACAAGTCAACAGGTATGTGCAAAACATGCCCATTACGCACAGATACCTCTGCTGAAGTGTAATAAGTACAAATTAGGAAACAAATTTGTGCATATGTATGCCAGTATATGCATAAAACATTTTCAAGAAATTATACTGCTTGTCACAAGCTTTACAACACACATGAAAGGTCTAACATGTGGAAGAATTATAATACGCGAAACTAAAATGGACTTTACAGGTCTACCCTCTACTATACCACATCATTCGAGCCACAGTTATCCGGAAATATAACATACCTTGATCTGTCATATGGATCAAATGTTGCTGCCATTCTGTATAAGAGGCTGAAATCTACTGAGTCACAGACCCTGCTCCAAATTTCACTTCCAAGTCTTCCTCAGATTAAACTTTTTCATCTTTTCACGCAAAGCCGTTTTAATAACAGATACCTACTTACGCTAACCTGACATCAATTTGGTTCTACACAATGTGACTCTTCTTAAACGCAAATTATTGAAGAAATATTCTGTAGACATGCGTTCGTATTTACAATACAAAATAATGCATGAATTATTACGCTATTCTGAACATGTAGGTGTCACATTATAAATCTCTGTTAGTTCCAACACATTTAGACCAAATGTACTAGAAATGTCTCTTCTCCAAACAAGTGGTCAGTTTGTAGAATTCCAGCACCAATTGAGACATATCTTCAAGAATATTAATGCTCTAATACCACTACAAATCCTTAGTGAGTATCGTTTTCTTATTACGCATTACATTTCTTCGTAATTAACTTGCTACGTCCAAATTCACACACTTTGCCTTAATCACACACCACAACCCATCGCTTCAATATGGCTGCGCTTAATTCTGCTTCCAACCGCAAGGAGTCAGAAATATATTTATTTGCTCTTATGTTTTAGATTCCATCAACTGCAGAAGTACAGGGGGAACGGAACAGAAACTGGCTGTATGGCGAGCATGCACGCCAACATTCGCGGATGATCTAAAATATTTTGGTGACGTTTGCTTGAACCACAGATCATACCTATGCTTGAACGAAGGGAAAAAATGTGTTGCATTGTGTATGCACACCCGAAGGTTGGAGGGTGACAAAATTGGTTGGGATGATTAAGGTAGATATGGACTGAAAGTTTGTCGGGAACAACAGTTGTGGAAGATTATTGTCAATCTTCGAGTGACAAGTAAATACTGATAGAAAAGTTTATACAGACATGGACTACACATGAACCAGTAAGGCCAAGAACAGACAGCAGTAGATAAAACTAATGAGGAAGGATATACTCTGTGAGAAGAAGTTAAATCCGATAAAGCTCAAATGGAAAAAAGATGTAGTCATACATGAGGCAGAACTAAGGGATAAGGATGGAGAAAGTAAAGGAAAACTACCAAAGGGCAGCCAAAGAACTTGTGAACCATATGAACAAGAACATTTTATATTAAAAAAAAAATGGACAAAATGAATCATCCACAAAAAGAATATGTACAAAACCTACTAATATAAATTATGATTTTTTATGGCCAAACCCCAAGAAAGAATCGTAGAAGTCAATGGAACAAAATCCAGAATCCAATTTATATAACCTAACAATCCTACACCATAATGTACAAAGTTGATCAAATTAATGGAACTGAGTGCTTTTTTGAACCCAAGTTTGTTGGATGTCTCGTACTTTTCTGAACATTGGTTAATCGAAAAACAAAAACCTTGAACACTGAACAGTATAAATTGGCTGATAACTTTAGTAAAGTGTAATTATGGAGGAACGTGTATCTTTGTGCGGGATGAACTGTACATAAAGGAAGTTAAATATCGTAAAGATTTGTGTAGCGAAAAGGAATTTGAAATGTCGGCGGTAGGATTAGTGGATTTTAAATGTATATTAATTTGCATATATAGATTTCGACATACCGATGTGTAAAGTAATTTTAGGCTAAAACAAGCAGATGGATAACTAAAGTAATAAATGTCTCATATCAAAGAATGATATTTTTGAATAATTTAAAGGCAAATTTAACTTTATCTAGTGAAGTTTTGAATTATATCATTAGATATCACTTGATATATAAAAGAGTTATTTCTGAAGAAGAAGAAGAAGAAGAAGAAGAAGAAGAAGAAAAAGAAAAATAGAAAATAATAGGTTGGTTTAAAGTGCAAAATGCTCAACAAAAGTGATATGGCAATTAATTAAACACACAGAAAAAATGCATACATCAAATCAGGATGTTGAGTTAAAACCTGATTCAGGAGATATCATAAACCCACAAAATGTTGATGATACTATGAATTCCTCTTGTTACATATTGTATAGAAGACCTTCTAGTACAAAATAAGCCCTGTATAAATGGTCAAACTTCTCAAATGAAAATTATTTATAATTCAATATACTATGTTTGTTTACCTAGCAACAGAAGACGAATTAAATCAGGTAGTAAGTAAATAAAAAGGAAAATCCTCAAGTGGATTTGATCAGATACCAGAATTTTTAGTCCAAGAATGTATTCAATACATCAAAAACCCGTTTTTCTTTATTTTTAATGTTGCCATAAATAAGGTATTTTCTCTGGCTTAATGAAAATAGCAAAATTAAGACCCATTTACAAAAAGGGTGGTATGACAGTAGTAATTACAGCATATATCCATTCTATCAGTGTTCTCAAAAATTTTAGAAAAACTAATGTATAATAGATTAATACTTTTTAGAAATAAACATAATATATTGACAGATGCTTGGCACAATTTTGGAGATGATAAGCCAAATGAAACAGCCAGTCAGATTTTTATTGAAAACATCAAGGAACCCATGGACAAGCAACTTTATGTTTTAGGTTTATTTTTTTACCTATGATGTAATGAATCATGAAATATTACTTACCAAGTTAGAATATTATGGAATAAGAGGGACTAGAGAGGCATGAATAGAATCTTATCTTTCTTATCAGCCATTATTTGTTGCAACATTTAAAACTGAAAACAGAGGAAGAAACCAACAAATATATAAATCTTCGCATAAGGAAATAAAACAACGAGTCCCTCAGGGATCAGTTCTGGGGCCCCTTTTGCTTTTATTATATATATGAATTATATACCTTTAAATATCTAGGATGCAAAATTGGTCCTCTTTTGATATACTTATTATAGACAAAAATAGTGATGCTGTACAGGCAAGGCTAAATAGGGTAATAAAATAGTTTGAAATTTGGTTCTCAAATTACAGCCTTATCATTAATACTGATAAAACAAAGGCAGTGCTATTTCACTTTAACAAAAATTGTAATTTAGTTATGCCTAAGATAGTTTTTAAAAATATTGAAATTAGTTGCGCATATGAAGTTAAGTTCTTAGGAATTAATTTCTCAAATAATGTAAAATGGAATCATTTAATTAGCATACCAACTAATGCACTTACATAAAATTTCACATTAAAAAACTTAAAATCGCTCCAACATGTTTCGATCCTAAGATCATCCTCACATTTTAAAAACACTCACTAATTAATTAATTAGTGAGTGTTTTTAAAATGTGACTTTAGCAAGGAACAGTGTAGCTCCCTGAGGATGATCTTAGGATTGAAACATGTTGGAGCAATTTTAAATGTTTTAATGTGAAATTTTATGTAAGTGCATTAGTTGGTGTGATAATTAAATGACTCTACGAAATGCAAGGTGCAACAATAAAGATGGTAAAATGGAATATTCACATTCAGTTTTATGCTCATAGTTAAACAAGGTATCCTATATGATCACATCACTGAAAGGTGACTTAAGCTTATTTACATTAAGAAATATATATTGTACAAAATTTCAGTCCCTGATAAGGTATGGTATAATTTTATGGGTGTAAAGGTACTACAAATACAAAAAAAAGGGCACTTCGTGCATTTAAAGGGCTGAATACAAGAGAGTCTTGTAGGCTAATTTTTAAAGAGTTGAAGACTCTCACAGTGCCCACATTAACCCTTAACTCGCTAACGTGGAGAATATGGTGACCTAATAATGCCAGCAAATGGCAGATGGGATTTAACTGGGTGTTTAAAGGGTTAAAGAAGTATAATCATTAAACAAAATGCTGTTAAAGCAAGCCGAAATATTCAGTGCCTAGTATTAACCCTTATCCTGCTAATGTGGAGAATATGGTGACCTCCTAATAATGCCAGCAGTTGGCAGATGGGATTTAACTGGGCGTTTAGAGGGTTAAAGAAGTATAATCATTAAACAAAATGCTGTTAAAGCAAGCCGAAATGTTCAATGCCTGGTATTAACCCTTATCCTGCTAACGTGGAGAATATGGTGACCTAATAATGCCAGCAGTTGGCAGGTGGGATTTAACTCAGCGTTTAAAGGGTTAAATATCTTTGAGGTGTTGTGCTACATTTAAAAAAAAAAACATTTATTTATGAAGGAATTTAGAGATGTATAAATACAACACAAGAAGAAAATGTGATTTCCATGTCCCACGTTGCAATACACCACTCTTTAAGACGAGTGAGATCAACTTGGGGATTAGAATGCACAATTAGATACAACTAGAATAAAGCAATTGGAAAGTTTTAATGATTTTAAACAAAAATTAAAGTTATTTTTACTGACCTCAATAAATAAATTCTTTATATTTGAAGAAGACACCAGAACCAGTATTTAATAACACAGGTAAAACAAGATGAAAATAGTACTTCTGTTGTATTGTAAAAGTTGCTATTGAGTAATTAGATTAGTTGATTGGATAATTAATCACACATGTGTAATTGAACAGTGATTTTTGTAGGTTTGTTAACTGAACTTATGTGAATCTTGTAAAATGTTTGTGAATCCTTATTTCTTTTCCACCTTATGCTTTGTTTGACTTATCCAAGTGCTATACATGTAGCAAATGGATGATGAGGATAAATAAATAAATAAATAAATCTGGCAGTCACATCCACAGGTCTGCCCAATGCCATGCTTCTATAGTGTTTCTAACAGTGGTTCTGGTAGAAAACCTGCTTTCACTGCAGTAGCAGCAAAGTCCAGGTCATCTCCCAACATCAGTACTGCAGCAAAGACACTTGGCTATAGGGAGTTCCCTTCAGGTTGCCGTGACTTCATGGTATAAATAATTTTCAGTGTATGGAGTCAGAAGGATGACTAAAAAGCTATGGAAATAAATATTTGAGGTAGAAAGGACTAGCCTGAAAATTCATGTTGCATTCCAAGAATATAATGTGAAATTTCAGGAAGTGTCTGATGTAAATTGTACTATTTGTGAAGTGGAAGTACCTAGAAGGGTACTGGTGTGGGTCCATGATGAGTTACATGTAAATGTGTTTATGGGTACTGAAAGTATGAATTGATGATAGTAATAAGCACAACAGTCTGGATCAGCCAACTTAACTTGCACAGACATCCATTTTACTAAGTCCAAGAAGTACAGACTGAGGCTCAAGTCTGGGAGAGCATTGAGAACTGTTTTCCAGTTATTTCAGGTGTGCCTGGGGTAATGGCAAGTTTCCACAAGTCACAGATGTGGCATACATACACATGGTTGAGTATAAAGTGATAATTTGAACATCTGCTAAAACTGTACATAATTAAATAAATTCATTAGTTTAATACATCAGTAAATAACCCACAAATAAACTGTTTCACATATTTTTTTGTCCAGAAGCTGGAAATGATTTTGGATGTGAATTAATAGCCTTCTGTATTGAAGGTATGCCTTTGTCTGCTTCAGCTGTAGGCAACAGTTCAAAATTTACTGCTGTTCCTACTTCATTCATTCATTCATTCCATTGGCATGTTCAGAACGCAAAGATTCCTTGCCGTTCTCAGGAGCTTCTTCCATTCCTCTCTGTTATGTATTTTTCCTGCCACCCTTCTCCACCAACTATTCGTCCATCCCCTCTCACCTCATCTTGCCATCTATTTCTTGGTCCACCTCTCAATCCTGTTGTTCCCAAATTCATATATAATACCCTTTTGGGAATTTTATTTTTTTCCACTCTCTGTACATGCCCAAACCAACGTAATCTATTTAACCTTATTATCTCTATTATAGTAGGTTTTTTAACACTTGCACTAATTTCTTTATTGGTTAATATCCTTCAGTTTTCTTTTTCATTGTCATATACTGGGCCTAAAATCCTGCTATACACTTTCCTTTCAAAAATGTTCACGTGCTTTCTGTCTCTCTTTGTTAGTGTCCAAGTTTCTGATGCAATGGACACCTTAAGCCTGATCAAATTTTTAATTGCGATTCACTTGTTGCATATGTACCCCATCACCTGGTACAAGTAGTCTGTCTGTCTCTACATCTGGCCTTGTTGCATTGATAGGTGGGGCCCATGAAGGGAGACGCTATAACTCCTACTTTTTCATTGTCATATACTTGGCCAAGTAATTCTTCTATACACTTTCCTTTCAAAAATGTTCACTTGCTTCCCATCTCTGTTTGTTAGTGTCCAAGTTTCTGATGCATATGTTAACATTTTGTCTATTGTTGTGTTCTTTAGTATTAATTTATTTTCTTTGATATGTTGTTTTTTAAAAAAAATTTGTAGTATAAAATATGTTTTGTTGGCATTTTTTATTCTTTCTCTAAGTCTATTTGGTTATCTGCTGTTCCTACTGCATCTCGGAATTGTGTAATGAACAGTATTAAATGGTCGCAGATCATAAAGGATAGGGCAGCCAAAATGGAAGAGAAAAGGAAACATTCCAAATAAAAGTATTATCTTTGCACAAGATGGAGGTTTGTATATATACATAACATTTGTATTAAGACCCCCACCACAGGAGCCAAGAGGGATACCACACCTTACCATGTCTCCACCAGGCCTGTACCCTCCTGTCCACAGGACCACTCCAGTGACTAAAAAGTTTCCACACTTAGGCCATAAGAAATAAACCTTTGCCTGGCACGTAGATGATGAGATCTCAACATCGATACGTGGTGGCGCACATTATATAAACACTCTCTTTTTAGCATATAATTTCAGATAAAACCTGATGATGGCCACTACTGGTGGAAACATATAGTTCTTCATCTCTAGTAAAAACATACGTTATTAGACACACATTAGTTGTGTTATTGACTGTAGTTAACCCACCTAATATATTTGTATTAAGTGTTTACATTTGAATTCAGACTTTGATGTGTAATTCCTATGCAAGAAAAGTACAATGAAAAGCTAAATAAATTGGAGAGAAACACATGAGGACCGTCATATATGGGAAGCCATTCACCCCCGCAGGAAGGGTAAGTGCTACAAAGGGACAGAAGCCCAACCCAACCCACCACTGCACCAAGGAAGCCGGCTACCACCTCACAAAACTAATAATAAACGAGGCGAAACAGCCCCATAAACAGAGAGCAGAAACAGACAGAAGTGCAAGTGGACAGAATTAAAAAACCACCCACCTCACTCCAACAGAGAGCTACAAAGCAGAAGAACAACGGCCCACAAGTAGTTTTGCACACTCCACGTACTTAACCCTACATATAATAGCATAAAATATATGTTACTTTATGTACAGAGAAAAACCACAGCAGAAACACTGTAAGCCATATGGGATCCCAAATGCGTGCAACCACCCTGTAAAGCATTAACGGTTCTTAGCTTAGGCTGAAGATTACTGTTGTAAGTCGAAACATGTTGCATTAGCATTATATTCTGTTGTAGTTGTGTTGACGGTAATATATAGTAATAAAGTGAATATATAGATATACATCGGGATGACTTCAGTCAAAATGAGGAACTCCGTTACAATGCCAACTTTACCACATCAAGAACATATTTTACGTATGTACCTCTGCCTAGAAACTTTTTTTTATGATTTGATAATATTCATTGAGCACATGGCCTTTTAAATTCAAGGTTTCTACTGTGGCCAAAGCCCTGTTCGATTTAAATACCCATTGCAGGACAGTGATTTCCCTTTCGGATGAAAACTATATTCTGTATGCAGTCATACGTCACTTAACGACGGGGATACATTCTGAGAAATGCGTCATTAGACAAATGTCAAAGAGTGTACTTACACAAACCTAGATAGTATAGCCTCCTAAACACCTAGGTTATATGGTATAGCCTATTGCTGCTAGGCTACAAACCTGTCCAGCATGTTACTGTACTAAATACTTTAGGCAATTGTAGCACAATGGTAAGTATTACGTACTTACTTACTCCATAGTGCAGAGTCATTCTTGAGAAGCTAACTGGTTCTGCAGCTAGTCAAGAAATTCCCCACACTTTATGGAACCCGAAAGTTCATCACCATATTCACAAGTGCCCGCCATTTGTCCATATCCTGAGCCAACTCCATCCAGTCTCCACCCCCTCCCATTTCCTGAAGATCCATCTTAATATTATCCTCCCATCTACGTCTGGGTCTCCCCAATGGTCTCTTTCCCTCAGGTTTCCCCACTAGAACCCTGTGCACACCTCTCCCCTCCCCCATATGTGCCACATGCCCCGCCCATCTCCTCGATTTTACCACCCGCACAATATTGGGTAAGGAGTAAAGATCCCTAGGCTCCTCATTATGTAATTTTCTCCATTCCCCTGTTACCTCGTCCCTCTTAGGCCCAAATACTCTCCTCAACACCCTGTTCTCAAAAACCCTCAGCCTGCTCTCCAAATAGCAATATTTTAAAAACAAGCGGTAATTATACGTACCACAAAGTTTAACAATTACTACCCGCACAATATTGGGTAAGAAGTAAAGATCTCTAAGCTCCTCATTATGTAATTTTCTCCATTCCCCTGTTACCTCGTCCCTCCTAGGCCCAAATGCTCTCCTCAACACCCTGTTCTCAAACACCCTCAGCATAATATATTATAATCTTATGGGACCACTGTCGTATATGTGATCTGTCAACTGAAACGTCGTTATGCATCACATGATTGGATTTAATGGGGCAATGTTGTCTTGTTCATCTATTAAAGGTTAACTTGAATGGGTTGAAGAAGAAATTATCCCTGTGCTTAAAAGATCAGTGGAATGGTCATATTCATTCCAGAACTGCAATGGAAGCCTGTGGGGCCCATGGGCCAGTCTTGATGTTGGGAAGACTTGGAAAATATCTTTCTGTCAGGAATCGAGAGTTGCTTTGCCACCTGTTCTGTCCCAGCTTTACAGTATTCAACATAATACATTAATAAGTTGCCCACAAGTTCTGTAAATTCACAGTGCATTAACTGTTCCTTTAGACAGTCCAGGACCGCGGTAGAACAGTGGTTAAGGCACTGTGATACAAATTGGAAGGTTGCTGGTTCGATCCCAGCTGGTGTCGGTGGATTTTTCATTGACATAAAATCCTTCTGATCGCACTATGGCCCTGGGGTCGAATAAACCTCTAATAGAAATGAGTACCAGGAGTATTTCCGGGGGGTAAAGGCGGCCGGTGCGTAAGGCTGACAACCTACCAACATCCTGTGCCGTTGTCATGAAATCTGGGAACCTTAACTTCCTAAGAACCCTCTTGGCCTGTCCAGGCATGTAATGGGACTGCTTTACCTTTATTTAGACCACCTTTAGAAGCTAGCAGTCACTTGTCTACCCAAGAAATCACCTGCTTTTTTGGAAAGCAAAGGTCTTTACTATTCTCACAACAGCCTATAATTTAAGAAGTTCTGTAGTTATGTGCTTCTGTATTTTGTAATACAGGGCCATTAACTTTAATTTTTTTTATTTGGCACAACAGCCCCCCAGTGGGTCAGAATCTCTTCATTCGCGAGGTTTCTAGATGACACTGAACAACACAGCACAGTTGATAGGACTCCTCTGGATGAGTGATCAGCTCGTCGCAGAGACCTCTACCTGACAACGCACAACATTCACAACAGACAGACATCCATACCCCTGGTAGGATTCGAACCCAGAATCCCAGCAAGCGAGCAGCCGCAGACCTACGCCTTAGACCGCGCGGCCACTGGGACAGGCCATTAACTTCAATTGCCTCCCATAAACTGTTACTTCCCATCAGATCACTTATATTATACACCAACTCCATTCAATGGCTCGTCCCCATGCTGCATACTGGAGACGACGTGAATCTACAATGCATCTGCTGTCACTATGTGGATTCCATTGGCACATCACATTTTGACAATATACTCATGTATATTACATTAAATTCCTAAGTGTTGTAAATTTAGTCAAAAGTTCCCTGATACACCTGTCCCAAACAGAACATCAGTTTTGTGTCCAGAAATCCACAAAGTGCCACTATGTCTTATTAGCGTCAGCGGATGATGCGCTCAAAGTGCAAGTAGAATTAAAAGACTCATTTTTCTTCTGACACCACTTTATAATAACTGTTCAACTTCAAAAATAAGACGGCCTTAATTTTAGCAAGTAAATACAACAACTCACAACACAAGGAATTTTGTGCACTGTTGACAGATTGTTCTTGGTGACAGAATAAGCAGAAGATTATGGCCTTGTTCACCAGATCTAAACCTGCACAATTTTAAAATCGTGGGGCATGTTAAAAGATAAAGAGTATAGTATTAATCCTTACACCTAAGATGATCTGAAAGAAAACATTCAGAATGTAGGTTCTTCAATATCACCAGCAGAACTTTGATGTGTAATGAAGATGTTGGTTAGAAGTGATGTGTTGTTGAACCAAAGGACACCATTTCTTACAACTGTGTAGGCAAAATACGTTTTATTGTTAAAACTAGTGGTATATAAAGTAGCCACTAAGCTTTAAATGGTTAAATATGCTGAGTACAAAGTACAAAATGGAGTGAACAAAAAAGCATGGATAAGATCTCATGGCAAAGTGCAACAGTGGAGATCAATGCATTGCTTACCAACAAGAAATATAAGTTTATATAAATATATGATGTCACATAAGTCCCTATAATTCACTACATTCGCTATATTTAACTACTTTAGCTTTTAAATTTTCCTTTGCTATACCATATCACTTGCGTACATGTATTCTGGTTAATGAAGTGAAATTCGTTTATGATTATTTAAATTCCTGCAGTTTGAACAAGTAAATCTCACTTGGTTGTCTGCCTGTTGAATTTTCATTCCCTATTAAGTGCCATATTGGTCATTTGCGACAACAGCGTCACAACTCAAAATTTGTGATTTTTCAAGAGAAACTTTTAAAGGTTTTGAAGTGCTATAGTTTTCTATGAGTGCAACGATGACACAACTGCTCTCCAGCAGCGAGTTTTGCAGACTGTGCTATGACACTATACCTGTTAAAAGTGCGTCTGCAAACGTTTCTTTCTATACCAATGACTCAAAAATGCCAAATTTTGAGTTGTGACACTCTTGTTGCAAATGAGCGATATGTTACTTGTGAACAACAGAAACACAACTGTGTAAAATGATAAAACTTGAGATTTTCATGTTTCAGTTAGAAAGTCATGTTATGATAACCATGAATATAAATCGATGCAGATATATGTCTGTCTATGCATGGAAATTATAAAGAGCTTATATTCATTAAGGTACAATGCTGAACGTTTCCTGTGGAGTAAGAGATGTCCTGCACCCAAGAAAATGAATTAATCTGAAATGTAGGCAATGCTGGAGATAAAGTGGAACTTAACTACACCATTAAAACGCTTTATTATCCAACTTACTTACTTACTCCATGGTGCAGAGTCCTTCTTGAGAAGCTAACTGGTTTGCAGCTAGTCAAGAAATTCCCCACATTTCACGGAACCTGAAGGTTCATTACCGCACTCACAAGCGTCCGCCA
>Ga0123355_10011875_pt1 | contig 13457 bp, 9 predicted proteins | sample TergutEmb28metaG_3_FD_89872 | JGI IMG/M metagenome (GOLD analysis project Ga0123355, IMG submission 89872) | Embiratermes neotenicus P1 segment gut microbial communities from Petit-Saut dam, French Guiana - Emb289 P1 | ecosystem: Host-associated > Arthropoda: Insects > Digestive system > Gut ...
AAGTCACCGCGCCTCCCAAAAGTGAAAAAAGTAACATTGTCAAAAGCAACTGTCCAATCCATGCACATCCGCCGGCCCAACACTGTCGCTAAAGCAATATATGGCCAAATAAATTCTTTATTTTCTTGTGTTTCTACGTCATGATAAATAAGCTCATCACATCTCATCACCAGGTTGCCTCTGAGTACGAGGGAAAGTTGAGGTTTGAGTTGTTCACTCTTCGGCGCCATAGTCGGCAGCTTTAGGGTTTATTTCTCGGCCTCGAGGTTACGCGTTCCGGTCGCAGATTTTACCATGTCCTTGTAGTCGAATGGGTCGTCATTGCTGTACCTTAAAGTGTGACACAAGAGCTTGCTTCCACACACTTTCCAGTTCAGTGTTCGCAATTATCTTGCCGTTAATCGACACCCAGACCTATATAACGGGAGTGCTTATTTCATCATTGATTCATCCGTCCATTGATTCATTCATTCCATAGCCTTTCTTACGACAGGTCCATAGCCTCTTCCAAAGCGAGCTCTGCACAGGCTACGATCTAGTGCTTCCTCTTAACAATTTACAATATCCTATCATCCTGTCATACAGCATCTGCTCATATGTTCTTCTTCGTCTTGCCTTCACTTATGTCCTTCTGTCTATCTTTCCTTCAATAACGTGTTTTAGCAAATGTATTTTACGGAAGATGTCACCAATCTAGTTATACTTCTTTATTTTTATTGCATACTTAACTTTCGAATGCCGGTCCCAATGGCCGTGCGGTCTAAGGCGTAGGTCTGCGGCCGCTCGCCTGCTGAGATTTGGGTTCGAATCCCACCGGGGGCATGGATGTCTGTCTGTTGTGAGTGGTGTGTGTTGTCAGGTAGAGGTCTCTACGACGAGCTGATCACTCGTCCAGAGGAGTCCTACCGACTGTGATGCGTCGTTGTGTGTGATCTTGAAACCTCGTGAATGAGGAGGCCATGGCCCGCGTTGGGCCGAAGCGGGGGGGACTTAATTTTCGAATACAGTGTTAGATGCTTTATCTTTGAATAAAATAAGGCACAATTTATGTGTGGGAATAATAATGAATGCTGCCCTTTTATGTGGAAACATCTTTAGTGTCTTCAGTTTGATGACTTTTGGTGTAGTTACATTAGTAACGTCATTTTTTTAATAAAGGAAGGGCAATTTTACTGAGTGGGGTTACAGTGGTAGTTGTTTTAAGGTCATTGTTATCGCCATCATCTGCAGATCCCATTGCCGCTAAGACGTCTACAGTTTATTTCCTTTTGAGTGGTACTACAAAAGCTAGCAGAGCGATACGAGTTGTCAAACGCTATAACAAATTTCTCAAGACTGCCAGAAAATGTAGGAGAGCAGGTCGTGTGGGTTTGAACCACAGTGTAGCTGTCAATAGGGGCATATCTCAGCAGCAAGAAGTAAAGATTCGAAATGGAACGGGTGGCGATTGAGGGTCAAAACTTGCAGTTATTTCACTCCGGTCTTGGTGCAGCCAGTCATTAAGAGCAGCTGCTACTTGCCATTTGTGAATGTTGTAAATTAGAGTAGGGTTTTTCTTTTTAGCTTTATGTCAGGGAATTACTGACAAAAGTTATTTGCAAAATGTCTTTTTTTTTTCTGGTGCCTGTGGGGGTTAATCAGCCCAGTCACATTAATCAGACTGGAATCCGCAGGGTGTTCTTCCTTGCTGCAGCATAGCTTAGCATAAAAAGGGAATATAGTGTGGGAAGAAGTTTGGAAACAGTGGGAGTTTCGCCCCATCAGGGTGGCAGTGATCCTCCAGATCAGAACTTACGTACTTTAGGAAGAGTTTAAAATATTACTAATTTTTCCACTAACACGAATAAGGGAGAGTTGGCTTGTCGCAGATTCGTATGCAATGCTGCGCTGTTTTTAGAGGAAACACAGACTGTACCTCGAATATATTCCACGTGAGAGCATAGAATAAATCAAACGTTTGTGGAGTTCATTGGTTCAAAAACTATTAACATTGTGGGACCAGATGATATTTTTTCGGTGTGAAACATGTCGTAAATAAAGGACGATGATGTTATCCACACGAATGAGCATTCATCTTTGTTGTGTGCTCTCATACGGTAAAATTCTACGCGTTTGATTTCTGAATTATATGTTAGACGAAAGCATTCTATTAGGTCATGTCCGGAATCTCGAACCCTATAATTAGATATTGTTATTTAGAATATTCAGAACATATAAATGGGCTACGGAAAGTGATGCACCTGTTCCACATCTTTTGTGTGAAGCATGTTCTGCTGAGAGCCGCTTCCGGTATCCGTACTTTGTAAGGCGTAGGTCTGCAGCGGTCTGAGTGCTTGGATCGTGGGTTTGAATCGCGCTGAGGGAGTCGATATTCATCTCTTATATTTGTTGTGTAGGTAGCGGCCTCTGCGACGAGCTGATCACTCGTTCTGAGGAGTCCCACCGGCTGTGTGTGTCTGTGAGTGATATAGAAACTTCAACAATGAGATGGCCTAGGCCGGAGATGGGCTGTGGCACCACAGACAAAAAATCCTGCTGAGAACATTGTTGTTCGGGGATCGTATTATTCGGAGATATCTCAGTGTCTTTCCTGTCGTTAATCATTTGACACTTTTGTGGAACACTGCAACGAAGACGATTCAACATTTTACGATTGTGCTTCGTAGGATAAGTGTCGAAATCAGGGCACGTCTTTTGCTTTGTAAGGAGCCTTCGAAAAGTTCATTGGGTTTTAATGTGTGCTACAGCTTTCACAGGCGGCCGGTGCGTAAGGCTGACAACCTACCACCATCCTGTGCCGTTGTCACGAAATCTGGGAGCATTAACTTCCTGGAATCCTCTGGGCCTGTCCAGGCCTGTAATGGGACTGCTTTACCTTTTTACAGCTTTCACATAATCATTGTTTTTTCTTGACCTTTGTTTTCACTCTTCTTGGACTGCTGGGCCTAGAAGGTGAGAGGCACTACACTTATCCGGAACACCTGTAACTATTTGCCAGTCGAAATTATGTAACATCCCTGAAGACTCATGTCTTTCACTGTTATGTAGCTGAACTGGAAACAAACAACTTACTTGTCAGCAACATTTGTATTGCAGCGTATGCGTCCAATCATCCAGTCCAGAGGAGTGTAACTGAGCCCATTCAATCCCAGCCATACGGTGTATTGTAATTATGTTGTTTGCTGATCTAAACTGACACGCGAGAATCACTGTTATTACAATTACCATGTTGCGAGTGGGTTGTGGTTATGGTTTCTGTATCTCGGAAAACTTAGTGCCTTTTGCCAAGGGATCGTAATAGGATGACTAATATTCCTACCCGAGTAACCATATTTGCTTTGTTAATATGCAAGGGAAATAGGCATCGCCATATATATATATATATATATTTATTTAAGGGGATTAAGTTTTCAGTGGTTGGTTGACGGGTTTTTTCTTTCCTTCCGGGGACATACGTTTATGAACATTTTTATAAACTTTGTATGAAGAAAATAAGTGCAAATTTTTTATAGTATGGAAGTAGTCTATTGAAAAAACAAAACGCGACCACTGAATACAGAGGCAAATGATAAACGTATACATACGTGTTTGACAAAAAGGTAGGAACTTTTGTCGTCCAAAATAATGGAAAATCGTTCTATATCCTACTGCGATTTTAATGACATTGTAAACCAATAAAGCGTTTATAGGTTGACATAACTGATACGTTTGTGCTGAATACATAATTTAAAGCGTGTCAGTTCAGATATATAGTTGTGCAGTAGATACTGGTCTTAATGACAGCTCCATTTGAATGTGTGAAACAGATGTCATAGATCTTTTGTGAGGATACTTGTCCCACACAGCTGATTAATATCATAGCTCTTTTTGAGGATACTTGTCCCACATAGCTGATAATATCATAGCTCTTTGTGAGGATACTTGTACCACACAGCTGCTAACGTCGTAGCTCTTTGTGAGAATACTTGTCCCACACAGATGATAATATCATAGCTCTTTGGGTGGATACTTGTCCCACACAGATGATAATATCATAGCTTTATGTGAGGATACTTGTGCCACACAGCTGATAACATCATAGCTTTGTGAGGATACTTGTCCCACACAGATGATAATATCATATCTCTTTGTGAGGATACTTGTCCCACACAGATGATAATATCATAGCTTTATGTGAGGATACTTGTGCCACACAGCTGATAACATCATAGCTTTGTGAGGATACTTGTCCCACACAGATGATATCATACCTCTTTGCGAGGATGCTTGACGGACACACATACATACACACACACACACACACACACACACACACATACACAACTGATTGTCATCACAATTTGTGAGGGTACTCGACACAGTTGATGAACCGCACACGGGTGCACGCAGATATGATGCATTGCACAAACATCGGTATCTCTAGAAGCCTTGATAATCACACCCGTGTTGATATGACATTTCTGACGGGGAATGGCCGCAGGAAGAAGATCCGGAAGTTAAGCCATCAAGTCGCCGGTGACGCTTTGCTCGATTATACGCCTATGAGTGGTAACTGTAGGCCGGTCATTTGCATGACCCTTTCGTGGATAGGCCTACTGATGATCTGAACAGATGTTGCACATTGTTGTGTATCCTTAGTCTGTGTGTTTCTTACATTTCGAAATAAACCTGGTAATAATTATATCGTCCTAGGCATATGTATACATAGTAGCTTCAAAACTTGTTAAAATTTGTCTCATAAGGTGGCACCCACCACTCACGACGTCATCACAGAAATAGTTTCGCAATTTCATAAACTCTGAAGGCTTAACAGAAGTTGTTTGTTTCTGTAGTATGCGTGAATTCGCTTGGCAGTTGAAAACGACTGTAATTGAAAAAAATACGAATATCAAATTTTGTGTTTGACTCCAGAAATCTCCAGTGGAGACATGAACCATTTTGCAGCAATCGTATGGTGACAGAGCCATGAAAATGTCTCAGGTGCATGACTTGTATAAACGCTTCCATGATGGACGCGAGAGTTTTGACGATGATCCGCGTAGTGGTCGCCTGTCATGTTCAACAAATGAAGCACATGTCAAGCGTGTGCGAGAGACTGTGAGAAGTGACAGAAGGAAGTATATGGACCAAATTGCGTCAGAGGTTGGAATTTCTCTAGGAAGTTTTCAGAGAATGCTTCATGATGTGTTGAACATGCGTCGCGTTTGTCAAAATTTGGTATCTCGCTTGTTGACACTCGAACAAAAACAAACACAAACGAGCATTTCCGGTGACCTCATCGATATGGCTGATAGACAACAAATTCCTTAACAACAGAGTCACTTGGGATGAACCTTGTTGCTACTTGTCCGATCCACAAACAAAACTGCAGTCTTTTGAATGGAAATCATCATCACCACCTCGAAGCAAAAAATTAGAGTACATAGGGGTAAAGGAAAGGTCATGCTGGAAGTTCTTCTTTATCGCCAGGACATTGTCCATTATGGGTTCATCCCTGAAGGTAAAGCTGTCAATAAAGAAATGTATTCTGACATCCTTAGTCGCCTTAGGGATGCGGTCAGAAGGAAATATCCCGCAATGGAGAAACGACAGTTGATTTCTCCTTCAAGACAATGCTTCAGCACACCGATCGGTTTTGGTCAAGGATTTCTTAACCAAGGACAATGTGACAACACTGGAGCATCTCCCCATTCTCTCATGACCTGACTTCAGCTAAGTTTTACTTGTTCCCTCGACTAAAATCAGCACTGAAATGATGGAGATTTTGTGGTGCTACTTACATAAAGAATGTGACAGAAAAGCTGAAAGGTCTTTCACAAAATGGCTTCCAGAAATATTTCCAACATCTTTGCAGTCACTGGAAGAAATGTATAGTTGCACAAGGGGACTATTTTGAAGTGAATGTTGCTTAAGTGACTGTACTGTTTTGTATTTCTCACCAATGAAGTGATTCCTGGAATATCTTGACGCTACGAAGTATGATGGTAATGTAATGAAGGGGAATAAAGAAAACTTTGCTTTATGTTTTGACAGAATAGCGACATTGTAGTTAGACAAACGTTATGCAGCATCCATGCAGTCGCTGATTTTGTAAATGAGTTTGATAACATTGTTGTTTTTCAACGAGAAATTATCTTCTTCCTCAAGATAAAATGTTTTCGGTTGATCCTTAAGTACTTCTTCCTATGACTGATGCTGATTTAAAATACATTTTCTGTAATTCTGATCTTTCTGTTGTCCCGGATCGATGATCGACATACCCCTTTTATCGAGATACCCATTTTATTCCAACAAGTCATTCCAAGATATATCGCACATTGTCACCAAAACATGTTCACCCACATTCGCAGTGTTTTCTATGCCCTACATTTATACCTGTGGCTGCTAAACCGTGGTTTACGTGAAGTTTGTTCGTTTTCGTGTCCTGTGACGCTTCTAATCACAGAGCGCTCTTATTTTGTGCACTGTCATTCAAGCTGTCATGTTGAACGTGTCACAGAGTATTGTCTGTATTATACACAATGAAAGCAAACAAGTAAAAATCAAGGAAGGGTCATATTGTTTATATCCCCCCCCCCTTTTTTTTTAGCGCTGCCACTGTAACCTTTGCGGTAAAGTGGAATTACCTTTGCTTTTTGACTCTCTGTCGTACAATCGGATTTTTATCTACAGTCCCGAAAATATACAGTACTGTCGTGTAATTATTCACTCACACTGCGCTTTGCTGCGTAGCTGCTCATCCATATTATATTACGCCTACTGATGTTCCTATTCTTTCAGCGTTTCCCTCCCACTGCATTTAACCTGTCAGGCCACCTGTCGTCTTCACTGTGGTGAAAGCATTGTGTCGTCTGCCCACATTCCTGATCGACCCCCACTTATATAATAGGTCACTGGCGTACTTTTTTTGTAAACCGAAGTGATTTTTTTTCTAGGAAGTGGCGGCTGTAGAATAAAATACTGGACTTTTTTTTTAACTCTCGCTTTAATGTCGCTGTATAATTGCAATTATTCCGTGCTTTCCTTAACACTTACGAAGAGACGTTTGTTCCTGACTCAACTCCAGCTGACGGTATAAAAGCAACACTATTTTCACACAAACTCCTCTTTAGAACGTACGATATTTTGTGCGTGACGTATTCGAACCAATTATAATGTTTAAAAGCTTACGTTTAGGGAGAGATTTTTCTTTTGTCGAGTTTTTTTTTATGTAGAGAATGTGCTTTCCCTTAGATCTTTTCCAATCAGTCGGGAAGTTAATTCACATTTCGAATTATAAATTTTCAAATCTCTTAATTCATATATCTTGCAAATCGCTCATAAATGTTACTCCGTTAGCACTCCGTCATTGCGAATTAGCTTCAAGATGTTCCCGAAATAACTTTATTTGTGAGAAATACAAAACAGTACAATCACTTAAGCTAAATTTACTTCAAAATAGTTCCCTTGTGCAGCTGTACGTTTCTTCTAGCGTCTGTAAAGGTGTTGGAAACATTCCTGAAAGCAGTTTTGTTAAAGACTTTTCAGCTCTTCCGCCACATTCTTTATATCAGTAGCACCACACAAGCTCCATCCCTTTATTCCTGATTTCAGTCGAGGAAATAGTTAAAAGTCAGCTGGAACCAGTTCACGAGAGAATGTGGGAACACTCCTGTGTTGTCACATTGCTCTTTGTTAAGAAATCGTCAACCAAACCCGACCGGTGTGCTGGAGCATTGTCGCGAAGGAGACACCAACTCTCACCCCCCACGTCCGTGGGGATGTTTCCTTCTGACCGCATCCGTAAGGCGACGAAGGATGTCAGTGTACATTCTGTAGTCACAGTTGCAATTGATGTAAATTATACCAACGAATTCCTGTAAATTGTGGTAGAATTCCGGAAAATTTTTGAAACTGCTACGTATATTTGTGACATAGACTTATGTAATGTACATTTTTCTATATTTACCTGTTTTCGAGAAGAATTATAAAGCTGATCTGAGCCTTTTGGGTGGTTTCAATGGACAAGTACGGCGTGTTAAATGGAATAGAAACTCTTTAAGAAGTTTCGGAAATGGACGGACGGACCAGAGAGTCGCTACTTTCCCATTGTGCGTTCACTGGATACGTTTGCGAAAGAAATTACAAAAATGGGAATTATGCACATAGTAACTTCAATAAAATAAATGTCAGGGTTGTGGTACTGCCAGATCTTGAATTACGAATACGTTGAAATATTCTAAGAAAAAATAAACTGCAAACAATTTTATTACACTGCCTGTCGGGAAGAAAAGAATGGGTTGCTTATCGTTGGCTCCAATACAATTTCTTATTCATAAAATCCTTGGTGTATAAGATGCATCCCAAGGTGTAATTATACGGAACTTACAGTTTATCACATTGGTGAGGACTGGTTTCACGATTGTTGCTGTAGATGGAGATCTTGATTTCAGCGAAACACAGCAGATGGAGCGGTTGATGTATGCTATAGGAGTTTAGTTAAACTCTTCGTTAGGTTACCGGCTACCCTGACTGAGTTTTTTTTTTTTGTTTGTTTGTTTTCCTTGACATGTGTGGGTGCACTTCAGGACGCTACACCTGGACATGGTTCATAAATATCTCCTTTCGAATCCATATCTGCTTCCCAACAAGAAGATTTTGTTCCCGACTCATTTGACGCAAAATTCCTATAGGCATTTCTGCAACTGAAACTCTGTCGTTAAATAAGAACGTTCAGTAACAATACTCTCGTTGATGTAAAATCGTAAGGCAAAGATTTCCGTAACAAATCATGAAGACTCGGGGGGGGGGCAGGAATGTTGGGCTTCCATCCTTACTTCGACATTTGGCACAAACATGACGGCAGAGTTGTCAGCTGTAAGCGCCGGCCGCACTTAGCCCAAATTCCTTGTTGGTCATTTTGTTAGAGGCTGAGTGGATTCCATGGCTACTGATTGCAGACAGAAGGAAATGCCCTGAAATATTTTCTTTGTACGTTATTCGCCACTTAGACCAGCTGACAGCTAGTCTGTTATAAACCTGTCGCAGTAACTGACATGCTCACGAAAACCCTTGCTTTGGCCTGTCTGCAGTCCCTTTTTCTTTCTCACGCTCACCTCCTCTGTTGATCTCACCTTTAAATGTTTATTGTCATAATGGTGAGTGAGTTAGGTCTCTGCACTCAGCCCCCATGCGCCCTGTAGGTCCCAGTCTCTCTGCTTTCCACAGCATCATATTCAGTATGTTCTCTTCAGCTGCGCCGTCCCTTCTCATCACACACCAGTTCTGGACTACATCGGGACCACTTACCATGGTAATATGGTTTGCGGCAGTAGGTCCTATACGCGAGACCAACATTTGTCGAATATTCTTCTAACCAGAAGTAGTGGCATACGCTCAGATACGATATTTCTTTCATTTAGTTGGAGTCTCATAGGTGGACGAGTCCGCTTCGTCGAACGATGTTCAGAGAGGTGGAATATGTCGTTGTGTTTCTTGTCTTTCTGTAGAACAAACCGTATACTGCACTTTCAAGTAGAGCACTACTGCATGCTGAGAGTTACCCCGACAACATTACTTCTCGAAATAAAGTGAAATGCCAACTTGATGCAACTAGGTAATTTTATTGATGTATTCTTAGATCGACATGTTTCGGGCGCATACGCCCATCATCAGGAGCATTAGATCTAATGCTCCTGATGATGGATGTATGCGCCCGAAACATGTCGAGCTAAGAATACATCAATAAAAGTACCTAGTTGCATCAAGTTGGCATTTCACTTTATTTCATGAGGAAGATGCACGGTCAGACAACCCTCAACACTACTTCTCCTCTTTCGTGCGGACATATGCCATTGCTCCTGAAATTAAATATAATATTAGACCTAACGTTCTGCGTATAAACGGGAGCCAAAAGTACACGGTGTTACATCCAAGAAGACGTAAGTCTTGATATTTAGTGCACTTCCTTAGCGCAGGACTTTCTTCTGTCAGTGGGGGAAGATCCAGTTTGAATTTCTCCTGGAATTTGAAAGTAACTTTGTCCAGGAAGTAGCTATAATATATTTGTGGATGGTCATATTCAAATTACAGTGGCGATGGGTTAAAAATTGATGCGCTTCTGTTCGAAATGGAATGTAGCTCCTGTGTTGTCCACCAGCAGTATAAATAATTCGCTTCCTTCCGGCGGAAGGGCGGTGGGGGTGGGGGGAAGGAAATTTCGTTTCCCGCACATGAAATAAATTGAAATTTTTTTTCGTTACTACAAGTTTGACTTGCTCATGTATGTATAACATTTAATTATAGTTGCATCATGCCAGTTCTGAATACATAGACACACAGTGACTTACATGTTATATTCGCTACGGACTGCCAATACCCAGCACGGGATAGTTTAACTAACCTGCGTTGGTACGGTTTTCCTTGCAGAGTCGGTAGCTATTTATTCTTGAAATAAAGGACTCTGAGGCTAGTCTCCGTAATAGAAATCCCTTCGGACGCTGTGACAACTCAGTCTGGTAGACATCCTGTTGTCTGTTTTCTTCACAACTGTCATCCGTACATCGACTTCTGCGTCCCAGTTGTCCTTTTCAGGAAATGTCGTAACGTGTCATGTAGGCCTATCGCTGTCTTGTTATTTTAGACTGGTGTGTAAGGTCGTGTAACTTGGTATTAATTGATTTAAAAATAACTGTAATAGGTAAAGAATACAAACCATGGAGCACTTTCTGATATTGTGTTAATTCTTATGGTAACTAATTTTTCTAAAGTGTGCTAAATATTCGCGCCTGAGCTCATTCTCCAGTAACTTCTCTTAGATGCGAACGGAGAAGTTTCGTAACTCTCCTCAACATTGTGGAAAGGGAAAAGGAACGATGGCGGGAACGTTTAGAACAGTAATGTGGGTATAGCTTTTTGTTTTTGTCTTAACTTGTAGTCAAAGTCAGAAAGTTATTGTAATTGAATTAAAATCTCATAAGCATGGTTGGTATAAGATCTCATTGGCCCTGAAGATGCTTCCAGCAACAGTTAAATTTGTGCGGTAAAATGCTCCTAAAGAACACCCAACTCGATATATTGCTGCCCACAGAAGACCCAACTCGACATATTGCTGCCCACAGAAGACTCAGTTCGACATATTGTTGCTCACAGAAGACCCAACTCGACAGTTTGCTGCCCACACAAGACCCAACTCGACATATTGCTGCTCACAGAAGACTCAGCTTGACATATTGTTGCCCACAGAAGACCCAACTCGACATATTGCTGCTCACAGAAGACCCAACTCGACGTTTTGCTGCCCACACAAGACCCAACTCGACATATTGCTGCTCACAGAAGACTCAGCTCGACATACTTCTGCTGACAGAGGACTGTTCCATTCGCTGCCCACATTGCGCCGTTGCTAATTCTAGAGGAACTCCGAGAAAGCTGGAATCCGCCTACAGGACGTTTACTTGGTGTCACCGTAGGGAGAAAAGATACGAACTAACCGTGTGGAAAGTGACTATGTCCCTATTGGCGAACAGCAACTTCCACTCCTTTGAGTCCAAGCTTTTCTACAATTTTTGAGGTTCTTGCTTTCAGTGACATGTAAATATTTTATGTTGTAACATTTTTACGATGGCTAGTGACATTTTTCCTTCCCTCCCCCCCCTCCCCTTTCACTCCAGGATTCTTCCGCACATTTATCTGGCTCGGTCTTCGCTCACTTGTGCTTATCCCAGGTTATATGTGCACGTGGGAGTTGCGTGGGGCACGTTTGGTAGATCGGTGCACGGATTACTAATGCTGACATTTTCTACGGCTGTTGTGTTTGAATTCGTTAAGCTATATGACGTCAGTGAAAATAAAAACTGTTTCGGGTGGAGGCCGAAGAAAAAACGCAGTAGGCAATAAAGCCAATAACTTGACGTGCAGAGCAAGTAGTGATTTTTGTTTGTGGTTCGCGTATTTTCGGCAGTGTTTGTAGTGAAGCTGCTCTAAAAGGGTGGCCTCTCTTAAATCCTAGTAAAGGTTAAGATTTTATAGCATTTTAGTATTCAGACGAGTGAGTTTTAAGTAACTATTTTTATAATTTTGTGTCATGGCCTTCCAAACAGTTTCCATAAATACAGTTCTAATGATTTATTTTACATTATAAAATTAAATGAAATGTTTGGAATTGAAAAAGTGGAGTAGTGTTTGGACTTAAACGGATGTTTCGCAGATGTGTCTGGAAATTAATAAGGGGAAACGTATGTTTGTGTCAAGCTTCGTAACCTCTATGCAGGGTGAAATGTTAGGTGTGTAAAAAAAGCTAATAAAGTATGAGGTCTTCCAGGTTTGGGGTTGGGCGTGGTTGCTGAAATACTCACCTCGTAAAAATTCAGTTGTTCGAAATGCCGGCAACGGGGAGTCCATGGCCCAAAATTGGGCCGAAGTGTCATAGAAGAAGAACAAAACCACAGCATCATCAGCATCATCATCGTCACCAGCAACAGCAGCATCAACAACAGCAACAACATAATGTGAAATAAAGTTATCCTTGTGCTTAATTAACAAAAGGAAAGAACCACAAAAATATGCTGAAATGCGACGGTATTTGCGATTGGTAGGCCCTCTCAATCGCGTCTTGATGGCCAGGTGGCTCTGCGGTACACCCAACATTCCAATATGAAATTGTTTTTATTTCGTCAGGATGGTCATGTTTGGGAAAGCAGGGAATCGTTCGTGATTGTTAAGATGAGAGAGGGATGGCGGTGTTCGTCTTTATGCGGCATTTTGCTGTGGCCATGAAGTAGACGCATGCGTCCGTCCCGTGTTCTTTGTTGATATTCGTGTGTTGCCGACTAACTGTTGTGGTCTTCCCCCTTTGCTGTTGCTGCTTACGAGTGTAGCCAGTTTAGTGACTAGCCGAGGAATCGTGGTTTGATTCTGGGAATGGGTAAGGTATTGTTTTCCTCTCCAAATCCCTCAGAACGGCTGTGGTGCCCGCCCAGCGTGCTACTGGTATTTCTTCCTCCTGGGTAGAGTGGCCGGAACATGAAGCAGTCCAGTCACCCCAATGTAATGTAGAGGTCAAGAACGAGTAGAGCTGTATTTTCAATCCATCTTACAACTTGCTTTATAGGCAGGTGACTGTTTATGTGGAGGATGAAGGGAATTCTGTCACTGAATGATTTTCACTACGAATAACTTTACTGCGACAGGTACGAGCGGATTCCGAGATTCCTTCATTGGGTAATGGAGATTGTGAAATGGGCGGAGTCTCGATTCAGGTGGGTAAGTCTGGGCGTGTTTATGTAGCCAGCCAGTCACATGATCTCTTTGTGGCTGGAGGTACGTGCTGAACCTAACAGCAATGGCTACTAAGTATGTCTTCATACTTGATCACGTTTCGTTACTTTTTTTTTTTTTTTTTTTTTTTTTTTTTTTTTTCTTCTTCCTCTTTTTTTTTTTTTTTTTTTTTTTTTTTTTTTTTTTTTTTTTTTCCTAAC
>Ga0123355_10011876_pt1 | contig 13456 bp, 10 predicted proteins | sample TergutEmb28metaG_3_FD_89872 | JGI IMG/M metagenome (GOLD analysis project Ga0123355, IMG submission 89872) | Embiratermes neotenicus P1 segment gut microbial communities from Petit-Saut dam, French Guiana - Emb289 P1 | ecosystem: Host-associated > Arthropoda: Insects > Digestive system > Gut ...
AATATAAACCAAAAGGACGAAGGAACATAGGACGACCGAGGAAGAGATGGAGGGACCAACTTCATCTTGAGGATCAAGGAACAGGAAACACGCCTAACCCTTCAGGAACATGATGATGACGAAAGTCTGTCAAGTGGGAGCCTAGTTGTTTCATGCGGACAGACAGACGGACGGACAGATAGACATGATGAAAGTAGTAGTCGCTTTTCGCAATTTTGCAAACGCGCTTTAAAAAGGAACACAGGAAAAAAAAATTGTAATGGGTTTTCTGTTTTGGTGCAGGTCCTATGGCAGTGTTTACAAGGCACTGCATAAGGAATCAGGGCAGGTGCTCGCCATCAAACAGGTGCCAGTGGACACAGATCTCCAGGAGATCATCAAGGAGATCTCCATTATGCAGCAGTGTGACAGTCCCTGGGTAGTGAAATACTATGGCAGTTACTTCAAGAACACCGACCTCTGGGTAAGTCGAAAGAATGAGAGAGAGAGAGAATGCCACAGTGGTGAAGTGTAAGTCTTCTTGGATATTACACTGTTACTGGGTAAATAGTTGACGACGTGTCGAAGGAGTCTAGTGTCTTAATCTTCAGAGTTAATCTTCACAGGTAGACTCCAGTTGAAATGTGATGGCACACGGTGATGCATGGGAGGGAAAGTGAAGGAGAAACGGGCGCATGAAGTGGGTAGGCAGTACTTTTCACACTACCTCGGAACACGGTGTATCCAGCATTACTACCATTGATGCGCACATCTCGGCTTCCAGTAGTCGACTGAATTTACGCCCCACGCCGATTTAAATGGACTCGTCAATTTTGCCGAAAGACGAATTCTGGTTTCTGTGCGTGTGCCATCACATTTCAACTGGCCTCTACTAACTACAGTCCATTAAAACGTAAGGGGGAATATATATATATATATATATATATATATTTATTTATACCAAACGGTACAGCATAACATCCCAGAAGAATCTTTGGCAACACTGCTGTGAGAACTTCAAATATCACAGTGGAGCTGCTTGTTATTGTTTGTATGTTTGTCTTAGTGCCATGGCTAATGTTGCATATTGTCCAGGTGTTTCAAACATAGTGTCTAACACAAGTGTGAGCATTGTGTCCAATACAACGAACAGGAAGTAATCAAAGTAAATTAATTTGACATAATTATCCCCTCACTCATCACATGTGTGAATTGAACTGCATGCAGATGCATTTCATCCGTTACAGTGACCTATCTACAGACTGGATAACCAGAGAATTGGGGTTCAGTTTTGGGCACAGGAGAGATTTTTTTTTCTCTGACCAGATCTGGGGCCTACGTATCTCCATCTAGTACCAAAGGTTAAAAGAAAGAATGAAACTGTATTTCCACTTCTCCATACATCTTCATGCCTTGTTTCTGACTTACTTCATTTCCTGTCTGATAAGACACATTTTCTCCTGAAGAAAGTCCACAAAAATCACCCTGCATCTTATCATCTTATATTCGTAGGATTTTAAATCTAAAAAAAACCTTGTTAATTGTGTGATGGGTCTAATAATGTGCAGCATTTTATGAGCCAAGAATTGGAGGAAATTAACCCTGGGGACACTTGTTTCCTTTTTGATTCAGTGTTATTGGTAGGTACAGTTTCAGTTCTGATTTGAAACAATATGTATGTTTCAGGATATGTTGATTCTGAGTGCGACCACACACACACACACACACACACACACACATATATATATATATATATATCACATGTCTAACATATAATCTGCTGTAAGAGTGTAGTGCCCCCAAGTAAAAGTGCGCCTACACTGATACCGCGATTCGGCACTGAGCGGAATTATACTACAGAATTCCCACTCTGTGAAATACACTTACATAAATTACCAAATTGCTGCCACGAGACGATACCCAATCTACTGATATCGTCAGTTTGCTCTCAGCTTATGAATGGGGATCCGAGATTCAGGATTGAAGGATATTATAATGTAACCTCAATTAATTATCCAAGTTTCCAAACAAGTATATCTGTATTCTAATCTACCAAACAGACTATCAATATCACTTCTAATAAACTTAGTAAATTCCTAAATAAGTACAAAATTTGAGTCTAAATTAAAATAGTTGCTTCGCCTCTGTATATAATCGTAGTCTAAGTTGCGTAAATTTCGAATTTAGAGTTTCAATCGCACAACAAATGAAATTGCCAAAATTGCTCAACTCACAAAAGAAAAATTATAACCAAACTGTAATTTCAACACAGTCGACAAGGCTCACCTTTGATCAATAGAAAACAGCTGCACTTTGTCATTATAATCACTCTGGTGCTTATCAATTGTGTATTATTTCACTTGTAATAAATCTTCAACTTGTAGACACCATACAGCCGGTAACGAGCAGCAGTTCGGTGAGCAAACAATACGTCGGTGAGTGAGTGAGTGAGGGTGATTAACCTCAATCGGTAAAATTTATGAAATCAGCTTTGCAACTGAGACATTCCTTGGAGTTTAGTAAACTCAGAGGCGACGTTACTGCGCATTCAGCCACAGTCCGAGTATAATGAACTGCCTGCCGGTGCAGCGTTTGCAACTGTTCGTTTTCTGTTAACTAAAGTATCGTACAATATAACACTGAAATATACAGTATTTTACAAATTAATCAATTTTATAATTACGGTCTGCATTCATTACAAGAGTATTATTTTTATGCTTGTGGGTACACAAATTTTCTGAACCTTGAGTAGCCACCTCCAAATCATAGGTGCCGTAATGGTAACATGAGGCAAGTTCCATCCTGAGGATCCTCAGTTCTGTAGTGACCCATGAACCTCACTGTTATCTGGCGCTTTCTGCTTGAGGAAAGAAATAGCAGTAACTGGCGGCCATTGTACAGAATTTAGTCGCCCAGCTGACCTGGCACCTGGGATTCATGCACCCCTGTTTGATATACAGGGTCCGCCAGCGAATCGGGCGATTTTTAAGTGTTAAAAAATTGAAAGTATTGGATATCATGATACAGTTACATTTATAAGGAAATACATACTTTAGCATTTGCAGAATTAAGTGAATCAGTGGTCTTGAAACATAACACACACACACACACACTTCATTTCACTCGTTACATTCTCAAGGTGCCCTCCATTACGCTGCTCACACTCAGCAAGCCGATCGTGAACACTACTCGTGACCGTACGTAACACGTCGACCGGAATTCTTGAAATCTCTTCCTGTATCCGCAGTGCAAATCCAAGTGTAAAAAACGCCTGACACTGCTTTCTGACAGTCCCAGTTTCTTGGAATGATGCACAGCCGACCGGCGAAGACTTTGTTTCGAATGATGCTCCCACAGCGTCAATGTTCTGTGGGGTGCGAACTGTTTTAACAGTACCACCTTTCTTCTTAACAGTTGAGCCGGTCTCTTCAAATTTGTTTACCCACGTCTTTATGGCATGAGCTGACGGCACTTTACTGTTTCGATGAATCCCGAATTTCTTGCGAAATTCACGTTGGGCGGCAACATAGCAATCGTCGTTCTTATAAAATGATTTTACGGCGAAAGCACGCCGTGCAACAGTCCACGACTCCATTTCAAACTGAACGCTATTCACGGCCACGCCACCTGACAGCATCATTCCCCTTCCCCGCTCACGCTTAAAATAGAAAAACGCCGTTGCCAAATCGCCCGATTCACTGGCGGACCCTGTATTTAAAGAAGTTTGTCACAGTAATGCCTCAGCTACACCTTTTTTCCCTGTAACACCGCCCCATCCGTCATTCAGCTGTGTCTTGTACCCCACACATGGAGTCACTCTGCCTTAAAATCCATTTGTCCTACTGGGACAGGCATCTGTGGTGTCATGTTTATCACCTGCGTGTAGCAGGCACCCTCACAAAATCCACACAGTGTGACCAATTTGCACAACATTCTTCACATGTTTGTTCCTTCACGCTACATTTCATTTCTTGTAACAGCTTGCCTTGCATCCCAAGAGATAAATTGCTTCTAAAAAGTCTTCCTTTGTTATGAATAGACACCTATTTTCAGACATCACTTACATTCTTCTTTTATCTTTATGTTTCTCACTCCTGTTGCATTTTTCACACTTGAACAATGACAACAAATTCAGTTGAGGGCAACTAATATTTGTATGATTGTTTATGAATAAACAACTACATGTTTTGGTTATGTCCAAACCATTATAAGGCTGCACAGTGAACTAAGAGATAGTATAGAAGGTGTGCATAAGTAACATATGGTAAAGTAAAGCATGAGTACCACCAGTTACAATTTTGTCTTCATGATACATGAAAATGTCTGTATTTATATTTGCTTCAAGAGTGGCTTAATGTAGCCGTGTGTCTGTTTATCAAAACTGTCGAAAGAATTGAAAATCAAACTCTGTCATTTACTTGGAGATTAACATTGGATAGTGTATAAGCACTGTGCTTTCTCAGTTACTCGATGTAATTGCCGGTATGTCTAGATGCACATGGAAGTTCTGGTTATGCAGTTGGTGTTTATTTATGGCTGTAAATTGTATCTGAAATATTGATGTCTGAGATTACAATTTGCCTATTGTCATGTGTAGGTAATTAGTTCAAATAATTTAATAATAATAATAATATGACTTTCTTAACATTTTATGTTGTCAGACAGTAGAATCTTCGTAGCACTTTCGTGTGTAATTAAATAATTTTCTTTGGAGACAGCTTCACATAACTGTTCTGTGAAGCTGTCTCCAACAAAAATTAATACACACCCATGAGCCAGGCAGCACAAAGATCACCAGGGAACATTTAGTGTCATTTATATTCACATTGGTTACACCATCACCAGTAGCAGCAGTCCAGTTACAGGCTGAGAGTGGCCCAGAGGGTTCCAGGAAGTTAAGGTTCCCAGATTTCATGACAACGGCTGAGGATGGTGGTAAGGTTGTCAGCCTTATGCACTGGCCGCCTTTACCTCCAGGAAATGCTCCTTGTACTCATATCTGTTAGAGGCTGAGTCGACCCCAATGCCATAGTCTGATTGGAAGGATTATATCAATGAAAAATTCCAATGACACCAGCTGGGATTGAACCAGCGACCTTCCGATTTGTAAAACAGCACCTTAACCACTGTGCTACTGCGGTCCCCTGTGAGTATCGATAGAATTGTTAAATAAGCCATAGGTAAATAAACTGACATGGCATTTGCCTAGTAGACTGTGAACTAAGCAAGTAATGTACATATGTTTTGAGCAGTTAGGCTAAGTAAATGCTGAAACACTCACCATTCAACTTGAATGGGATATTGCAGATTGTTATGGAGTACTGTGGTGCGGGCTCAGTGTCCGATATAATGAGACTGCGCAAGAAGACGCTTACAGAGGATGAGATCGCCACAATACTGTGCGATACGCTCAAGGGACTCGAGTACCTGCACCTGCGGAGGAAAATACACAGGGACATTAAGGCTGGCAACATCCTGCTCAACACAGAGGGCCACGCAAAGCTGGCAGACTTCGGTGTCGCTGGACAGCTCACGGTATGCGGAACCCAGCCACTCATTTCTTGTAGCATGGTATTTGTAATTGTGTGTGTCTGCAGTCTATCCTGTGGAATGTGATTATATGTTATCCCTGTTAATTTGTATTTAGTCAGCAGTTTACTGATGTGAGAATTTAATGCTGGCTGGTTGTGGTAAACATTCCAGTTACTCATTCCATGTGACAGTAAATTACACTGATAGTGGTCTCTTTGTTCACAACCAGATATGTTGTTTTACAGTGTATCCACATGTTAACAATTTCCATGCTGTTGAATGATTTGGATCACTTTGAATCCAGTCCTCTTTCTATGTCTGATTTTGTTTTATGGTAGTATAAGTACAAATGACCTGTTTTTCTGTTTTGAACATCTAAAACCCAACCATCTGCATCTTTCTGCAAGCTAATTGGTAAGTTGTAAAATGTTAATTCCCCAGTGACTTCAAAGTTTGTAATACAGACACCTTAATTCAATTTTTTGTTTTGTTCTTGTTGCTGCAGCTGCTGTTGTCATTGTTTGTGTATGAGTTCTGTAACAATATTGGCATTAGTTCAGACTATATACTGTCAAATGGTAGGGTAGCAGTGAATAATGTATTGGAAGGTATGTGGAAGGAAGCACGTTTCTCACTGCATCTCTGCCTTCGCTTCTTCACAGTATTGTTATGGATACTCCCAGGATGCAGGCAGATGCAAATATTCAGCACCCAGGAAGAAGAAGGACCAATAACATTAAACGTGAATAATTTCACCATTGTCCATCATTCAGTGCCTCCTGACTCATTGTTTAGGAGATTTGGATCTGTTTTTGTCATCTGGTATGAATGTCCTAATTCATTTGGTCCCATGCAAAAAATTATATTACTCAGTGGAATGATAACAGTGAATTTGGTTTGTACTTACAGTTTAAATAAAATAAATATTTTTTGGTAGGAAAGTACTGATATCCTGTAAGCCTGTGGCCATGAACACCAGAAGGGATAGGCTGGTCATCTTTGTCCTCAGCAAGAAAGAAATAAACAAATGCCCATTGAACACAACAAATTTTATGTAATATCAGTATAGCTACATGTTTGGAGCTTGTGATGTCTTCATCAGGCTAACTTTAGAACAGTTTTAAAAAGAATATACAAATTGCATTAGCTGGAAATGAAGTTCTCACTGTGCCTTAAGCTGGGTTGTGAATAAGATGTACATGGCTGAAGTGGCCTAACCTTCATCGCTGTACTGCACCATCTGAGTATGTAAGTGTTGTGCGATTACAGGTTTTATAATTGTCATATCAGGCACATTATCTTCTAACTTTTCATATATACTGTAGTAGGAGACTACCACAAGGCACCCGGCAGACTGTAGAACAAGACAACGCACCAAACTTGATTATCCCTTAGTCCTCACTGATACCTGCCACTTCTAAATTTCAACAGTTTTATACAGCTCATCTTTTTATCTTTTATCTACATTAAAATATTTTGACATTTGGAGGCCTGTGCGTCGTAACGTGTAACGTACAATAAAAGCCAACGAGATGCACTACTTCTGAAGTTTATTTTGATAAAGTACTCTGCATGACAGATCTACTGTCCATCATCAGGAGTCTCAACACTGTATACGCAGCAACAGCTATTTGTCATGCTAGTTATGTGGACTGTCTGCTAGCGAGGTCAGGATGGAACATATTGGTGTGTATACAGTGTTGAGACTCCTGATGATGGACAGTAGATCTGTCTGAAACGTGTAGAGTTCTTTATCAAAATAAACTTGATAAATAATGCATCTTGTTGGCTTTTATTGTAAGAATTAAAACATTGTTAAATGTGTTGAAGAAGAAAGGCAGGATCTCATTTCCAGTAAATGCAGTTTGTATATAAATATATATTTTAATGTTCTAGAGCTAACGTGATGATGACCTCATGAGGTCAAGGCATGTAGCTGTACTGATATTATATCAAATTTGTTGTGTTTGACGGTCATTTGTTCCCTTCTTTATAGTGCGATGCACATCGGGATGTATAATTTTAAAATTGTCTTCAGCCGTAGTTTGTCAGTATGTGGCACATGTAAAGAATGAGAAGTGGCTGTGTTGTAGGACACCATGGCCAAGAGAAACACAGTCATTGGAACGCCGTTCTGGATGGCACCAGAAGTTATCCAGGAGATAGGGTATGACTGCGTGGCAGACATCTGGAGCCTTGGCATTACAGCTCTAGAAATGGCTGAAGGCAAACCACCGTACGGTGATATCCATCCAATGAGGGCCATCTTCATGATCCCCACAAAACCTCCACCTTCGTTTCGAGAGCCCGATCAATGGTCGTCTGAATTCATCGACTTTGTTAGTCGATGTTTAGTCAAAAATCCTGAGGAGAGAGCAACAGCTAGTGAACTCCTTCATCATGAGTTTATAGGTGAGATATTTCAAGTTTCCATGTGGTTGCAGGCTTGGGTTGCAACCTTTTTTTTGGAAAGGGAACACAATCATCTTCATGGGCTTGTCTGTGGGCTGCACTTGTAAAAATCACATTAAGTGGTATACTTAACCCTTAAATTATTGTGCAATTTCTGTAGTATATATGTGTATATATATATATATATATATATATATATAGCATGTATGTATTTTATAAACGTGGTCTTGGGCCTCATAACGCAGCCTGCAGGCTGCAGGTTTGACACCCATGGGTTAAAGTGACCATTTGAAGATGTTTTCACAACGATATAAATTCCTCTTCTGGATTGCATTATTGTGTAATATGGTAAGAGAGTACCAACGTTTCAGATGAACATACTGCCTCCTTCAGGGTTGAAATGAGCCAAGTTTGGGAATGTCTGACTGTACAGATGTGGTTTGAAAGAAAGCAGGGTATGATCAGTCACAACTATGAATGGAAAAGGGGAAGACGTAGAGGTCATATTTAACTGTTGCGACATCTGTGGGGAGGTGTGGGGTGTGAAACTTGATCTCTGACATTTAGGGAAGAACATAGGCAGAGGGATTTTGAGAATGTGCTGCTGATGATTATGTTTGATAGGAAGGAACAGGATACTGGAGAAAATAACATAATGAGGAGCTTCAGTGCTTTTACTGCTCAATATTTAGGAGGGGTCAAGTCAAGGAGTATGAGACTGGCTGGGCACATGGCATGTATGTGGGAGAAGAGAAATGCATACAGGGTTTTGGTGGGGAAACCTGAAGGAAAGAGACCACTTGGAAGAGTAGGCATAGATTGGATGATAGTATTAAAATGGATCTCAAAGAAAAAGAATGGGACAGCATGGATTAGATTATTGTGGCTTACGATAGACACAGAGAGCAGGGTGTAGTGCACGTTGTAATGAACATTTGAGTTTCATAAAATGCAGGGAATTTCTTGACAAGCTGAATAACTCTTAGCTTCTAAAGAACAACTCTGCTTCATGGAATTACCTTGTCATTTACCTGAGAGGAGGCAAATTAACATGCTCATCAAGATCTGTTCTTCCCATCCCAATTACAGGTATAATTGGCCACTGACATACTGTATGACCCTTTTCTGTCATACACCTCTGTATATTTGCCACTGCCTCACGTAAACTCCATTCCTGAAGGCTGAAGCACCATTTGGCTACAGGACTACAATGCAGTAGTGTAGCTCAGTTTGTCATATGCTGTCTGACACAACCAAAAGTCATGTAACCTCTTGATACTCGTGATGCATGTTAAATTTACACATACATTTATATTAGGTAGAAACTTTAGAAATTTTATTACTTTCAAATCCAGGAAGAGATTGATCAGTCACGGCCGCAAAAGTCAGCAATACCAACCAGTTTATTACTCTTTACTATACTTGAACCCAGCAGTGACCTGATCCGATCATTATACTTTTAGGAATGCATGACTTGTCACCTCTACTCTATAAAGCTTAGCGCAACCCGGTTAACGCCCTTACTCGTTAACAAATTGATCATTGGCTGTCACGTATCTACGACTGAAGAAATATTGTGATTTAATTTAATTATTACAAAGATTTTTTGTAACGAGACTACGATGCTCTGTCGTCTGCTGTTTGTACAAGGTAAGGCATATTGACTGTGTTTGAAATTTACTTTACTTCGAGTTGAGCAGTTTGGCAGTTACACTTTAGGCTTTATTCCAAATTTACGCGTTCTGATTTATAGAGAGAGAAAGGCAAGTCATAACTCATACTACATTTTGGCAGAGATTGACTTATTAAGTTTGTAGCTATTGGTTTGTTAGTTATTGTAATATAATATTTAGTTTAATAGAATAGAATATACACTTTCTACTTTTTAATTAACTTGGGTATGAATCAAACGATTGTACTGCAAATCCTTGAGTCCTTGCTATAATCAGATTTGCCAATTTATTTGGCTGGTGGCTGCGAAATTTACTACCATAAATCTTAGTGTCTTTTCCCTGGAAAACTTCATGGAAGTCAAAGCATCATTTGAGTAGGAAAGCACTACACTCACATACTGGAAGAGTAATCTCAGATTCATAACATGTCTGGTATAAGGAACATGTACTGACACATTTTATGAACTGTAATGGACGTCATTGTCATGATGTTTCCTGTCTGTGCAGGTAATGCAAAGCAGCCAAACATCCTGGGGCAAATGATAGCTGAAGCTCGTGAGATCCGGGAGAACCAAAGTTATCGCAATAATGCTTCCACCTCAGCAGCAGCAGGTGCCAAGCACAATCATGCTGAGGAATCAGTGAGTGAAACTTGCTTAAAGCTAAATAGAATCAGCATCACTTGATACTTACGAAGTTTACTAAACACGGTTATTCCACAAACAGTCCAATCAAACACAGCCACTTGTATTATAAACACAATTGTGTTGTTACAAAAATTCCCTCTATGTTTTGACCAATAAGGTCATCATCAGATGAAGTTTTTACAAAAATGTACGAAGGAAGGCAGCACTGCTGTTGGAAGAGCCCTTCTGTCTTACATAATATCATCATATTAGTATGTAAGATAGAGGTCACTTTCTACCTTCCATTGTATGTTTTTGTAACAGTTTCCCCTAATGATGACCTTATTGGTCAAAACATGTAATGAATTTTTGCAAAAATATAATTGTTTTTATAATAAAAGTAAGTGCTCTGACTGGATTGGTTTCGGAAGAGTTGGGTTACAGTAACACAATGATTGTAGTGCACAGTTTTCAGTTCCATCCTACCTCCTGAACATCAGACAGGCTGTTGTGAACATGGTAATGAACTTTCAGTTTCCATAAATTGCAGGAAATTTATTGACTACATGAGGAATTTTTTTTTCCCCCTTGTTTTCTTTACCATGGCACAACAGCCCCCTAGAGGGCCAAGGCCTCCTCATTATCGAGGATTCATTATCACACTCAGACACACCACACTTGGTAGGGCTCCTCTGGACGAGTGATAAGCCCGACACAGACACCTCTGCCTGACAACACACAATACTCACAGGAAACTGACGTCTGTGCCCCTGGTAGTATTTGAACCAAAGTCCCAGCAAGCGAGCAGCCGCAGAACCACGCCTTAGACCGCGCGGCCGCTGAGATCAGCTGAGGAACTGTTAGCTTCTCAAAGAGTACTCTTGTCCGTGGAATAAGTTTGTTAGGCTGGTACTGTATAGTTTTTGGGGGATCATATTAGATCATATTTTATCCAAAAGCATTTCATTCAGACCTAGCTGTTTTTGTACATTGTTACCTGACGTTTCCCATACAGTACCAAAATTCAGACTTTAAAATGTTATCATATCTATGTGCCTCTCCATACAGTAGCATTTGAATCAGTAGAAATTATTTATTAAACTTGGTGTGAACATTCTGACACTCTCGGATTTCGTATCTTTAATGATACATACATGTCTGTTGTGCAAGGGTCTTAAAATTTTGTGTGTTCATGAGTAGACAGTTGTTTCTCAGTGGTCACATTCATCATCATTAAATCTGGGCCATGCCCAAGTGATTGAGATTAGCTTCTGCCCAGCCCAGTGTAGGTAGATGCCTTCCACCTTTCTTCCACCTTTTAACCTGATGACAGAAACATGCAGTTGACAAAACTTCAAGAAATATCCAGTTGACAAAACTTCATACTTTTTTGGCTTTTTCGAACACTGTGGTGGATACAAGTCCAGAAGCCGGATGATCCTTAGTGTTGATACAGTAGAATCTCAACAGTTATGAACCTCATTGTGTGTTTGGGATTTCCACTTTCCTTGGTCACCCATTTTACTACGCTTGTTTTGACCGCCTGAGACTGGGTCCAGCTAATTTGGATGAGACCACCTTGCTAGTGAGCCATCTTCCCCCATTGTCCTGCTGTTTAGCAGATAACTCTCAGCTTAATCAAGCTCTGTCATTCTATAAATGAGATGGAGTTCTTCATAAGTTCTTTAAATCAAATAGATATTTTATATTGAAACTAGATTCCAAAATCTGTGATTCCAATAGTTGTGACAGCTTTTTCCAGGGGTGCATAAATCCTGGGCACCAGGTTGCCCATGTCACTGTTTGTTGTATTTGATGCCTAATTTTCATGGTCCTGAATATGGAACTTGCTTCATGTCACTCTTCTGTCACCTAGAATTTTGAGGTGGCTTCTAGGTTTTTAGAAAATTTGTTCAGCCCTGGCTTTGTCAGTCCCATTTAATCATGAACATTAAGAGGCCGCTGTATTCTCTAAGCTGAAATCTCCATCCAAGTAATAAGTGTTGTATAGCATAACCTAATAGTCATTCTTGAGTGTAGGTCATTGTTGTGTTCAGCAGTTAATACATTAATGAAGGCACAGTGATTAGTCAAAGATTTATGTTATTGTAATGGTGATTGAATTTTTATTGAGGCTGATAATATTCATGTTGATTCTTTGCAGAGGAGACCGTGGAATAGGCTATGTGAGGTTAGTGTGGCTTGTGTAGCGTCTTGCATGTTTTATGAATGTCTTTGTATTTTGGTTGATGATTAAAAATATACGTTTTATATGTTCTGCTATTTTAGTAAATGTTTATAATAGATTTCTGTCGATCAAGTGTAGTTTTTGTTTGTTTGAATCTATAAGTGCAGAATGTCTTCCTCTTTACATCACACATAGCAAAACTTTTTTATTATGGCCATACCACATAATTTATTTTCCTTTCAGAGGAAAGTTATGTTTATTTTTGTCATGTCTGTGATGTGTTTCTGTGTATCTTTCTCCTTTCTCTTCTCCCCTGATAATCATGGAACCAGTAGATGGAAATGAATTAAGTTTTTTATTGAAATGGTGTAACATATGTAAAGCTTTGTACTTTTTAATTACATTTTGTCCATAATAACAATGTGGGCCACAGTAGTGTAGTCAGTATAATGACTGTTCATGGGCTGGACGGTCCGAGGATCAAACCACAGTGAGGCGAGATTTTCCGCCCCGTCCAGACCTTCCCTGGGGCTCGACCAGCCTCCTGCACAATGGATACCAGACCTTTCATTGGGGTAAAGCAGCTGGGCCATGGCGTTGACCACCCGCCCCCATCTAGCACCAAAGTTAAAGGAAGAGTAGAGCTATACATCTGCTCCCCTTCTTGGCCTTCGTGGCCTGTTCCAGGGTGAATTTTACCTTTTTATTACCTTTACCAAAATACTGACCGGCGGCACATCTGATGTGAGGACGTGTGAGGTGGAAGAAACACTAGTGGTGCTTCGTATGTTTGGAGTAATGAAATTTGGTTTGGTAACAGAGTTTTGAAAAATATGGAATTTCTGCAGAATGCAAGGCAGTATTGGTGTATCTTGAACTTTATTTGATGTTCATGTGACCGTGCATCTTTAACCTTTTGGTGACGGAATTATTTTTTTAAATTTTAGCACATCCTGTATATAAAATGTGAATAAAACAGGAACCAAATATGTTAGAATTATGAAACAAACTGCATTTTGAAGAGAAAAAAACGGAGAGTATATACC
>Ga0123355_10011877_pt1 | contig 13456 bp, 9 predicted proteins | sample TergutEmb28metaG_3_FD_89872 | JGI IMG/M metagenome (GOLD analysis project Ga0123355, IMG submission 89872) | Embiratermes neotenicus P1 segment gut microbial communities from Petit-Saut dam, French Guiana - Emb289 P1 | ecosystem: Host-associated > Arthropoda: Insects > Digestive system > Gut ...
AACACTGCAGGGAGGGACTAAAACATGCAACAGCTTCTGTATGTTCCATCCTCCTACTTCCATACTCCTATTTCTGATGTATAATTTTTTGCTATATTATATCTGCACATAGTCTGTTATTAAATAGAACATACTTAACTCCAGTGCTAGGAAAATTCGTACTATACAAAGACAATGCAGTCATCTTAGAGTTTTCCAAGAAATCTCTGTGCCACTCATATTCAGTTTTTGACTCTTCCCCTATCCACTTAGATTGTGGAAACAAATTGGCTACCAGAACCAACAAGCCTATGGCCTTCTGCAAGTAGATCTTACCCAAATTATAGCAGATGATGAAAATGTTTTCATTGGTGTGCTGATACCTATGTAAATAGTTTATATGCACATGTTGAAAGTTCTTTTTGGAAACACAATAAACTTGAAAAATTTTCTATTATCCTTCATCCCCACTAATGTTGAAGTCCTTAGTAAACTTCAGAATTGGTCCAGACAGCAGCAACAGAAAATATTTACGTCTCCTGTAATTGAGTTTGTACTTGTAATTTATTAGGCCACAAACTTGTTAATTCTGCAAGCAGTCTGTAGCTCAGCTGCCTGACTGGAACATCAGGTGCTTCCACCTGAAAGAGCTCAGAGACCTGAAGGAAGCTGTAAAATGATCACATTTTATTACAAGGAGTAAATTCAAAGTTTTCAAGCTTGGTTTTTGTACTTTGTTAAAATAAGAAGAGGATATGTAACATGTGGCATTGACTTAAGCATGCATTAGAGAATGTTTGTGACTGTTGTTGGCTCTGTATTTTGGAGGGTAGATCTTACTGTGTTGCGTTTATTGGTAGTATGTATTTTACCTTGTGATTCAGAGTAGCCAACTTAATAAAGGTGGAATTGCCACATTAAAAATTATGAATATTGAGTATTGGTGTGATGCTGATAGATGCCTTCAAATCCTTTCATCTGGTGAATGCCTGATCTCTGTTCTTAAAGTTCTTGGTGTATTCTTGAGGTTATAAAGCAGTTCTTCCATTTGTAGTGCAGCAACTGCTGGAGCAAGGTACGTCAGTACACTTACCCAACACTGCTGCTACCCTGTCAGACATGAAATCACTGTGTCTTGCACTCCTAGAAGCCCTCAGTGATAAGGTGCTAGCACTGACCCACCAGAAGAAAGCAAACAGGTGAGGGGTAATCTGTCTCAACTGCCATGTCCCTGAATAAGCCATGCATCCAAGTAAGAAATAAAAACTTTTTAAAGATTATGTGTGTTTATTGAAATATTAGACTATACTTGTCAAGTACTGTGAAACCTCTACCCATCAAGGTACCAAGTTTTTTGGTTGAGTGGTTAGCATTCCTACTTCACATTTTTTAGTTCCTCACTTCAGATCTTGGTCCAGAAGTTTCCTGTCATGACTGAGGTTTTTGTTCCTCTCCCATATTCTCCCACGAAGTAAATAATTAAAGTACCTCATATTAGAAGGTCTAGGTAGAAGGTTGCTAGGTAATTGCAGCTGTTCAGAGCATCTGTAAAAAAAATCAATAATAATAAATTGCTTCTGATTTCAAGCATCAAAAAGTCCTGATTTATGTATAAATGAGAGTTGGTAACAGCACCATACCATAACTGGTGCCAGTACTCTCATAGTTCATATAGGAAAGTATATATTTGTGAAGAATTAGAAGGTGAAAAACATTAATGTTGAAAAGAAGATATGACTTAAGTCTTTTTAAGAAATCAGTCATGTGAAGGTGGAATTGGTATACAGTGTTTTGGAGACTTTCTGCCACTAAAACTTCTGGCTGATTAACTGAGAATGCTTCATGGCACGTGGTTGCCCTAAAAGCTTCAAATCTTCTTATAAAGAAGCTATAACTTAGATTTCCACTGTGTTCAGTGTCTGTGGTTTTCTTTTTCTCTTAAAAGTAAATTAATGTTCAGGATCCTGGCGAATCGTATTTCTGACCTAGAAGGAGCAGTGCAGTGTGGCCAAGTGGCAGCATTCCCTTCACAGTTGCTTCTGGAAGGCTATGCCAGCTCTGAAGTGGATCGAGACATGGGTCGCATCCTATTGCCAGAGCAACCTGATGGGTCAGATTCAGAGGGAGAGTGTACCACCAACATACATCTTGATGCTGAATGTGAGTAAGCAATTTGCGACGCATGACAAGAGAAAATAAAATTTGGGAATGGTTGCTGTCATTTGGTTCAGAATCCTTTCCAGTCCAAGAACATGGAGACTTGTGTACATGAAACTGTAATTTTTCCTGTTTTGTATGAGCTTGAAAGTTCCCTCTAAACCTGCAACCTGTCAGAAGAACACATATAGAGGTTAAAGTCTTCTGGGATGTGACACCTTGTGGTCTGATGGAATTTGCTTCCACCATATTCAGGTTAGAATGGCCCTGTTTCTTCTACTCTGAATATGTATCCCTGTCTTGTATGTCCTGAAGGTGAAGAAGTCTGCAGATTCCTGTGAAGCCTTGGTACCTTCTTAACAGACTATGTGATATTATATCTGGGATGTTGGATGTGAGAACCACAAATCTCACATGAGAATGGGTGCTGAGGAGGCTGTTTGAACCAAAGACAGGAAGTAATAGGGTGATGGAGAAAACTGCATTATGAGGAATTTCATAATTTGTATCTGTGCTAAATAATATAAGGACAATCTAATTGAAGATGATGAGATGGCCAGGTATACAGAATATGAGAGTTGAGAACTGCATAAATAAAGGGGCGAGACAGACCACTTACAAGATGTAGGTAAAGGTGGGAGGTGCAGGATAGGGACCAATGGCAGGCTGTTGTGAACATCATAATGAACCTTCAGATTCTGCAGCAGGAGGGAAATTTCTCAACTAGTTTAGCGACACGTTCCAAATTTTCATTCCATGTGTTGTAAGTGACGTACAAACCCTGCCTACATCTTTTGGCTTAATGCCATTGTCAAGCAGCTAACACCTATCTTACTAAAACTTACAGCAATAAAGTAGTCTTACAATGCTTACACATATCAAATGTAAAGATTATAGTGAATATTTACAGTGCTTAAAATGTTACAAAATGACAGTCTCATACAGCACTTCGAACACACAAACTGCACATACACGTTACAGGACAGGATCCAATTCGGATCATAACTCAATAGATGTTTGTAGGTGTTACCTCCCTGAAGATGGCAGTTGAGCGAAAACATGTAGGAGCTAATTAGGTGCGAAATACATAATAGTAGAACTGTGCATTTGTTGGTACAGTAAGGATTTTAAAATAGTTTAGCAACAGTTGCATTTGTAAGACATAGTTTGTTTCAGTGAGTTAATTAGGCAATCATGTCATTCCTCCCCTTAAGTTTTCTTGACTTACATTGTTCTGCACTTACATCATATGCCCCCAGACCAAATATATTAAGACATGTGCACACATATGAAGTTGTGATGCTGTAGATGCCATCAAGTTGCTGAATCCTTATGATCAGGAGCTCACAATTGACCATCTTGTTGAAATTTGAATTCAAAGTGCCCGTGAAGAAGGCTAGGAACCTGCGTATGAGCCCAGGTAGAGAACCATAGTGGTTTTGAAGTTGACTGACGGACTTGTACTCATTGATGCTGCCATTAAGGTGTTTGAGGACATTGATTTGAATGAGCAGTGAGCAGTAACTAGGCAATGAATCGTGAGGATCCATGCTTGCTATGAGGAGATTTTGGAAGAAAAGAAGTGGTCTTACTGTCTTCACACTGCAGTGCTCGATTTCTAGAAGTCAATTTCAGGGACTTTTGCATTACCACCTGTATTGTAGGACATTGCAGATGATGATCCAGATGACCTACCTACAGTTAAGGGGAAGTGCCTCCTCCTTACATACTCATTTTTACATAATTTCACTGAATATATATTGTTGTCTTGGTCAATACACACTGTCTTGAATCACCATCTCCACTTCAGCATTGCGTTTATGGGAAAATGTGCCTTAAGTAATGTTGCAAGTCTCAGGACCACCTATGATATGTCTAAGGGAGAAGACTATAATTGATAAATATCATCATATAAAAATGTTCCAACAAGTTTCAAAGTTTATATTATGAAAGTAAATGTTTCTATCTGGAACTAAAGAGATGCAAAGTGATTTTATATCTATCCTGTAAGAAGGAGTTAGCTGCAACAAGAGATGTTTTTGGAATGTTGAAGCAATGGATGAAAAATATGAAATAGAGGGCCATATTAAAACATTAGATTCAGGCATCTAATGTTGGCACAGTCCCTGTATCCTTGCAATTCTGCCAACACTAGAAAAACAGCTTAGACACATTCAATTTCTGATAGTTCAGTAAAACAAGCATTTCTATGGTAGCATGCAGCTAATGGTAGTGCTACTGTCACATGCATGAATATAGAGAAAAAGTTGAAAAGCAAAGTACATGCTAATGTAACATTACATTTCTGTGCAGTGAGATGTGTTTATGTATAACGAAGAAAATAATGTGTCCTGGCACCAATGTGATAATATGCTGTAAAGTTGTGTTCTTCCTATTCACTCATAGTACACGTCTTTTGGAACATGTCCTTTGTCTAAACTGATTACAGGCAGGATTATTTTTGTGCAATTTCACTTTAATGTGACTTGGAAATTTACACCACTTTTGAATTTAAGCAATAATTTCAGTTTAATGAGATTTGGCATAGACGATCCTTGGCCACATCTTTGGGGGCTAGCAGAAAGTGACATCATTGTCAGTCACTTGTTTGTATTGATTATGATGGTGATATGATAATGCAACTGTTGTAGTTCCCCCTTCAACAGTATTGGCTTTTGTTTTCAAAATGAGTGAGAAACATAAGTCTACATTATGTAGTGCAATCCAAGTGCAAAATCAGCCAAAGACAGTCAGTACTGAAGAGAAATTAGATGTAATAAGCCATTTGGAAAAGGTGAATGAAAGTGTTGATATATGCCGTAATGTTAGATTTGCTCATATTAGCGTACATACAATTCACGATAATGTTGATAGAATTAGAGAAAGTGCTAAGTCAGGAACTAAAGTGTTTGTGTAGCAAGACTACGGAAATCTTGTTGGAATGAAATGTACCAAAAACTATGGATGTGAGTCTCTTACATTTTCCTGCAGTGGAAATAAATGTCTCGTATATACTGTACATACATTAGGTATGTAGTCTATAGATCCACATGTCCACCAGTGGTATAGTTATATACTACATATGATAAGACTGTCAATCCCCTAAACTCCATGATATACATTGTTTTAAATTTGAATTTTGCATTCAATTTGCACAATGTTTTCAAGAATGTAACCCTGGCATAAAATGAGACCTGCTGTACAGTATGGTCTCGTTTTGCGACAGTTCGTTTTATGACAATTCACTTTTACGACCCTTGTCGAGTTGGACTAAGCACTCCCAACTTGTGGTGCATTACTGTCGCAACTCAAGCATCCTTTCTGTACTTAGTGTGCTTCTAGCTCTTTTCTGGTGTGCATGTGTTTCTTCTTCTATTTTAGTGCAGTTGTATTAAGTTAACTGTGATTTTTCCACCCATGATGTTCATCAAAAAGACAGAAAAGTAGAAAACATCAAAACAGAGTATGTTACATCCTTTCATGATGTCTTCTGAACCATGGCCTGGGCCTTCTTCAACAAAATAAAAAGTGATTTGACTGATAGTTTTTTCAATTATCTGTGTAATTTTCTATATACCTAATTTATTAAATTAAAATTGTATGTCATAATGTAAAGAAATGTTAAAAATTATAAAATTATTTGACTAATTTGTTTGGCCCATGAACCTGTTTCAATTTAAACCATTTAAATACTACTTGTTTTACGATGATTCACTTTACAACCAAGTATTCAAGAATGTAGCCCCATTGTAAAATGAGACCCTACTGTACTTGCAGCTTTCATTTGTATTAGCTGAACCTGAAGAGAAGCACTTCATGCCATTTCAGGTGTACAGAATGCTCTTACATCAACACAAGTCACTGCAGAAGGTAGTCAGAGTGAGGTCTCTGTTATGAACAGCATGGAAATATCAATAAGACTGTCCAGACAATCAACACAGGATCTGTCAGGCAGACTTTCAGAGAAGCCAGAGGATACAGCCAGAGGTCAGTATATTACTCAGAAGCAAAGATAGAGGTAGACTTGTCTGCTTGCTAATAAGTCACTAAGCTATGAAGAATGGGCAAGAGGAGGTGTAGCTGCACACATTCTCTACCACAGCCAAACTAGTGGGTTAGTGAGCACCTTTTTACCCTGGCAATTTTGTCCTCAGAGAAACTGTGCCTGGTACATGATGGATGGGCCTGATGGTCTTGACATGGTAGAGAAAAGTTTCTGCTTCTTTTGGGAATAAAATCCCAGTTAACAGAAAGCCTACACAATATTTTACAGTGTTTTTTTTTTAATGAGTGTTGTCTACTTTGTATGTATGTGAAACTGTCTTTCACGTTAAGGGAAAAAAAACACACACTGAAGAACAATGTGCATTCTGATGATGGTGTGGTACAGTCAACTTTACTGTTCTCCTGAACATCATCCATATTTTGAATTCTTCCATGCACTACATTTCAAAAACATCTAAAAATGAACAACTGATTGTTTCTGAAACATTGTGTTTGGGAAGAGGGGAAAAAATAATAATGATGGACAGTATTCAAAGTAGTAGTCATGTTCTTACACTGACATTGTTTGAACAAAATGCTGCAATCATTTGGACTCAAGAGGGAGCAAAAAACAAGAGGAGGGAGAAACTGCATGTAAAGCAGCTGTAAAATTTGTACTCGTCACAATGTGTGACTAGGAGATCTAATTCATGGGACTGAATTTTGTGGAGCATGTAGCATGCATGGCAGAGAAGTTCATATAAAGTGTTGGTTAGAAGAGCTTTAGGAAAGACAACCTCCAAGATGTGTGTGTAGATGGAGAAGTAATATTATAATTCATGTTAAAGAGGTGGGATTTAGTTTGACTGGATTCATTTACCTTAAAATAGTGACTGTGTAGTCTTGTAAACAGAACAACAAAACTCTGGGTTGCATTAACCTGTCTTACTTAAAGTAGAAGCATGTAATCTGTAATATACAATGAAGGCAGTAGAAGGTCCTGTTGCAACCTCGTCTCTTTTAGGTGTCATAAACAAGATGAACAACACTATGTAATAAGCCCTTTGAAAAAATACAAACTAATTACTACTGGGGTATCATTAACACAGAAAACAGATATGAAGTTTTGGCCGGGAGATATGACATCCCTAGCTTGTCAGCATGAAACGTGGATGTTATTACTTGTTATCAAGTATGATACAGAAGTGTTCCAATATTACGATTAAAAACCTATAGGCTTTCTCTGATTTTACACCAGCTTTGAAGGTTGTTTCATTGTTTATCAGTCATAATTTCAACAGCGTGGAAAAGAATCACAAAAAAGCACACATAACTGAAGACCACAATCCTTTGGGATATGACAACATGTAGTTTGGTAGAATGGTACCAACTCCTCTGGGAAAACTCTTTCTTCTATCATCAAGGTAGAAGATTAAGCCTGATAAAAATAGGTCAGGTACAGGAAATGACTGGGCTGTAAGTTTACCAATAGTGAGTACTTACAGTAAGAGTCAGAGCAACTGTTACTGTCTTATTTGTGCCACCATATGCCACTGGTTCACAAACAGCCCAGATCCCACTACTCCTTTCATATATATCTGAACCATATATTATATGCGTTTGCAGTGCTCCAAAAAGCAATTACTAACTTTGTCGTTTCTGTAAGCCTGTCTGTCCATCTGCAGTGAACGCATTGGCTTCCAATGGACAGATTTTTGTGAAATTTTATGTTTGAGGCTTTTACCAAAATCTGTTGAGAAAAATTCAAGTTTGATTAAAACTTAACAAAAATGACGGGTACTCCACATTACATATGTACATTTATGAATATTGTGGTTACTACTGTTATCATCATTCCCTTGTATGGTAATCTGCCTTATTTCTTCATGCAGTTTACATGATGCATAATAAAGGAAAATAAAAATTTGCAATTATAACGTGCAATAATTATTATGTCTAAGAATATGAAATTTAGTATGTAGCTAATTTATGAATATATATACAGACTGTGTACAAAATATTGTTTTTCAGTAAGCAATTGCAATATATTTTGATATGGTTAAGTTTTGAGGTTATGTACCACTAATAAATTTAACAAAATATAAACAATAAATTATGCAAATAAATATAATAATGTTCCCTAATAATACTAATAACATTCCATAATATGTGCACAATTGTGAAAGCAACAAACTGTGACCACAGTGGATTAAATGATGTAACCATTTGAGAAGAGTCCAGGAGTCAGGGATCCAAAACACACCTCAGTTGTTGTTATATATACATTTCCTGTCTTGTTCCCATGCTTGGCTTACCTTGACAATGGAGGCAAAAGGTTCCTACAAAGAATTGTTACATGTCTACCAAACTACACAGTACCACATCCCGAAGGACCATAGTCTTGATACCAATATGAGAAAGTCATATCTCACATGAATAAATCACATTTCAGAAGCTGGTAAGTTAGCAATTATGATGACATTTACAGGGTCACAAACAGAGGAAACTGCCACACCACAGATCTGTGTGTTAGGGCAAGATGACAGTCTTCCTCCACAGCTGCAGTATCTTGTACAGAGAGCACTGGATGAGATCAAACAGGAAGCCAAAAAAGGAAGCTAATAGTTTACCAAGTTATATTGCATTAATGAGATACATGCAAACCACAATTTTGTACAAACATTTAATCTGTAAACTTTACACATTAGAGTATGAATGGACCAGATGTGTGACAGGGCCTGACATTCCCAAAGAAGGTCTGTACCTTTGGGATAATAGTTAAAAATTCCATACAGCAAACGATCAAACTTCAGTAATGAGTTGGTCAAAGCCATCAGGTATATTCAACTTCAAGAACACAAGAATCCCTAAATGAAATTACAAGGTGCCTGATGAATATTTGACTCAGAAACGTTTATTAGGAAGATTTGTTACAACAGTTGTCTGAACCATTTTCCAGTGTATTCTTTATTAACTGAAATATAACTGCAAATGCATTTATAAATACCTTCCTGAAAAGCTGTAGGCCCAATTCTTATTGGTCTAAAATACAATTTTGTTTGTTAATTTTGTTAAGGGCTTGAAGTGCCAAATATTTTCTCATGACCTGCCCGCCAGAGCAAATTTGTTATACAAGTGTTCTGGTGGGTTTGCACACTGAGCTAAAAAATTATGGCAAAATATGTCCAGAAATCAAAGGACACTGCTCTTCACATCAGGGTGCCCAACCATATTTTGGGTGAAATTATTTCCAGAAGATCTGAATACAGGATGGTCGTTCCATGAATTATAAGAACTCAGATTACATGATATAAATGTAAGAATTTGAAAACAGTTGCTTCAGATCTGTCACAAATCTGGGCTCTCAGTATATACACCTCTTGTCAGTCAGTGAAATGTAAAATGTGACAGTGGGTTAAATGACAGGTACTGTATTGGTTTATACAGTAGGTGTTATATGTTTCTTTTCACCTTAAATGATATCTGTAAAGGATTTTTTAAGGTAGGCTTAAAATGCCTACCTTGAAGATGGAGGTGGTATGTTCCTATGAAAGATTATTGCATTTGTACCAGACTGCATGTTATCACATCCTATAAGAGAGTCTTCAGAGGCACCATTGTCAGACCATCAGATCTCAAATCAAGGTGCCTAAATTTGATATTTGTCACAGAATATATTTTTGTGTAACAAACTGAACTGAATGAATCTTTGTACCCATAATTACATACGCAACTTTGGTGAAGATAACTGAAACTTGATGAGAAATTTATTTTTATCTTCATTTATGGTGATAAGGCCAATGGAGGGACTTTCCTAATGCTGCAACTAACTTCCCCTTGGCACTACATTTGAGCACAGTCCACTTTGAATCTACCCACTCATCAATTACTCTTGTCTGTACAACAGTCATTAACCACCAGTAGCCCCTGTTATGCTGACAAGTTTAATATCCCATATGCCTCCATCACTGACACTTCTCTCCAGTTTATATATCAGAAACATTCCATGGGTCTCTATCTTATCTGACAAAAGAGTAAGAATAGTTTCCATTGTATGTGTTGAGGCCTATCTAATTAAATACCGAAACATTTGTCGTTAGCTTCAGGAACTTAGCTGGCCCTGTAGTCGAGGCTTACCAGCCCATCCTGAGTGGTCTTTCCTGAATTTACATGGTGGTGACCACTGCCCTGTAAAAATCCACTTAACTCCACATTCTCAAATTATTACAATATCCCAGCTGCATATCCAGGCATACTAGGTGGAAGATTTTCTGTCAGTCTGTGGCAGTAGACTCCATCATTTTCAACACAGCCTAAGAGTGTAATCACCTGTGCCACATATATTGGGTGGAGTTTTAGCGGCTCCCTCATAGAGATGCAAGCAGTACACAAGACTGCCCTGCTGCAATTCACATTTCACACTGCCACTTTTTTTGGATTCTTGGGAAGGCAGGTAATTAAAGTGATGAGGACCATTTTGTCCATAGCCTGGAATTCTTCAGTACCCACAGCGCTGTCGAAAGACTGGTGACATTAATGAGAATGGGATAAATTAACACAGCTTAATAGTCACTCCAAGACCTTACACACAGGCCCATTTGTATAGGATGTTGATAGTAAACCTCCTCCATCCATCTGGAATGGTCCCCAGGGACAGGCCCATATTTATGTAACATTGACCTTAAAGTGTTCTGAAGATTTGTATTAAAATAATTCAAACATAAAAATGTTTATATTAAATTTACAGAGGTGTTATCAAACACATATTTCACATATGCAAGTATTCTTTGTGTTCTGTATGAATTTCTGTGTATTCTGATAAGCTGTTGTGACATGTACTGTTAAAGAGTGTGTTGTGACTCTTCTCTATCCTTATACAGTGGCATATTATACTGTAAGGTTTTACAGACACAAATTTGGGAAAAATTTAAAACTCGACATTGTATAGTGGGGCCAGATAACTTACATGTTAATAATTATATCTATCAGGCATGTATAATGGCTGTTTTGGTTGTAATACTATGTACTCTGATATAAAGTTACCCTCTGCACCATATGGATTTCTCTTCTACCCTGCAGATGTAGGTACTGGGTTCCTCTGAAAGATTAGTAAATTCCTACCATACTACGTGGCATCACATTCCAGAAGACAATAATATGAGTTAAGGTTACTGTTGGTATGATAATTTAATACACAGATTCCCATGTTTCATTTTTCAGTACACACTGAAATATGTGATATCATTTATTTTTCTACTTCACTTTCAGTGCACTGTATATATTCCTGCTGTAATATTATTATCCATAAGGAACTGGGCATCATGGTCCAGTAGACTCCTGACATTCCACTTTCTGTTGCTTCGATTATTCCACAGAACACAGGCAATTTATATTTATTTATGGACAGTACCAATTTTACAGGACAGAAATTTTCTACACACAAATGGCCAACCAATGTACCATGACAGTTTTAAAGTTATTTGGCATATTTATAATGAAAAAGGTGCAAAAATATGCGTAATAACTTTGCCAAGTCCGTTTCTGACAGCTTGTAACAACTAGCTCAACGGAATTTCACGGTATTTTACAAACTTTTCGACACACCCGAGTTTCGGTGAAAATCATATAGAACTAACAATCATAGTATATAACCGTACATGCATTTCTATGTGCATAGTACGCATAAATCACTAAATATATATCGCAGCGAAAAATATTGAGTACAAAAGATAGATACAACCGAAAATGCTCAAAACACTTTCTCCATACGCCATACAGTTTTGAGGCAACTAAAACGAATAAACTAATCTGTTACTGTATCACTCTTGATTAAAAGGTTCTTAACTAAATATCACCTTCGATTTACAATGCACAGTGTACAGAGTGCCGTTGTTGATCATCAGCTGTTTTACTGAGTTTCTAGTAGAGCAGAAATAGAATGTGATGGCACACGGAAAAGCACGGGTGGAGAAGTGAAGGGGAAAAAGGCGAATGGAGGGGGTAGCCAGCAGTAGTGCACTGTATCGGACATGGTCTATCCAGCATTACTACCGCTGATGCGCACACCTCGGCTGCCAGTAGCCGACTGAACTGACACCCCCGCCGATATAAATGGACTCGTCCCTTTCGCTGGAAAACCAAATCTGGTTTCTGCGCGTGTGCCATCACGTTCCATTTCTGCAATACGTTCTTGCCATTGTGTAATATAGACAGCCAATAGCATGACGTACAACAGTGGAGAGAGAGAGAGAGAGAGAGAGAGCGATACCGTTTCCAGCTGTTACGAGAAGCTTCCCTGTTGCCCTGACGACATTCGAGAAAACCAACCAATGGCAGAACCTCTCGATGTTTCGCGAGAGATGACGCACCTTCGCGAAACCCCACGTGGTAAGGACGTACAGAGTGGCGCAAAAAGAACGTATGTTTTTTAAATGGGTAGTAGTCGGGAGAGTGAAGTGTCGGCGACCTCCCCTCTTCGTCTGAGAAGAGTTCCGACGGGAGCAGTTGAGTAGCCATGCAGCAGTGGAACGTGAGCACCGCGTTTTTGCCGTCGAGCAGTTTTTTAGAAATAACGATTCCGTTATTACTATTCAACGTCTTTTCCGTCGACAGTTCAATGTTGCGCGTGATGCAGCGATCCCTGATCGTAACACAATACTTCGATGGGTTGAATCGTTTCGCACAAGTGGATCAGTTATGAAGAGGACATCAACTGGCCGTCCCCGTATGGCTCGGACACCAGAAAACGTTGAGAGTGTGAGAAGGTCGGTTATTGAGAGTCCTCGGCGCTCCACTAGACGTCGTGCTTCAATCTTGGGTCTGTCTCGTCGCTCGTTACAGCAAATCCTACGTGGCGAATTGAATTTCAATCCGTATAAAATCATGATTGTTCAAAAGCTGCTTCCAAGTGATTTTGTCCAACGCAAACTGTTTTGTGAAAGAATGCTTAAAATTATTGCTTCTGACGATGTAATTTTAATGATGAGTGATGAGGCACATTTCTATTTGGACGGTTATGTCAATAAGCAAAACGGTCGATTTTGGGCTGGAGAGAACCCGCGAGAGTTACACTAGAGACCTCTCCATGCTGCTAAGGTTTCAGTTTCGTGCGGCATTTCGAAAGTGGGGATCGTTGGTCCTTACTTTTTTGAAGAAGAAGGGGCTACAGTAACAGTGACATCAGAGCGCTATGTCGAGACGCTACGCAATTTTCTGCGTCCACAACTTCGAAGTTTACGGGTTAACATGGAAGAAATGTGGTTCCAACAAGATGGAGCCACAGCCCACACGGCAAGGGCTTCGATGACAGTTGTTCGACAAATGTTTCCGCAACACG
>Ga0123355_10011878_pt1 | contig 13455 bp, 10 predicted proteins | sample TergutEmb28metaG_3_FD_89872 | JGI IMG/M metagenome (GOLD analysis project Ga0123355, IMG submission 89872) | Embiratermes neotenicus P1 segment gut microbial communities from Petit-Saut dam, French Guiana - Emb289 P1 | ecosystem: Host-associated > Arthropoda: Insects > Digestive system > Gut ...
CGGCCGTGAAAACTCGCGTTAAAACCGCCGGCCGTCGAGACCCAGCACAGATTCTGGGACACCGAGAACCGGGTCCCGTTCGCCACCACAGCGGCCGCGAGCGGGGCCGATTGCGCCGTCACACGCTCGCCCCACATCGAGAACGGCGGAGAGGAACTCAATCCCATCGTGCCCCTGTTCAGAAGCTCCACGCCAGGTCTGGCTGCCAACTTCGCTGGAGAAACGGCCGGTGTAATCGCCATCAGCTATTTGTTCCACAAGACGGGACATCACAGGTTGGAGCGGGCGCCATCCTCGACATCGAAGGCTTGAGTGGCGCGGTGGTCTATGGACTGGCGCAACCCGGGCGTTCCCTGAGTTAAGAAATCCCGCCGCAATCCCCAACTTTGCCAGGGCACGCCCTCGGCCTACTGCCCGCAGCCGAACTGCTCCTGCGTGTGGTATTACTCTCTTTATCCGTTTCCTTGACGAAATGCAGTGCTCGTCCTGGTGCGAGAAATGTCATGAAGATCGCAAACGATGTCACCGAACTCATCGGCAATACTCCCCTGGTCCGCCTGAACAAGGTTACTCAAGGCTCGGTTGCCGAAGTCGTGGCCAAGCTCGAGAGCCAGAATCCGGTCGACAGCGTGAAAGATCGCATCGGCGTCAGCATGATTGTGGAGGCCGAACGCGCCGGCAGAATCCATCCCGGCAAAACTACGCTCATCGAGCCCACCAGCGGCAACACCGGCATAGGACTGGCGTTCGTGGCCGCCGTCAAGGGCTACAAGCTCATCCTCACCATGCCCGACACCATGAGCGTCGAACGCCGCGTCCTGCTCCTGGCCTTCGGCGCAGAGATTGTCCTCACTCCCGGCCCGCGCGGCATGACGGGAGCCATCCTGAAGGCAAAGGAAATCCTGGCCAACACACCTGACGGCTACATGCTGCAGCAGTTCGACAACCCGGCCAATCCCAAGATTCACTTCGAAACCACGGGCCCTGAGATCTGGAACGATACCGACGGCCGCGTCGACTTCCTGATTTCCGGCGTGGGCACCGGAGGCACGATCACCGGTGTCTGCCAGTACATCAAGCCCAAGAAACCTTCGTTCAAAGCGATCGCGGTCGAACCAGCCGATAGCGCGGTTCTGTCGGGCGGCAAACCGTCTCCGCACAAAATCCAGGGACTGGGCGCCGGCTTCATCCCCAGCATCCTGCGCACCGATTACATCGACGAGGTCATCACCGTCACCAACGACGAGGCCATCGCCATGGCGCGCCGCCTTCCACGCGAAGAAGGACTCTTCGTCGGAATTTCCTCGGGCGCGGCAGTAGTAGCGGGGCTGAAAGTAGCTGAGCGCGCCGAGAACAAAGGCAAACTGATCGTCGTCGTACTGCCGTCTTTTGGCGAGCGCTATCTCAGCAGTATCCTGTTTCAAGATCTGCGGGAGAAAGCGCTCGAAATTCCGACCGCCCCGCTTCCTCCGGCCTGATCGAACTTCATGCCGCACCTGCTAGCGCTAATCCGCGAAGACGTGACCAACGTCATGGACCAGGATCCCGCGGCCAAGTCTCGCCTGGAAGTGTTTCTCTGCTATTCAGGCCTGCACGCGGTGTGGTGGTACCGGATCAACCACTGGCTCTGGAATCAGAGTTTTTTCTTGCTGGGACGATTTTTCTCGCAGATGGCACGCCTTCTCACCGGAATCGAAATCCACCCGGGCGCGAAAGTCGGACGCCGCCTTTTCATTGATCACGGCATGGGAGTCGTGATCGGTGAAACCGCGATCGTCGGCGACGACGTCACACTCTACCAGGGCGTCACGCTGGGGGGGACGAGCAAGGAACACGGTAAGCGCCATCCCACCATCGCCGATGGAGTGGTCATCGGCAGCGGTGCAAAAATTCTGGGCAACATCACGGTTGGAAAGAACTGCCGCATCGGTGCCGGATCGGTGGTGCTGCGCAACGTTCCCGATGACTCCACGGTCGTCGGCGTCCCCGGCCACATCATCTTCCGCGAAGGCAAGCGCGTGGTCATCACCGACCCCAAGCAGATCAACGACCCGTTATCCGAAGCCCTCGCTTCCGTCGCCGCCGAAGTCAACAAACTGCGCGCGCGCGTGCAGCAACTCGAAGGCGCCGGAGTCCCGTGCGAACCCCTTCCCGAATCCCTCCAGCGCATCATGGAGGATCTCGACTACCAGATTTAACCCGGCGTGGACTAAGATGGTCGGCTCAGACCAGTCTTGATGCGGAGGATCGAACCGTGAAATGGATTATCCCCGCTGTTCTTCTTGCTTGGCTCGTTCCGTTTTCCCTCGCCGCTGACAAAAAAGAGGAAAAGCCGAAACCGGCGCAGTCGATCGACGAACTCCGCCAGCAGATCGAAAAAATCCTCAAGGACACGCACACCAACGGCGTCGCGATCGCGATCGTGCGCAAAGAGGCTCCGGAGTGGGTCACCGGTCTTGGCCTCGCCGATTTGGCGAGCAATCGTCCCGCCACCCCCGACACTTTGTTCCGCATCGGCTCCACCTCGAAGGCTTTTGCTTCGCTTTCCATCCTGCTGCTGGCCGACCAGGGCAAACTGTCGCTGGAAGATCCCGTCCACAAGCTAGCTCCCGACGTCTGGTTCGAAAATCGCTGGGAAGCCACCGACCCGGTGCGGGTGGTGAATGTACTCGAGCACACCACCGGCTGGGACGACCTGCACTTTCGCGAATACGCAAAGCAGGCCCCCGATTCCATGAGCGTGGGCGAAGGTCTCGATTTCGACCATCACTCGCGCACCTCGCGCTGGCCTCCGGGCACGCGGATGGCCTACTGCAACCCGGGCCCGGCGGTGGCTGCCTACATCGTCGAGAAACAATCCGGCCAGCGCTTCGAAGACTTTGTACAGCAGAATCTTTTCGATCCCATCGGGATGAAGACGGCGACCTACTTCCAACCCGCTCCCGGTAGCGACGCGACCACCCTCTACCGCCCCGACGGCAAGACTCCCTTCCCGTACTGGCACATCATCATGCGCCCGGCTGGAGCCATCAACGCTTCGGCCAACGACATGGCAGCGTATCTCCAGTTCTATCTGAACCGCGGGGCGGTGAACGGAAAGCAGATCGTCCCCGCCGCCGACATCGATCGCATGGAGAGCCCCCAAAGCACTTGGGCAGCCAAAGAGGGCTTGAAAGCTGGATACGGCCTCAGCAACTACTGGAGCGTAGAGGAGGGCTTCGTCTACCACGGCCACGACGGCGGCGTCGACGGCGGCCTCACCGATCTGTCCTACATGCCTGACTATGGCGTGGGATACTTTTTCAGCATCAACAGCGGCAGCGGCGATGCCTTCATGAAAGTCGGCAGGGCGATTCGCGCTTATATCACGCACACCCTCGAGAAGCCACCGGTACCGCCAGCCGCACCGTTGCCCGCCGACGCCGCTGATTATGCCGGTTGGTACGAGCCCGATTCCCCTCGTGTCGAACTCACCCACTTTCTCGAGCGCCTTTTGGATCTAAGCCGGGTCCGGTTCGAAAACGGCCAGTTGATTTCCTCCGCGCTCTTTCGCTTGCATGACGTCCACATCCCGGCCGTAGGTATGCAGTTTCGTTCCCAGCACAAGGATGAACCACCCGACCCGGTCGCAACTCTGGCGCTGCTGACTCCGAATGAGGAGGGCCGATTCATTCAAGCGGACATGCAGACCACAATGAAGAAGATCCCCGCGTGGCTTGCACTGGGAGAAATCCTGGCAGTGGCCTTCGTGATTCTCTCCATCCTCGCCATCGTCCTCTACGCGCCGTTCTGGATAGTCGGCGGCCTGATTAGAAGCCGCCGTCGTCCCGCGGAACGCGCCCTGCGCTGGTGGCCGCTGATTGCGGTCTTAAGCCTGGTCGCCTTCGTAGTGATCTTCATCCTCAGCAACGACGACCTGATCGAGCGCATGGGAAACTTCACCGTCTGGTCAGGGGCACTGTGGGCGGTGACCCTTCTGTTCGGGTTAGCGTCGCTGGTGAGCTTTTTGATTTCTATGCTCGGTTCAAAAGAAGGAGTGCGCCCGGGCGTTCGCAGGTTCTCGCAGATTGTTTCCACGGGATTGCTGATGGCCGCGGTTTATCTGGCGTACTGGGGGATGATCGGAATGCGAACCTGGGCTTAGTCTCGGGAGGGGCCCAGGCACCCAATCCGTCGCATCGGTTTCAGCGGGCAGTGACGGCTGCGCGCGTCATTTCTCCATCGAGCATGCGCCAGATGGCAAGCGGATTCGCATTTTTCAACTCATCCGGCAGAGCGCTGTCGGGAAAGTCCTGATAGCACACCGGTCGGGCAAAGCGAAAGATTGCCTGGGTCCCCACCGACGTCGATCGCCCGTCAGAGGTCGCCGGATACGGTCCCCCATGCACCATCGCGTTGCTAACCTCAACGCCCGTGGGAAAGCCGTTAAAGATCAACCGTCCCACTTTGCCCTCCAGAATGGCGATCAGGTCGGCAAACTCGCGCAGATCATCTTCGGTGCCGTGAATCGTAGCCGTCAGATGACCCTCGAGCGATCGCGCGATGGCAAGCACCTGATCGCGCTTGGAATGTTCGACCAACAGGGTAGTGGGCCCAAAGATCTCTCGATCTAGATCGGACTTGAGAAACGCGTCCGCATCGGTTTCGAACAGAGCGGGACGGGCCGCAAAACCAGCCTGCTCCTCGGCAGCCGGGCTCTCGGCTAGGAGTCGAACCTCGGCCTGCGCTTTGCGTTCTCGAATGGCAGCGTCATAGGAACTGCGAATTCCCTTCGTCAGCAGATGGAAACCAGCCGGCGCGTCCACCAGTTTCCGCATGGTTTCAGCAAACGACGCGGACTCGGGACCATCGGGCAGAAAGACGATTCCCGGCTTGGTGCAGAACTGTCCTGCGCCCAGGGTGAACGAAGTGTGCAGCCCGGCAGCGATCTTCTCGCCGCGTTCGCGCAAGGCTCCCGGCAGAACGAACAGCGGATTCGTACTGCTCATCTCGGCAAAGAAGGGAATCGGCTCCGGCCGCGCCGCGGCCAGATCCATCAGCGCGCGTCCAGCCGCGTGCGATCCCGTAAATCCCCCCGCCTTCACCAGGGGATGTTTCACCAGCTGGATGCCAACCCGTGTACCAGAGTCGAACAGCAGGGAAAACACTCCTTGGGGCAGGCCGCAATCCCGAACACTGTGCTGAATCGCCCGGCCAACCAGTTCACTGGTGCCGGGATGCGCCGGATGGGCTTTCACCATCACCGTGTTTCCGGCTGCCAGCGCCGAAGCGGTATCTCCTCCCGCAACCGAAAACGCCAGCGGAAAATTGCTCGCGCCAAAAATCACCGCCGGTCCCAGCGGCCGCAGCATCGATCGCAGATCCGGTCTGGGCAAAGGTTTGCGCTCGCGGTCGGCGCGATCCAGCCGCGCCTGGACCCAGGAGCCTTCCTCCGCAACCTGCGCGAACAATCGAAGCTGTCCACAAGTCCTCCCCGTCTCCCCCTGCAATCGCGCCACAGGCAGGGCCGTCTCGCGGCGGGCGCGCTCGACCAGTTCACCCGCAATCGCCTCGATGTTGGCCGCGATCTTACGCAGCAGCGCGCCGCGCTCGCACCCCGAAACGCGGCTGTATACCGCAAAACCCTCCGCTGCCAACTGCGCCGCCCGATCGACTTCCTCGCCGGTCGCCGCATGAAAGCCCGGCTCCAATTTTGCGCCCGTGGCCGGTTCCGCGGCATGGAAGACTTCGCCCGTACCCGAGCCGTCACGAAATCCGATCAGAGACTTTCCCGCAAGTTGTGTCATGGATGTTGGCATCACTTTTTGCTCGACAGGGCGTAGCTCACCACCGACTGGGGACGAGCCCGCAGCACCTCGCGGATGATGGTCAGGTTTTCCTCGAGTTCACGCCCCATCAGCTCCAGCCGCGGCGGCCGCACCCGGGCATTCCCGATCCCCACCTCCGCCTGCACCAGTTTGATCAGCTGCACGAAGTTGGGAACCGTATCCATCCGCAGCAGGGGCAGGAACCAGCGATACAACTCAAACGCATTTTCACGGTCATGCTTGAGCCCGCAATTGAACAACTCGACCGACTCGCGTGGCAGGGCATTCGCCAGGCCCGCAACCCAGCCCGTCGCCCCGGCGTTCACCGCTTCGAGCACCGCGTCGTCCACCCCAATGCCGATCTCGAGCCGGTGATCGAGCAGCACCCGCAGGGCGGTAACCCGCCGCACATCCGTGCTCGATTCCTTCACCGATCTCAGATTCCCGTGCTCAGCCGCCAGTTCGCCGATCTGCTCGGGAAGGAAATCAGTTCCATAGGCCACGGGGTTGTTGTAGAGCATGCAGGAAAGATGCGTGGCCGAAAACACCGCAGAAACATGCGCCTTCATCTCCCGCCAGTTCCCCTGATACACGTATGGCGGCAGCACCATCAGCCCGTCGCAACCCGTGTCCGCCGCACTTTTGGCCAGAGCGACCGCCTCGGCGGTAGAGAGGGCGGAGATGGAGGCCACGACCGGCCCGCGGCCGTGAATTGCCTTCACACAGGTACGCAGAATCTCGTGCTTCTCGGCAAACGACAGCGTCGAACCTTCGCCCAGCGAGCCCAGCGCCACCACCCCGCTCGAGCCGTTGTCGAGCAGCCAGCGGCAGTGCTCCGTCATGAAGCCGTGATCTACCGTGAGATCCCGGTTGAACGACGTGGTGATGGCCGGCATTACGCCTTTCCAGTTCATTTCGATCCTCCCGTGACTGCATTCGTTTCCGCTTCGGTATCGACCAGAGCCGCCAGGCTCTCGACGCGCGCCGGAAAAATTGGCGGCCGCACCGAATCCGTATTCCAGCCAAAAAGAAATTTCACCGCGGGTCCGCAGATTCTCCCCTGGCACGGACCCATCCCGCACCGCGTATGCAACTTCGCTGCCCGCCACGAAGTATGCGGCTCGAGTCGTGAGTACGTCACGTCTTCACAGCGGCAGACCATGGTGTTCGCAATGGGCAACGCCTTCAATTCCGGACGCATGCCAAAGGTCTGCTCCAGGATCCGGGCGAATCGCCGGGCTTGGGCGCGCTGGGCAAACAGCTCGCTCCCGGCCGCAGGCGGCCGCCCGCCCGCGGCCAGCCCCGCAATGGCGCCCTCTGCGATGGCGGACTCCACTCCCCCAATGCCAATCGGTTCGCCGGCCGAGAAAACTCCTGGCACGGTCGTTTCCTGGAGAGCGTCCACCTTCACATTGCCACCCTCGGTTTCACACCCCAGCAGGACCGGTAACTCGACATTCGGCACCAGATGAAACCCGCAGGCCAGATAATCGCACGGAAGCTCCTCGATCGTTCCGCCGCGCGAGATCATGACGGACTGAACTCTGTCCGTACCCTGCGCGGCTACCGGCCAACTGTTTGCGGCAAACCGAATCCCCGCGAGCTTCTTCCTCAACTCGAGAGCTTCCCGGATCTTGTTGCCATATCCCACAAGCCTCATGCCGAACGTCGCGAGCGCCCTCCAGCCAGCCTGCTCGGCAATCAAGACGATCTCGGCTCCGTGCGCCCGCAGATACGCCGCCACCGCCAGCAGCAGCGGCCCCGACCCCGCCACCACAACCCGCTTGCCGCCGATGGGAAGCCCGGACTTCACCATCGCCTGCAGGCCCCCGGCTCCCATCACATTCGGCAGCGTCCACCCGGGGAAGGGAAGAAATCTCTCCCGCGCCCCGGTCGCCAGAATCAGTTTCCGGTAGCGAAGTTCGGAAACCTCATCCCCTCCCTCAGCGAGCAGAATTCCCCGTGCGGGATTTCCGAACACTCTTTTTCCGGAAAGAACGACAAAATCCGAGAGTACCAGCCGCAGGGGCCCGAACGATTCCACCAGGCCCGGATTCCCCTGCGGCGATCCCCGCCAGATCTGCCCGCCCAGCGTCAGGTTGTCGTCGACAATCCCGACGCGCTGGCCGCACTCGACCGCACGCGTCGCAGCCGAGAGTCCTGCCGGACCTCCGCCGACCACCAGCACGTCAAACATTTCGTGCGAATGCTTACTCATTCGTTCTCACGTCCATTCCCGCTGCGCACAAAATCTGGCAACTCGGGCAGTGCGGACGACCGTTGATCATGACGCGGCACTCGAAGCAGATCCCCATCCCGCACAGCGCCGATCGAGGTTCGCCGGTCACCGATCGCCTCGAAGCTGCTCCTGCCATCGTCATCGCCACCGCGACGGTGGCGCCGGTCGGCACCGTGACCTCGCTTCCATTGACCTTCAGCCGAACGGCATCAGACATGGGCCGCCTCTCTGGCGCGCGACGGCAGGTAGGGCTCAATCGGAATCCCGGCCTTCGCGCCCATGATCTGGTCGACAAGAATGCGGGCAGTCGCCAATGAAGTCGTGATCCCCAGCCCCTCGTGCCCCGTGGCCAGAAACAAGGACCTGTCTCCCGCCCAGGGCCCAATCAGCGGCAACTTGTCCGGCGTCGCTGCGCGAAAGCCCGTCCAGGTGCGCACCGCCGACATCGACCCGATCGCCGGCATGTATTGCTGTGCCCGGCCGAGCATCCAGGTGAGCATCCGATGATCGACTTCCTTGTGCTCGGCTCCATACTGCCGCGACGACCCAATCAGAATCTGCCCCGTCCTCCGCGGCTGCACATTAAACGCCACCGAGTCGCTCGTGACCGAGTGGGCGCTCTTCAAATACCCCAACTCCACCAACTGATGCCGCAGAAATCCCGCATACCGGTCGGTGATCACCAGGTGTCCCTTGCGCTTCTTGATCTCGACCCCGGCAGTGAACTCGGCCGACCATGCCCCTGCCGCATTCACGAGAATCCCGCCCTCAAGCTCGGTGCCATCACCAAGCCGGACGCGACCTTGCCCGATTTCAACGACCAAAGTCCCGAGCCGCAGCACGGCTCCCTGGCGCATTGCGCGCTCCATCAGGAAGCGCGCCGCGCAGGGAGGATAAAGCACCACATCCTCGGGTACCAGCAGCCCGCCCGCCAACCCCTGGCGCAAGTTCGGTTCGAGCCGCTCTAATGCTCTCGAATCCAGCACCTCGGTCGGAACGCCGCGCTCCCCGTAGAATGCACGCTTCCGCCGTACCGCCTCCATTTCCTCTTCGTCCGCGGCTACCCAGATCGTCCCGCATTGCTCGTACTCCACATCGTCGGGCAATTCCGCGCGCAACTGTTGCCACAGTTGCTGCGAATACCGGGTGAGCGCAAACTGCGCCTCCGAATCATCCATCACCACGATGTGTCCCATTCCTGCGGCGGTCGCGCCGCTGCCGACGACGTCGCGGTCCACCACGGCGACGCCCATCCCCCGGCGCGCGAACTCGTCGGCGCAAGCCGCCCCCACGATTCCCGCCCCAACAATCACGACGTCATACAGCGGGTTGCCCATTGTCATGAATGAGTGTATACAATATCCATCGGCGCCGCATCTGGCTCCCGAACTTCACATCGCTTTCCTGTAAGAGAATGAGATTCATCCTCAAGTTGCCGCCCTGCGGGTGGCGAAGCAACCGGAACGCCCGAGCCCCCCATCCTTCGGAAGGCGTATCCGAAGCTCTATCGTACCCAGATTCGGCGGCCACCGTGTGGAAATCGTTTGCAGGAGTTTCGCTGTCCGGGCGGCATCAAGCGCCGGTTGCCTCCGTCCACCGAGCGCACGGTTTCAGGCGCAGCTTGCGGCCGAAGGCGGATTTCGTCGAAATTTTTGACAAACCCGGGCGTGCGCATTTAATGTTCCCGTTGCGTAAACGTTTACGAAAAGCGCTCCAAATCAACTCAGATTCCAAAACCAGGATCCATCTCTAATCCATGCTGCTGAAGACGCTCCGCGAAGAGGTCCTCGACGCAAACCTAGAACTGGTGCGCCGCGGGCTGGTCCTCTACACCTTCGGAAACGCCAGCGGCATCGACCGCAACCAAGGCCTGGTCGCCATCAAGCCCAGCGGCGTGCCCTACGAGGAACTCCAGCCCGGGCAGATGGTGATATGCGACCTGGAGGGCAAGATCGTCGAAGGGAATCTGCGCCCATCTTCGGACCTGGCCACGCACCTGGAGCTCTACCGCCATTTCCGCAACATCGGCGGCGTGGCCCATACCCACTCCGAATACGCGACCTCATGGGCGCAGTCGGAGACCCCGATCCCGTGCCTGGGCACCACGCACGCGGACTATTTCCACGGCCCCGTTCCCGTCACCGATATCCTGACTTCTGCCGAGATCGGGGGCGAGTATGAACGCGAAACCGGCAGAACCATCTGCCGCACATTTTCGAGCCTCGATCCCGACGCCATCCCGGCTGTGCTGGTGGCCGGCCACGCGCCCTTTTGCTGGGGGCCGACCCCCGCCGCCGCCGCCCACAATGCGGTGATCCTCGAATACGTCGCCCGCATGGCATCGCACACGCTGTTGATCAACGCTGAATCCCGGCCGCTCGCCCGCGAGCTCCACGACAAGCATTTTCTGCGCAAGCACGGCCGCAACGCCTACTACGGACAGGTCAATACAAAATGAATCCTGCTCTGCTGCTTTTCACGGGCAACACGCTGGTACGTCTTTCCGCGGTCGATCTGGTCATCATCGTTTTTTACTTCGCCCTGGTGCTGGGCATTGGCTTCTATCTCAAGCGCTTCGCTACCACCGGGGAAGACTTCTTTCTGGCCGGCCGGGAGATGACGGCCTGGGTCGCGGGCCTGGCGTTTGTTTCGGCGAACCTGGGCTCTCTGGAACTGCTGGGCTGGGCGGGAAATGCCTACCAATATGGGATCATGGCGGCCCACTGGTACTGGGTCGGCGCCATTCCCGCGATGGTCTTCCTGGGTCTGGTGATGATGCCCTTTTACTATATTTCGAAGACCCACTCCGTTCCTGGATACCTGAAGCTGCGCTACGGGAGCGAGGCCAGCGCCCTGAGCGCAATCACCTTTGCGTTCATGACGATCCTGATGTCCGGCGTCAATATGTACGCCATGGCTGTGGTCATGGAAGTGGTCCTCGGTTGGAACCTCACTTTCAGCATGGTGGTCTCGTCCTTGACGGTCGGTGTGTACGTGGCGGCAGGAGGATTGTTCTCGGCGATCTTCAATGAAGTTCTGCAGTTTTTCCTGATCTGGTTCGGCGCGCTCCTGATTCCCATTCTCGGGCTGATCGAAACCGGCGGGTGGACGGGCATGGTGGCCCGCATTCACCAGAATTTTCCCGGCCAGGATTTCACCCATTTGTGGGCACCGATGAATTCGGCCAGCAACAATCCCATGGGCGTGCAATGGATCGCCATCGTGTTCGGCTTGGGCTCGGTCATTTCCATGGGCTACTGGACGACCGACTTTCTGGTGGTTCAGCGCGTGCTTTCGGCGCGCGATCTGCGCGCGTCCAAACTGGCCCCCATCATCGGTTCGTTCTTCAAGATGGCGGTGCCACTGATCGTTATCGTTCCCGGACTGCTGGGGCGCGCCGTCCTGCCCTGGCATCTGGTGCCGGGAAACCAGGCCCAGCCGGGACAGTTCAAGTACGATGACGTTTTACCCCTCATGCTGGCCCGCTACTGCGGACCCGGGCTGCTGGGGTTGGGCATCACGGCGCTGGTGGCGGGATTCATGGCGGGTATGGCCGGCAATGTCAGTGCTTTCGCGACCGTGTGGACCTATGACATCTACCGTCCCTATATTCGCAAAGACGCTTCCGATCGGCACTACGTCTCCATGGGCCGCTGGTGCACGATCATCGGACTGCTGGTGAGCATAGCCACCGCTTATCTGGTCACCAAGAACAAGAGCATGATGGATTACGTGCAGGCCCTGTTCAGCTTCTTCATCGCGCCCTTGTTCGGTACGGTCCTGCTCGGCATGCTCTGGAAACGCGCAACCCGCATGGCCGGGTTCTGGGGGTTGCTGGCCGGCGTGCTCACCTCCGTTACTACTTTCACGCTGATGAAGACCGATGCCCGCTGGGTGAACGTTTTTTGCTTCTCTCCGCTTGCCCAGCCCCTGGCCCAGGCGATGTGGCAGGCGCTGTGGGCATGCCTGGTCTGCGTGCTGGTCACCGTCCTGGTTACCCTGGTGACCAGGCCCCGGCCCGATCAGGAATTAGTGGGCCTGGTCTACAGCTTGACCGAAGTCCCGCATGAAAAGCATGCGAGTATCCTTCACACACCGTGGTTTTGGGGAGCGGTGGCCCTGGGGCTTTTCGTGATTCTACAAATTATTTTCTGGTGAGACGGCATGAGCGAGAAACATCACATTATTCCTGTCTGGTTCTTTGTTGGAATCCTGCTGCTGGTGTACGGAGTCCTGATTCTTGCGACCGGGCTTTACGAAGTAGCAAATCCGCCGGACAACCGCGTCGTGCTTTACGACCTGCACGCCAACATCTGGTGGGGCGTAGTCCTGCTGATCCTCGGCGGGCTTTTCAGCTGGCGCTTTTCGCCTGCCCGTGAACGGAGTGCACGCCCGGAAGCAGCTTCAAGGTAATTCGATTTCATACCTAAAAGGATGTCTATGTCGAACAAGAAAATGACCATGGGCGTCATCATCGGGAACCGAGGTTTCTTTCCCGATCAGTTGGCGAAAACCGGACGCGAAGAGATGATCCAGGCACTGGCCAAGGCCGGCATGGATGCGATCATCCTCGGTCCGGAAGAAAGCAAGCACGGGGCGGTCGAGACTCATGACGAAGCCAAGCGCTGCGCCGCGCTGTTCCGAAAGCACAGCCACGAGATTGACGGCGTCATCGTCTCGCTGCCCAACTTCGGCGACGAGCGCGCCATCGCCGACACATTGCGGCTGGCACGTCTGAACGTGCCGGTGCTGGTGCAGGCCACGCCCGACGATGCGTCGCGAATGACGATCCTGCACCGTCGCGACAGTTTCTGCGGCAAGATGTCAGCCTGCAACAACCTGCGCCAATACGGCATCCCCTACTCGCTCACCAGCCTCCACACCGAGAGCCCCGACTCCGCCGACTTTGCGAAAGATCTCGCCTGGTTCGCCGCCGTTTGCCGCGTCGTCAACGGCTTCAAGAACCTGCGCATCGGCAGCATCGGGGCTCGTCCCACGGCATTCAACACCGTTCGCTACAGTGAAAAACTGCTGGAGCGTAACGGCATCTCGACGGAAACCTTGGATCTTTCCGAAGTCTTCGGCCGCATCCATCGCCTGAACGATGATCACGCCGGCGTCCAGGCGAAGCTCGCCGAGATCAGGAAGTACGTGACCACGGGCAGCGTTCCCGACTCCGCCCTGATGAAGATGGCCAAGCTCGGCTATGTCATCGACGACTGGATGGAGAAGACCGACCTCCAGATCAGCGCGGTGCAGTGCTGGACGTCGATGGAAGAGTACTTCGGGGTCGTCCCCTGCACGGTCATGAGCATGATGAGCAACAAGCTTCTGCCCGCCGCCTGCGAAGTCGATGTCTGCGGCACGCTCAGCATGCACGCCCTCGCCCTCGCGTCCGAGACGCCAAGC
>Ga0123355_10011879_pt1 | contig 13454 bp, 16 predicted proteins | sample TergutEmb28metaG_3_FD_89872 | JGI IMG/M metagenome (GOLD analysis project Ga0123355, IMG submission 89872) | Embiratermes neotenicus P1 segment gut microbial communities from Petit-Saut dam, French Guiana - Emb289 P1 | ecosystem: Host-associated > Arthropoda: Insects > Digestive system > Gut ...
AACTATGCCGTAGGCGTTGGTGCCACGGGTGTCTGTGCCGGCTATTTCGCGGATGGCAGTTATGGGCAGTTTTAGGCCGTGTTGTTTGGATATTGTGGCTAGACAGGCTGCTCCGCAGTCTGTAGTATCATATTGTTTTATGCAGTAGTAGGGCATGCTCCTACTCCCGCCCGTCAAATCTAATTTGGTGATGCCTAATTACATTATCAAACACAGCCACTTTAGGCTCTAAATTAAACTCGTCCGCCAGTGCTAAGAATTCCTCAATTATGCTTCCAAACAGCTCGAAGGCCTCTGCTCGTTCTTCGTTTGTGTATTCAAAATCTCTATGCTCGAAAAAGGTGTTGTAACTTGTAAAAATCCGCCAAGTATCCAACAATGTTTGTGCAACATTATTTGCATCTTTGCCAAATATATTTTGTATCCGTGTTGCCAACATCTCGTTGCCGCCATCTTCCGGTAAATATCCAACAGCCTCTATATAAACAGTACGGGCTTTTTGCAAATTATCAAAAGTTATATATTCCAACATATGTTCGTCCCAAAGTTCGCGGTATTTTTCGTTAGAATGAAACGCGGCATACCAAAAAACATTTGCCATACCTTGCGCTTCCAATGTTCTAAGCAAGGTTCTGTCAAAAGTGCTGTCATAGAATAGGTTGTTTACGTTACGATGCAGTGATACTCCGCGAAGCACCGAACTATGGTTTTGAAAATTTGGCCCCCATGCTGAATGCGGTACACCTATAAACTCTTCCGTAAACAGTTCCGCTAGGCTTTCGTTTAGCCCTAGTACATGCGCAACCTCATGTATTGATAAAATTACAAACCAGCGCCTATCTGTGTTGCCCCAACCACCTGTTGCTACAAATATCTGAGGGTGCCTTAAATTAAGAGCCGCACTACCGGGAGGAGTTAACATAAACCGGGCAGGTTGAAATGCAAAATAAAAGTTAACGTCTTGTAAAATTTCATACAAAAATGCAGCATTAAACGGCATAACTTGGCTAAGCATATCGTTTTCAAACCCTTCGATAAAAAGTGCCATAAATGTCTCGCCAAGTTCAGGAGTGGTAGATGGATATATCCATTCTCCTCCAGTAAACTGCGGGGGCACGTAAGCATCTCTCATCATTACAATTTCCGGAGAACTGCCAAGCTCCAGCAGTGCAGTAGCAAGCACACCGTCGGTTGTTTCTGCACCGGAGGGTACAAGGTTCGCAAATTGCCCTTCCGTTACCCATAGAGGCTGCACGGGTGTAGGGTCTTCAATGCGCGTAGGCGCAAAGCCTCTCGGTCTATCCTCAACTATTTCGATGGCAGATACTTGTGCTACATCCTCTTCATCGCCGTTGCAACCTACTAGAAAGCTTACACTACACGCCACTATAACCAATATGATAACCCAATTTTTTGCCATTTAGCTCAACCTTTCCCCTTCAACAACATAATAACTGTCTCGCAATACTCCATCAGTGCTTGTTTTATATGTGCCAGCTGCGCCAAGTACATCTGCTCTTCTATTGGATTTTTCCTGCGCTGCGCAACAAGCAAACTTCTTCTTAAAGGCTCTACGGAGTCTTTTATTTTTATTGCTTTGTCTTTTAATAGTTGTGGTTGCAAAGTATTATACAAGTCAGCGTCTACCATGTCATCAAAATATAATAATAAAAACCGTAATTCTAAATCTAGGAAAAAGAAAGACTGGATTGCATTTGTATACCCTTCATGTCTCGCATCACCTAACCACTCCGGACACTTTTCTGCAATTTCTGAAACAAAGGCAATTGCTCCACCCGGTTGCAACATTGCCTTAACGGAATTGTACAAGTTGCTCCTAACCGTTTGCATTAAACTAATTTCCACCGGTTTTCTGTTTGGGAAAAGCAAACGATAGGCAGCATTTATTGGGAACCCGCTAAAAACACTCATTTGTTCTTTTTTGTTTTCGGATGTTCTGGCTTGCTTAAGCTCTGCTTTGGTAATAGTCCCGTAAAAATAATCCGGATGATACCAGTCTAGCATCAGATACGAATCACCCTGCTTTTCAAGCAACACTACGGAATGAGAGCCGTGTCTGTTTTGGTAGTAAGTATCCTTTTTATATGGCATATGAAAGACATCTACAATAACATCTACGGGCAAGCCTTTTGCCAGATGTGCATCTATAACATCCCAATCTAAGCTGTAATGCATGTCGCCAACTATAGGTACGTTTGCCGCATCTAACATTGGTCGAGAAAATGAAGTATGAAACCGGCCGTCCGTTAAAAAGGAAATATCAAACATAAGCAGCCCGGCGTTTAACCAAAGTAATGGATGTTTAACACCATAAGCCAACATTACAAACCTTAGTGTATTGCGTTCGCATAAGTATTGGTACGCGCTTAAGTCATTTTCATCTTTTATATTGCCAAAATCAAAGGTCGGTTTAGTACAAAGTTTATTCAGATATTCATCATATGCAGACAGGTCAATGTCGATGCCATCTGCCCAACAGGGCTTGGGTATGCAAACAGAGGCTTGCCCTATAGTTATTTTAGACAAATCCGGCTCTATAAAACCTTTGGTAATTAAACCTTCTACTGTGCCATTGACGTACTCTCCCAACCCATCTTCAACGTCGTTTCTTTGTCCTAGAATATATTCATGGGCAGTTTTAATAACCGGCAAGCATTCCCCTGTTATTAAGTTGATATATGCAAAATAGTCGTTTGTATCTTTAACAAGCACATGTTCGCAAAGCCTATAGGGAATTAATTTTGTAGTATTCATATTTTTCACCTATACCTTAAAAGTTTGGCTAAGTAATTAATATGCGCAGGATCTATTTCTTGTATTTTTACCAGCAAATCTATTGCATGTTCTATAAAGAAGCGATTCATTTCGCATGTAATGGACGTTGGCGGGTTAATATCGCCATGTGTTTGCAAACTTGCATAATAACAATCGCCACCGCATAAATACCTTGCCCAACATTTATTGCATGGGGTACGGTTGCACACATGCGCTTGCTCAAAAACGCTGTGATTAACATCTTTTTCATTTTTTATCGAACCAAGTAAGAACTCCTTTTTTCCATTAAAGCTGTCGCAAGGATATATCTCACCATTCGCATCAACAGAAATTTTATTTTTGCCGGCAAAACATCGATAAAACACAGGTACACACCACAACAACCTACCAAAGAATTTGCCAAATGAATCGTTATCATTTGCTATCATTTTTAGGCGACTAAGGTCGCCCTTTTTAATGCGCTCTAAAATATGAGTGAATAACTCTTTGTAATGTTCTTTAAGTTTTGGCAGGTCGGCCACACTAAATCCGTACGCTGTGTCCGCAGTTGCACGCACAATTTGCATTTGCATTCTTTTGAAACCCAGTTGTATGCAGTTTTCCATAAGGTTAACCAAGCTACTGGTGTCTTTTGTTATAACAGACATTGCCCAAGGGTTTTTTAACTTTTCAGAAACATCGGATGCATGCAACAGGTTGATGCCCGCTACTACATCTTCATATGTATTTTTGCCGTTTTTGTATACTCTGTAGCGGTTATGAGTTTCTTTGTTTCCATCAACGCTTATGCCCAGGAAAACATCGTATTTGTCTAGTATTCTTATTTTATCTTCGGTTAACAGCGTACCGTTAGTAACTATTAACACGGTTGTAGACTTATTAAGTTGTTGGTCAAACTCTCTAACGCACGTTAGAAAATAATGTAGAATATCAAAATTAAGCAGTGGTTCGCCGCCGCCAACAAAATCAAATTTATATTTGTTATAGTTGCTATATTTTTTTATGTATATGTATTCAAGCAGTTCGTCTATTTTTTCTTTTGTGAATGGTTCTTTATGCCCTTCATAGTCTGCAAAACAGTATTTGCATCCAAAGTTGCAATCGTATACTGGTGTGAAGGAAATGTTAAAGGTATCGTAGCGGTAGCTGGGTAGAGATAAATTTTGAAGTTTTGAGTAGAAGTAATTGCTTTTTGAGAGTGTGTTGAGTTTGTGCTCGATTTCTGTATTGCCGGATAATTTCTCTCCCGCAAGGAGTTGCTCTAGTGCAGCTTTTGTTTCCTCATCTAGCAAACAAAAAAAGTGCTTGTGATAATCCAAAGCATATTCTCTATCGTCTATGTTAAAAAAACGGGTGGTGTTATACATGTTTTTCAATCTCTTCTACAAGTTCTCGTATGCTTATTTTTGATAATTTCATGCTGGAATCTGGTAAGGTTATGCCTAGGCGAGTTTCTATATCTATGATTAGGTCGATGAAGTCTATTGAGGATAATGCCAAAATGGTGTCTTCGGTTATTGGGGTACAATGTTGTATACCGTTGATTTTGTTTATATTATCTACTGCTGCAATTACCGTTTGTAAAATATTTTCTTTGCTCATATAACCAGCCTTTTCACATAATTATCACCCACAAAGGACAACAGGGTATATCCTTTGCGAGTTTTGGTAAATTACTGAATTCCGTTAACAGCCGGGACTAAGGTTGGTAGCTGGACCAGGGCAGCTACAAAACCAAAGGCCGGGGCATCCACCATCTACATCCATACTTTCTTCTTGCTCTAGCTCTACTAAAAGTTCTTTTAAGTAATCCATTTTCATATAAAAACATCCTTTCGCTATGATTTAAATGAAAAAATCTATTAACAGCGACCCTGTGCGCAATTAACCTATATCATTTAGTATTTTAGGCAGCACATTTTTTTCAGATTCATATACTGTTTGTAGTTGGTGTACAATTTGCGAAACAAACTTTTTTTCGTTTGTTAGCAAGTATTTAACGCCAAGCCCTACGCAGGACTGCATTTTATCTCTGATAGCCACATAGTTTTCTATTGCCGAAGAGTCTGTTAGCTGCCCAATAGATAGAAGATATTCAAGCCGCTCGACCATTGCCTTTTTATGGTCAGACAACAGAACAAGTGCTTTAAGGTCTAAGGTTTTTTCTTCTAAATTACTAAGGTAATCAATTACATAACTTATGCATCCCATACCCCATATTGCATTATGCTCGTGCTTGTTTGTTTCTTCCAAACACTCGTAGGAATCTGTTGTGTTGCGCTCTAAGTAGTAATCTTCAAGTAACCTTTTAATCAAACCAGTATCCATTTTATATTCCGCATCACTCATTGCAAAATAAACGACTTTATTAGCAGAATCGATGAATGGAGGAAGGTCGTATTCATTTCCGGGATTAAATGATTTATGTATGTTGTCAATGCTTACTTCACTAAATGTATATGTACCGGAGTTAGATATAAAGTCTGCAACTTTAAATGAGTAACTGTCGTATCCATAAATAAGCATACTATGCAGTGTACCCAAAGGGTATCTAGCATTTGCATAATGCCTGTCTACATATGCAATAATATAATTTCCCTCGTTTATTATGTGCTTGAAATATTCTGTGATATTTCTAACATCAATAAAAAGCGAAACATCGTGTATGTAATTTTTGGTTTTTACAAAGGGAATGCAATCGTACCAAAAAGATGGCGTAGGTCTGTTTAATATAAACAGATGCTCTCTAAACCTTAGCTCGCCTTTGCCGTATTGTTTATAAAATAAAAAGTCTGTGTAAATTTGTATGAAATTGCTTATGTACCACTCGTAGCCACCTTTGTAGGGTAGTGTAGCCGCAAGCAAATCTGCATACTGTGGGTCAGAAGTAATAGGCGGAAACTTCACAGGAAGTATCATATCAAGCTATCCTATTGTCTGCATTAACAAACACAGCCTTGGGTTTGTTAAACAAAGCGTCTTCTTCTTTAACAAAGCCATACGCCATAATAATTACCAAATCGCCAACACAGGCTAGTCTAGCACACGCTCCGTTAAGGCAAATTACCCCGGGTTCGTCTGAAAGGATTACATAGGTTTCAAAACGGCTGCCGTTGTTTATGTTAACAACAGATACTTTTTGGTGCTCGTACATTCCCGCTGCCTCCACCAACTCTTTTGATATGGTGATGGAGCCTTCGTAATGGAGTGCCGCATCAGTAACTGTAGCACGGTGAATTTTTGCTTTTAGCATTTCTATCATCATGATTTATCAACCTCCGCGCCATTGGCTTTTTTGTTTAAAAGATAAGTAAGAAAATCATCTAAAGTAGCAAATGCATTTGCTGTTAACTTATGTTCTTCAAACTCTATTTCAAGTATGGTTTCAAGCTCTACTACTAGGCTTACAAACTCTAAAGAGTCTAGTAAGCTTAGTAGGTTTGCGTCTTGCATGTTATCGACATTACGCCCGGTAACTCTTTGCATAATTTTCTTAACAATACTAAGCATTATGTCTTTATTTTCAGTCATCTTTACACCCCTGTGCATCACCTAAACAGTCGTTCGACTGCAAAGCCTCGTCTTTCAAGCAATACAGCAATATTTCCTTCATCAAAGCCTATCAAATTATCTACATTGACAACGACAAAAAATGTTGTTGGGTTTTCGGTCATAAGCAAAAGATATTCGACACCAAAAGCATATTCCTCAGCAAATAGCAATACTAACTCCTCAAGATACCTTTCGTATGCATTTGTATATTCAGTTAACGGCCAACGAAGATAGCTGAATAATTGAGCTTCATCTTGCTGTTCATAAGCATCCAACATAGCGTTCAACTGCTCTATTGCACTTGACCTAGAAGGTGTATTTTCCGCAATAGAAAACTGAATGTAATCGTTTGAAGGGATACGCACTTCAAGCGACCAAGATGGCTCGAAAAAAGCATAAACAGGCAGACCATAAGTTTGTGCAAAATTCCATATATAATCGCGAATTATTAAAGAGTCACCCAATTGCAATGCCGCACTTGCGGAAACAAATGTTTGTAAAATGATATGTGGGTAAAGAGTGTTTATCATGTTGTATGAATAGCCATGAGTGGCAAGCCGCAATAAAAAACTAGGGACTATATTTATGGGGAGGTACTCTGTTAAAGTTACGCCTACGGGCAAGGAGGACATGTTTCGAGCTAAAAATTCTTGATATAGTGGGTCGATATTAGGGTCATCATTTACAAAAAAGACATCTGCGTTTTGCATTGCGCCCTCTACGATTGAGGCAAGAGGAAACCATTCTTGTCTGGCAGCGGATACTTCCCCAAATAAATATACTACATTATCACCATGCTTTACGCGGGTTAAAAAACCATGTATGCCTTGTATTTGCTCACTCAATGAAACCTCAATAATCTCGTTTTCAAAGTTTTCTATTGGCAGGATATTGTTATCACAAGCCGTTACAAAAATAAACAACGCTACAATAATAAATGCAAACAAGAATTTCTTCATTGTTGTCACTCCTATTCTTCACGCTCAACTCTTTTGAACAATGGGGTCGAAAGGATAATACCTAAGGAGAAGCAGAGTATACTCCTTAGGCATTTACTTAATTAGCTATAAGAAACTTAACAACCTGGCCAAATAGGAAAGAATGGAGGGGGAGTGGGAATTACAGGCAATACAGGGGGGCGAGGGGGTGGAGGGGTACCACCGGGCTCAGATGGTCTATAGGTGTTTTGGCCACCGACGGTGCCAAAATACTCTTCTTGTTCCAGTTCTGCTAAAACATCTTTCAAATAATTTATACTCATCTGTTTCACCTTTTCATTTAACAAATTATTTTGTTGCTTTATTAACAGTGTCCCTGCACACAATTAATTTCGCATCTACTCAACTGTAAACACACTGACTATTCTAGCGGCGACTACCGTTATCTACATTTTTAATGCTCAATTTCAGTTTTGCATTCTTTTGCGTACACTTTTCTTATTTTTTTGCCGTTGGAGTTGAAGTATATTTTATCTATTTTAACAATTTCGCTAGGCAGCATATATGCCGGCAGCTGTTTGCTTAAATACCGCTTTATATATTTTGGCTCCACAGCTATTCCTTCTTTTATAACGTAGTAGAGCGATATGTACTCCCCCGCTTGGGATTCTTTTTTTATTACCAAGGCGTCTTCAATCTCATGTATTTTCATGCAACAAAACTCGATGGCTTCCGGCTCTATGCGGTTGCCATTTATTTTTATTTGGTTATCTTTCCTGCCGTGGCATATGAGATAACCTTCTTTGCTTTGTGAAACTAAATCCCCTGTGGAAAAAGCAATATCTCCATTTAATGCTGCTGTTTTGTTGAAAACGCTTTTTGTTAGCGTTTTGTCGCCTATATAGCCGGGGGATAGACACAATCCAGCTATATACAATTCGCCTATTTCTCCTGCTTTTACGGGTTGTCCGCTACCATCTACTATGGCATATGTAATGTTTTCTATAGGGTAGCCTATTGGTATAGAAGATGATTCAGATGCAAAATCCTTTGGTACTACATAGTGAAAAGTATCGTCGGAACATTCGGACTGGCCATATGCGTTGATAAGTTGTATGTCATACTTTTCGTAGAATGGTTTAACGATAGATGCGCTTAACGATTCACCAGTTAAAACTATATTGGTTAAACTGCGCAATGGTAATTGTCGTGTACCGGTATTTAATGACAAGAAGGTGCGCATAACAGAGGGTACTGTGCACAGTATAGTTGATTCGGTTTTTTGTGCGGCTTTGAATATGCTGTAGGGGTTGCTTTTTTCTTCTTTACTTAGCACTACCAAAGTACCGCCTACAAACAGAGGTGCGTATATTTGCCAAATGGATGCTACAAAAGAAGTTTTCATAGAAAAGCAAACTTTATCGTTGTTTGTTATGTTAAGCAGCTTTATTTTTGCAAAAATTTGATTAATTACACCCTCTTGCTTAAGCAATACCGCTTTGGATGTGCCGGTGGTACCAGAGGTCATAATGCAGTGGGTGTGCTCTGCGAAATGATGTGTATCAAGAAGGCTTTCTGGCGCAAAAGTTAAATTATTATCGATTGTTTTGGGAACTTGGATAACCGGATAGGGTGCTTCATGCAGTAATTCTTCTTTGTCTGTAAGAATACATGCTATGTTGTTTAATTTGTTAAGCGGGTAGTACGATAAAGGCGTATCGCTGTCTAGTGGTACACATATGCCGCCGCCGTGAAGGATTGCTAGTTGGGTTATTATTGCTTGTACTGGTGAACTGATGTAAATAGGTATGTATTTATCTTTGATTGCTACACCTGCATGTTTGGTGATGTAGCTAGACAAGTTTCTGATTACAATAAGTAATTCTTGATATGTAAATGATTCGGTTCCGTGGGTAAGCGCAATAGTGATAGGATTGTTCTTTACAGATTTTTCGATTAAAGAAAAAATATTTTTGTCCATTTGTTATCACCATGTCACGAGCAATTTAGCTATTAAACACCCAACAAACATAACAGGGTATATGTTTGTTGGGGTTTTATTAAGTAATTGAGGATTATTTGGTTAGTAGTGTGTTGTTAGCAGCCGGGTGCTGAGCTACCGCCAAAACCGCCTGGAAAGTTCGGTCCGGGATCTACTCTCGGTGGTGCTACAAATTTACCGCCACCATCTATGTCCGTGACTTCTTCTTCTTTTAATTCCATAAACAGGTCTTTCAAATAGTTAATTTCCATTTAAATCACCTTTCTTTTTGAAATATTAAATGCTTATTAAAAACGACCCTGCGCGCAATTAATTACGGTTTATTCAAACATGCGTGTAACTACAAAACCTTCTCGTTCAAGTAGCTTTGTAACATTCGTGTCACCATCGCCAATCATATTTTCTACCCATACAGGAATAAAAAAAGTTGTCGGCTCTTCTGTTTCACGCAAAAGTTCTGCTATTCCAAATTTAAATTCTTCTGCTACCAATAAATCAAGTCCTACTAGAAACTGTGCAAATTCGTTTCCGCCACCATCTGCCGAGTTAAGCAACAATTCTATCAGTAAAGTTTCGTTTTGCTGCTTATATGCATTTAACGTAGATTTCGCTCTCGCTAAAGCATCTTCAATAGGCAATATACTTGTTGCCGCCGCGAACTGTATCGCTTCTGTTTGTGGCAGAAGTACGTCGATAAACCAAAAAGAATCAAAGAAGAAATATAATGGCCGACCTGCAAGTATTGCATATTCTTGAATATATTCATCCATCGAAAAAGGTTCAGCACTTAACCTCCCTACCAATTCAAAAGGAATAAAGCTTTGAAGAATCGCTAAGGGAAATGCAGTATTAACATAGGTACCGAAATTATATTCATCTAAAATTTTAGAGAAATTTTCGTATATATCACTAGGCAAGTAACTTTCTAAAGTTATACCAGGTGGGAAATAGAAACGACTCATCAAGAATTCAAGATATTCTGGGTCATCCATAGCTGTGGGATTATCTCTGGTGAAAAATACATCCGTTCGCTGCATTGCCTCTTCCACAATAGACGCAAACGGAGGAAACTCAGATCTTGTCGCCCAAAAATCCCCAAACAGATAGACAGTGTTGTCACCATACTCTACCCGGGTCAAAAACCCATGTATGCCTTGTGTTTCTTCTCTTTGTGTGGTGGATACATCTTCATTTTGTGCGTCTACTGGTACTGCGCCATTTGAACACGCAACAAGCAAACCTAGCAGCGTAGCTAAAGCTAAAACAGATAACAAGTTCTTTTTCATAAACTCACCCTCAAATTATTTTATTTAATGGTTATTACTATGTAACATATCGCTATATTTAAAAGCGACCCTGCACGCAATTAACCACGCATTATTCATACAGTCTTGTAATTACAAAACCGTCTCTCTCAAGCAATCTAATGATGTTTGCATCGTCATCACCAATTATATTTTCTATCCGTGTTGGGATAAAAAAGGTAGTAGGTTCTTCTGTCTCACGCAAAAGTTCTGCTATTCCAAGCCTAAATTCCTCTGCAAACAACAAATCTACTTCCGCTAAATGCCTTTTGTACGCATTCATGCCGTCATATATAGGGCTGCGTAACATTTCTATTAACAAAGTTTCGTTTTGCTGTTCATAGGCACTTAGTATAGCTTCTAAGCGTAATAACGTGTCCTCCATATGTGTTACAGTTTGTGCCGCGGCGAATTGTATTTCATCACTAACAGGGTTGAGCACATAACTAATCCAAAATGGATCGAGGAATGCATAAGTCGGTAAGCCCGCAGCCGTTGCATAATCTTCAATAAAATTGCCGACAGAGAACATTTCAGCATTTAATTTTCCTGCCATTTCCAGTGGAATGCCTGTTCCTACAATCATTGTAGGGACAAAAACGTCCAAAAACCAAGTATCAACATTATGCGATTCAATGTAGTATACAAATTTTTCATATATATCGGGAGGCAAATAATTTGCCATAGTTACATCGCCAGGCAAGAGAATGCGCCCATGTAGAAACTCCTGAAATACCGGGTCATCCGAAGCTGTGCCGTCCCCTCTGACAAAAAACACATCCGTTCTTTGCATAGCTTCTTCTACAATAGGTGCGAACGAGGGTTTGTTTGACCGCGCCAACCAATAATCCCCAAACAGGTAGGCTATGTTATCTCCATACTCTACACGTGTCAAAAAACCGTGTATACCTTGCGCTTCTGCTCTTTGCGTGGTGGATACATCTTCATTTTGTGCGCCTACTGGTACTGCGCCATTTGAACACGCAACAAGCAAACCTAGCAACGCAGCTAAAGCTAAAACAGATAACAAGTTCTTTTTCATAAACTCACCCTTTAACATATATTTAGTGAGTGATTTCTCAATTTGTCCAGCATATACAATCTTTTGAAAAAATAAAATATCAAGTTGTACAATTTTTTCATGCTAAATTCCCTCACACATCAAACACTACAAGACAATCTCTTCGACATTTCACCCGATGAATAATAGCGCATAAAATGCAAATACTATGCAGTACAATCGATATGGGTGATGCATCATGTTTAGTCTCAAAAAAATAAAACTATCAGTAAGAAAATTCGTATTCCAGTCGATTTGGTTGAAACGTTAGAGAAGCTAGCCGATGAAAAAAGTTTGTCTTTAAGCAAGGTTATTATCCAATGTTGCGAATATGCTTTGGAAAATTTGAATAAGAAATAAAAAACCAACTCTTGCGTTAATAACGAAGCACTTATATTTCAATTTTACCGAAAGTCGCATGTTTCGTCAATAACGAAAACAATAGCTTTCACTAAATTCACGTAATGACATATGGAGGTGGGCATAGTGACTACAGCACAACATAAAGAAATGGCTACCCGAATTAAAAAACGGCGAGAATTGTTAGGCTTTACGCAAGAAAGTTTTTGCGAGTTAATACACTTATCTGCAAGTTCGTATACCAAGATAGAAAATGCATTCCAGCGGCCATCGCTGGACACCCTTGTCAATATTGCTACACGCCTCGATTTGTCGTTGGATTATCTTGTGTTCGGCAATGAGGATACACAACCCGTTAGTAATAAAGATATTGTTGCTTCTATAATTAAAAATACAAGTAGCGAGAAGTTGCTCTATGCCAGCAAGTTTCTGTCTCAAATTGCAGAAACCATAAAAAACAACGAAATAAAAGCAGAAAAATAAAAAACGGCGCATACAAGACGAGATTAATCTCACTTGCATGCGCCGTTTGTTTGGTAAAAAATCTTGAATCTGTTCTATAGACGGGTTTACACAACAGAAGCTGGATGATTATTCTCAACTAACAATTGCTTAATTTCAACCTGATTTGCGTAAATCAAGCCAAGCATTTGAAACATACGCCGAAAATTATCTTGCTGTGTTTCTTGCGGTGTCAATTCGCGAAAATCTTCAATTGTAAGTTCCATAATTTCTTCATTGCTCATATCTCGCATAAAATACCTCCTATTTAATCAGTTTCTCAAAAGTCTTACGTAGTTTCATTGCATGAAATATTACAGTTATAGCATTATGATTCACTAACAACTCAATCAATCTGCCTTTAGAGTCCAATCCAATGTACAGATACTTGCTTTCTTCTCTTGCAAGTATCATACTCTTAATTGGAAAACGATAACAGTTTATAATGTCATCGTATGTACACCCATGCTTATACGCAGATTGTTTAACTTCTATTTCAAACATACTATCTCTGCCCCTATACTGGATTTCATTCTCGTAAAATGCCGAGAGACGTTAACATATATAAATTATCTACGATAAATCGTAGCATTTCCATTGCACCAATGTCAACGCGAATATCCATTTCAAAATATTTGATTTCTCTTTTCTCTCGCTGCTGGCATGTTACATGCCTCGCATTTGTCAACAATTTGTGCGCAAGTATTCCGTTGGCGCACCTACTAAGCTCACAATGGCCTTGAGCATCGACTTTGCATTGAAAAATTCAAATTCCCAAAAGGTCGATGGTTAACATCGGCTTTTTTTAGTTCATTTTTTTCTTTCACATTTTTTTTGACAACACCCTCGTTACTAGCATATACTCTAAATAGAAATGTGAGGAGAATCGTTAATGTTAATGGATAGAAAATTTATACATACCAAGTTATTCGATAAAAAAT
>Ga0123355_10011880_pt1 | contig 13453 bp, 10 predicted proteins | sample TergutEmb28metaG_3_FD_89872 | JGI IMG/M metagenome (GOLD analysis project Ga0123355, IMG submission 89872) | Embiratermes neotenicus P1 segment gut microbial communities from Petit-Saut dam, French Guiana - Emb289 P1 | ecosystem: Host-associated > Arthropoda: Insects > Digestive system > Gut ...
AATTCTGGAAGAGATGGGGGGTTAAGTAATGCAACCAGTATATACATATACAAAAGGTATGGTTCCGGTGGAGACTATTTATTGCCCCGGCTGTACTCACGGGATTTCGCATAGGATCATCATGGAAGTGCTTGAAGAAATGGATATGCTCGGCAAAACGATAGGATGCGGTCCGATCGGATGCAGCGTGTTTGCTCATAGGTTTATGAATGTGGATATGCTCGAATGTCCACATGGTAGAGCTCCTGCAGTCGCATCAGCCATCAAGCGCGTTCATCCGGACAACTTCGTTTTCACATATCAAGGTGACGGCGACCTCGCGTCGATCGGAACCGGCGAGATCATACAAGCAGCCGCACGCGGTGAGAAGATATCAACGTTCTTTATCAACAATGCGATCTACGGTATGACCGGAGGACAAATGGCTCCGACTACACTCATTGGTCAAAAATCGACTACGACCCAAGGCGGCAGAACTGTTGAGCAATCAGGCGCACCACTCCGTGTCAGTGAACTTTTATCGGTACTCGACGGAGTTGTTTATGTCGAGCGTGTTGCTCTCAACACTCCGGGTAATATAAATAAAGCAAAAAAAGCTGTCAGACGTGCTTTTGAGATTCAAGAGAAAAAGCTTGGTTTCTCAATGGTTGAGTTTATTTCATCTTGTCCTACTCATTGGGGACTGTCACCGGTCGCTTCAATGAAACATCTTGAAGAAAAAATGCTCCCATACTATCCGCTTGGGGTTTATAAGGAACCGGAAGGAGGAAAAGCATAATGGCTACACATAAAATGTTTTTCGCCGGGTTAGGCGGTCAGGGCGTTATGCTGATGGGGCAAATAGTCGGTTCGGCTGCAATTCATGATGAAAAGGAAGCGACATTCTTCCCTTCTTACGGTCCTGAAATGCGCGGCGGTACGGCAAACTGCACGGTTATCGTGTCTGACAAGCAAATCAGCAATCCGGTCATCTCCGAATCCGACTGCGTTGTTGCTATGACCTTACCTTCGATGCTTAAATTTGAACCAACACTCAAACCGGGTGGAGTTTTGTTCCTTAACACTTCAATGATACATCAAGCGCCAAAAAGAAGTGATATAACGGTCTATGAGATCCCGGTTTCGGATCTTGCCAATGAGCTTGGCAACTCACGCGTTGCAAACATTATCATGCTTGGTGCTTTTGTACGTAAAACGAACATCGTTAAATCTGAAAGTGTTGAGCAGGTCATACGTGAAGTTTTCGGCGCAAGCAAAGCCGAGCTTATCGACCTTGAATTGAAGGCGTTTAATTACTGGAAGGATTAATGAACATTGAGGGGATAACGAGTCAAGCCCGCAATGACATGGAGGAAATCATGAGTTACAGTTTTGATATTCAATTAACGAAAAGTCCTAAGCCGAAGCCTGATCCCAATACTTTGAAGTTTGGTCAAACATTTTCCGACCATATGTTTGTTATGGATTATGAGACAGGAAAGGGTTGGCATGACGGGCGAATCGTTCCGTACGGTCCGCTTTCACTTGACCCTGCTGCAGCAGTGTTCCACTATGGGCAGGAGATGTTTGAGGGCATGAAGGCATACCGCACACCCGACAGGCGTGTCCAACTATTTCGCCCTTATATGAACGCTGAGCGTACACGCAGAACAAACGAGCGTATGTGTATGCCTGATATGGATCCGGAGCTCTTTGTCAGTGCTATAAGAGCGCTGGTCAATGTTGATCGTGACTGGATACCGGAGAAAGACGGAACTTCTCTATATATTCGTCCGTTTATCATTGCCGATGACCCATTTCTAGGTGTCCAGGCAGCCAACCATTACATTTTCGTGATCATCCTCTCCCCTGTCGGTCCGTATTATGATATACCGGGCGGCGGTCTTGCCCCGACAAGTATTTTTGTCGAAGAGGAATATGTTCGGGCTGCAGTCGGTGGCGTTGGTTTTGCCAAAGTCGGCGGCAACTATGGCGCTGCTCTAAAAGCACAAGACAGAGCAAAAGAAATGGGCTGTGCTCAGGTTCTTTGGCTGGATGCTTTAGAGCACAGCTATGTTGAGGAGATCGGCACATCTAACGCCTTCTTTATGATAGGTGACGAGGTGATAACAGCACCACTTCTAGGAACGATACTTCCCGGCGTTACTCGTGCGTCTGTTATCGAGTTACTGAAAAAATGGGGCGTCAATATCTCGGAGAGACGACTTAGGATCAGCGATGTCGTGAAAGCCGCCGAAAACGGAGAGCTTAAGGAGATTTTTGCATCCGGTACGGCAGCGGTTATTTCTCCGGTTGGAGAGTTAAAATTTAAAAACAGCAGCATTACCATCGGTGATGCCGGAGTCGGAACGCTTGCGCAAAAGCTCTATGACACGCTTTATGGTATCCAAACGGGTACTTTAGCCGATGATATGGGCTGGACAGTAGAGGTATAGGTCGTACAAAATTATGGATATAAAAATCTCTGATATTACATTATGGGAATCCGAGCAGGTTCATGCCGCTAAGCTCAGTTTTAAAGAAAAACTTGAAACTGCGAAGTTGCTTGAGAAGCTTCAGGTCGATGTCATAGAAACAGGAACAGTCGGCGACTCTCCTGCAGATGCAGCCTTTATCAGGACACTGGCTACCACGCTGGAGTACAGTACTCTTTGCGTTCCTGTTTTACTCGATAAGGCAAATGTCGATTCGACTTGGGCAGCGTTGTCAAAAGCTAAGAAGCCACGGTTGAGCTTGATAGTACCGATCTCGACAGTTGGTATGGAATATCAATACCAAATGAAAGCTGAAAAGCTGTTACCTCTTGTCGGGGAAATCGTTTCCTATTGTGTAGCCCTTTGTCCGGATGTGGATTTCATTGCTGACGATGCAGTACGCAGTGAACCTGAATTTTTAGCAAAAGTGCTTAAGGCAGCGATAGAAGCCGGCGCTAAAACAATAACGCTTTGCGACTCAGTCGGCGAACTTTTACCGGACGAACTATCAAGCTTTATTTCTTCTGTTATTGAAATGGTGCCGGAGTTAAATGACGTTGTACTTGCACTATACTGTAAAGACAGCCTAGGTCTTGCTTCCGCAGCTGCTCTGACCGGTATCAACTCCGGGGTGAGGCTTATCAAAGTCTCGTCCGGTACGAGCTATGGCACACTCTCACTTGAGCAGTTTTTAAATGTTCTGAAGGTACGCGGGGATACACTTGGTATTTCATGTGGTGTCAACACAGTCGCATTACAACGTACATGTGCAAGACTTGCTGCTTTGACCGGTGCTTCCGATTCAGGTCGCAGAGCATCTGCAGGTGTTAGCGAAAGCAACGGGGATGATATCGGATTGTCGGAGGATGCTGATATCGGACAGCTTAGAAGTCACATTTCATCAAGTGGATACGATGTTTCCGAAGATGATCTTGAACGCATTTTTGCTCAATTTAAAGAAATCGCCCGTAGCAAAAAAGTCGTTAGCCGCGATATAGAGGCCTTAATCGCAGAAACAGCCGGACAAGCACCACCGACTTATCAACTTAAAAACTACGTTATTAACAGCGGTAGCGCAATAGCTGCCACTGCATATCTCGAGTTTACTAAAGATGGAGTTATCAACACTGCACTCTCAGCCGGAGACGGCCCGATTGACGCTGCATTCAAAGCAGCAGAGCAGATATTCGGCACTCATTATGAGCTTGAAGAGTTCCAAATCCAAGCCGTAACCGGTGGACGTGAAGCAACAGGCGACGCGCTTGTAAAGCTACGTCACAACGGCAAGCTATACTCGGGGCGCGGCGTATCAACAGACATAGTCGGAGCAAGCATCCGCGCTTATCTAAGTGCAGTAAACAAAATCGTCCACGAAGGCAGCTAATAGTTGCTACAATGATACAACACCGGATGAGGGTAACTCTTTATGGATTACTATGTTAATGATTCGGATCGGGTGATTATTCGGGAGGCGGCGAAGAGGCAGTTGGAGCTTGCTTCGACTGAGAAGAACAAAGACCGGGTCAAGCATTGGTATCAACATAATGAGTGCAAGGGTGAAAAGCCGCTTGCTTATATTGAACTAACTACTTTCGCAGATGAAGTTCTTCCCGAGCGGCTTTTATGCGAGGGAGAGTTTGCCCGTGAACTTGAGTCGAGCATTCGTAGTAATTATCTCAATCAGGAGCTGTTTGACGATGATTTTGTTACTCCTGACCACTTCCCTCTCAAATACGACCGTACTTTCAGGCTCTTCGATATCGAAGTAGAAACGACGCATGCTGATGCAAACGACGGTAAGGGTTTAGGGCATAGGTTTGTCCCAACAATAACTGACCTTGAAGCAGACGGCGATAAACTAAAGCCGTCTGTTTTTGGCGTTGACATGGACAGCACTTTGAAGAAAAAGGTGGTTATCGAAGAAACTTTCGGCGATATTTTGCCTGTTAGAGTTAATATGGGTTGCCTTTATAGTGTTCCTACTCAAATGATCGTTCATATCATGGGCATGGAAAACATGCTTTGCAATATGGTCGAAAACCCCGAGCTTTTTATGGATATGATGGAGCGTATAGCAAATGACACGCTTGCTTACTTCAATATGCTTGAACAACAGGGGTTTGTGCTCCCTACTGCCGGGCATGATAGTTTAGGTAACGGGAGTCTTTGCTATACTAACGAGTTGCCCGATTCCCGGGGTGCTGCTGACAGTATACTTACTACACTTGATGTTTGGGGTTTTATGGACTCACAGGAAACTGTACCCATTTCTCCGAAGATGTTTGAGAGGATGGTTTTCCCGTGTTATGAGAAGATCGCTTCACGGTTTGGTTTACTTAGTTATGGTTGTTGTGAGCCTGTTGACCCGATTTGGGAGAACTGTTTGAGCAAGCTGCCAAACTTAAGAAAGCTCTCCATTTCACCGTGGGCGAATGAAGAGCTTATGGGGCAATGTCTTGCAGGCAGTAAGGTCATTTACTTCAGGAAGCCTCGTCCTCATTTCCTCGGGGTGGACAGGGTTTTAAACGAGGATGGTCTTCGGGAGGATATCAGGAAAACTTTGTTTGCTGCGAGAGGTTGTAAAGTCGAGTTTGCGCAACGGGATGTTTATACGATACATCACGATATTGGCAAAGCGAAGAGGTATATTGAGGTTATAAGGGAAGAGATTGAGGATCATTGGTAATCACTCCGCAACTATCTCCATGACTGTGCAGGGGGGGATTGTGAAGCGGCAGCCTTCGGCTGTTGGCGTTATTTCTGTGTAGGGTTTGACTTTTACGGCTTCGGGGTTGTCGAAGTCGTTTTTTACGTCCATTTCGCCGGTTAGAATCCTGGCAGTTATATTTTCACCTGCGATACCGGTAATTATGCAGTCGATTTCTTTTGATTCGGTTGCTGAGAGGTTCGACAGGGTGATGTGTACTTTACCGTTTTCGTTCAAACTAGCTGTTGCGTCAAGGTGTGGTACAAGTGCTGCCTCCGGTCCTGTTTCTATACATTCCACATAGCTGTCGAGTAATGTTGCGTCCATGTGTCCTTTGTATAGGTCAAACACGTGATATGTCGGTGTTAGCAGCATTTCACTTTCTTTGGTGAGTACGATCGATTGCAGGACATTAACTGTTTGAGCAAGATTTGCCATCACTATGCGTTTGCTGTGTCGGTTGAATATATTTAGCGTGACTGCTGCAACCAAGGCATCACGCATCGTGTTTTGCTGGTAGAGGAATCCCGGGTTTGTTCCTTCTTCAACGTTGTGCCATGTTCCCCACTCATCCACTATCAAACCGATTTTGTTCTCAGGGTCATAGTGGTCCATGATTCTGCTGTGGTTATCCACAAGCTTTTCCATTTTCAGTGCACGGCTCAGTGTTTGGTAGTACTCCGTCTCTGTAAAGCCGGTCGCGTTTCCTTTTTCCTGCCAGTTCCCTGTTGTTATCGTGTAGTAATGCATTGTTAAGGCATCCATGTAGCATCTTGCTTTTTCCATCAGGACTTTTGTCCAATGGTAATTGTCATCGCTTGGTCCGCATGCTATGCGGTATATTTCATTTTCTCCGAAGTTCCGGACATATGTTTGGAAATGACGGTATACATCGGCATAGTATTCCGGCTTCATGTTGCCGCCGCAGCCCCAGTTTTCGTTGCCGACTCCCCAGTATTTGACTTGCCATGGTTCTTTTCGTCCGTTTTGCTCTCTGAGAGCTGCCATCGGCGAAACTCCGTCAAATGTAAGGTACTCGACCCACTCCTGCATTTCCTGAACGGTTCCGCTTCCAACATTTCCGTTTATATATGGCTCGCAGCCGATTTGCTCGCATAGCTCCATGAATTCGTGAGTTCCGAAGGAGTTATCCTCGACTACCCCGCCCCAATGGGTATTGACCATTTTTTTCCGGTTTTCTTTTGGTCCGATGCCGTCTTTCCAATGATACTCGTCGGCAAAGCAGCCGCCGGGCCAACGGAGGTTTGGGACTTTGATATGTTTTAATGCGTCTACAACATCGGTACGCATTCCTTTTTTATTTGGGATTTTGCTGTCTTCGCCTACGAAGAGCCCTTCGTAGATGCAACGACCAAGATGCTCTGAAAAATGCCCGTAGATATGTCTGCTGATTTTACTCTTTTTTCTTTTTGTGTTGATTATTAGCTTGTTCATATAGCGCCTCCGTCTTTACTTCTTTGATGTCATTATAACACAGTTTCATCCTATATCATTGCTAGAATTTACCATATTTTATGTCGGTTTTCGGTATAGTATATTGTCAGGTTTGTTGTTTTGCTGTATAGTCAATTTATTAGGAGAGGTATCATGAATATAAATACCAAAATCATATATGAGGGCGGTAAACCGGAAGTAATCAATGCCATTTATATCCTGTACAGGGATATGTTTGCTGTTTTTAATCCGTCTAAAATAGATGGTGGTATTATTAGACTTATTCAGCATGAAATGCCGGAAGAGTTGTTTTTTATTAGAGATGGCGACATCTATGCAGGAGATGAACTGGGGTTTATCTATGGTCTTTTGCATATCAGTGAGCATGTGCTGAAAATACCGCCGTTTTGGTTTTGGTATGATCATGTTGTAAGTAAGGTCGATACTTCGGTTATTGATGATTTTATTTCAAAGCCTAAACGAGTCAGGTTCAGGGGGTGGTTTATCAACGATGAAATCTTGCTTTCTAACTGGTCACCTGATAACGATCCTTTGACTCCCTGGAAAATGGCTTATGAAGCACTCTTAAGATGCGGTGGAAATATGGTTATTCCGACAACGCAGGTGTCGCGAGTACATAGTGATTTAGCGGCTACCTACGGATTATGGCTTACACATCATCATGCTGAACCGCTGGGTGCTGACATGTTTGTCAGGGCGTATCCTGATTTAGAGCCTTCATATGATTTGTATGAGGATAAGTTCAAGCAGTTGTGGCTTGACGGGATCGAGCATCAGAGAAATCACAAAGTTGTTTGGAATATTGGTTTTCGAGGTCAGGGCGATTTGCCTTTTTGGGGCAGTAGTGGGAGCAATAAATATGATACAGATGAGAAGCGTGGCGACCTTATAAGCGGGGTTCTTCAATACCAATACGATTTGCTTAAGGAGAATGTCGAAAGTCCTGTTTGCTGTACGTATATTTATGGAGAGTTGACTGATTTATATAAAAAGGGATTTTTACGTATTCCGGAAGATGTTATAAAGATTTGGTCGGATAATGGTTACGGCAAGATGGTGAGCAGGCGTATGGATGATCATAATCCACGAACTCCTGCATTGCCTGAAAGCAAAGATGAGCTCAGTGGGATCTACTATCATGTTTCTTTTTGTGATATGCAGGCATGCTCACATATTACACAAATCGGTAACAGCCTTGAGTTTTTGACCTCGGAGCTGGAGAATGCTTTTGACCATGGGGCTGATGATTATGTTTTGGTCAACTGTTCGAATATTCGTCCACATGTTGCTCCGCTTGCAATGATCGCAGAGCTTTGGAAAGGAAATCATTTTTGCCTCGAGAGCTTCTGTGAGGTTTATTATAGAGATAAAAGTATTGCGACGGCGTTTATTGATTATGCCAAAGCGGCAGTCAGTTTTGGTGCTTTTGAGGATGAGCATGCAGGTGACCATTTCTACAACTTCGGTATACGGGCGATTATCTCTAGTATCATGAAAAATGAGACATCTGTGAGCCAGATGTTTTGGGCTACGGGAGATGTACTGATAACTGATCAGTTGCATTGGTTTGGCGGAAAATGCAGCGAAGGTGTGGTTAATTATCATTCCTTCTTAGAAAAGCATAACAGGGGCTTTGGAAGGCTCTTCGACACAACTATACTTTTATATGCAAAGCTTCATTATCACGGTTACAAGGGTGGCGCTCTGTTTGTTAGAGGCTGCATGGAGCTTTTTAAAGAGAACTACATAAATGCGTTTTATTGCATAGGGCTTGCGATGGACGAGTTTGCTTTCGCAAACGGTCTTCTGCGAAACTCCGAGTATGGTGTTTGGAGGGGCTACCACGCTAATGAGTGCTTTGCCGATTATAAGTTTACGGCATACTTATTGCGCGTATTTATGGCATTTATCCGCAATTTTGGAGACGGTCCGGGTTATTGGGATTGGCAACGAGAGTTGTTTTATCCCGCTGAAGACAAGGGCGTGCGTCTGCAGATGAATCTTCACAATCGTGATACTGAAGAGGAAATGTTCAGGAAGATGAAAGAGTCGGGATATGTGGTATAATAGCCGCATATCGTAACTGGTGCAAGCTGTCGATATCAAATAGATTGGAGCAAATGGTTTTGGGTTTGTTTTCGCGTGATTTTAGTAAAGCGGGTCCCGGTGTTCCAAAGGATGAGCCGCGTAAAAAGGGTGTGGCTCGTTTCTTTGAGATAATCATTCGGGAGTACAGGGACCTTATGAAGGTCAATATGCTTTTTTTCATTTGTGTGCTTCCTACGATAGCTACTTTTTTCATGGGTTTGTTCGGCATTTTTGATTTTGCTCTGATGCTTTCAGTGCTTTTTGCTTACCCTATTGGAGGTGCATTGGCTGCGAGCTTTTTCTGCATCACGAGGATGCTGCGGGATGATCCCGGGTTTCTTTGGGATGATTTTAAGCGTAAGTTTTTAGAGAACCTTCGGCAAGCAGGGCTTGTGGGTGTAGTAACCGTAACGTTTTTATATACACAGGTGTTTCTTTTTTGGTTGCCAATCATGGCTGACTGGGCTGTAGTTGGCTGGGCGTGGCTCATTGTCGGGCTTATTTTGTTTATACTTTTTGCTATGGTCGCTCCTTATGTTTTTTTGCATTATGCATACATCGGGCTTGGAACATTTAAAATAATTAAAAACAGTGTTCTTATGGCTCTTTCAAATCCCTTAAGAAGCTTCCTTGGTGCTTTTATTGGTTTATTGCCATGGTTTGCTTTATTTGCGTTTCTTCCGGTATCCTTGTTATTTGTTCCTCTGATCCCGTTTTTTGTTTTTGTTCTTTCTTGGCTTCTGACTTTGATGTGGGTTTGGCCAATATTTGATCAGCATTTCTTGATTGAAGAAACGCTGATCAAAAAAAAGGAAGAATCTTTAAATAACAATGGGGATTCCGGGTCGAGCCCGGAATGACGAGGGTTTTATACGTCCAGTATTTTTAGTTCGTATGGTTTTAGTTCTACTGTAAACTTCTTGCCTTCAACTGTGCATGAAGTCATACGGGCGAGTTGACTGTTGTTTATTAGGGCGAGTTTTTTTGAATCCGGGTAATATGCAGCCTCTACCAGTGCATCATCTGTTATGCATTCAGGTAGTTGGCTTTCTTTTGATGCATACAAAATCAGATTCAGCAAAAGCCTAGGTGATAATGGAGTATGCAGGAATCCTGCGCTGTAAAGACCTATACCTTTACCAAACTCATTTGAAGTTATTGCGGCAAAACCACCGTACTCTGCCAACACGCGCGCAGATCCATCGGTGAGCATTACTTTGCTATTGCTCGGGACTTCGACACCATCAGGTATAAGCCCCGGCTCTTCGTCAACGTTGAACTCCCATCTTCCGTGGCGAGTATAATCACCGTTATCTATATCAACACCAAGTACATGTGCCATACGCAGTAGTCTGTGCCCACCTTCTAAAGCGGACGGCTCTCCAAAGCCAATGTATGCTCCGCCGTCATGTACCCATTTCGTCAGGTTTTCAACTACTACGGTGCTCTCCCAGCAAACTCCTCCGCTCCACGCATCGCCTGCTGCGCCGGCATTTATTATTACATCGATATTTTCGGGCACACCGGATACTATATCATCAAATGAAATAAACTCGACATCAAACGGCAAGCCGGATAAGCTCTCAAGAATGTGTATAAGGATATGTTCGGGTGTTTCATGAAAATGTCCCGAGAGTGTCCATGTTCTCAGTTTACCCCATGCGTGCAGTATAGCTACACGCGGCTTAAGGGTAAACGGTGTACCAATTTTGTGAAGCTCAGATATTTTGCGGAATTCATCAATAATTGTATCCATTGCGCTTAAAAAATCCGGATAACCTGTTGTAAGGCTCAGGTATCCCCCTAAACCGCAACGTTCGATGTTCTCACGCAATAGGGCCCGACGTACATTTACCCAATATGCCATCGCATCCTCATCGGGCTTGCCTCCGGGCGAGAATGTTGGTGCTCCGCCAAGACCTACGGGGAAAAGATAGGGGTGAAAACGTATCTCGTGAGTATCAACAGGCACTCCGGCGCAAAGGCGTGCTTCATAGCCGGAGAAAACACATTTCACAAGCCCGTCAAATCCAAACTCGTCAAACTTTCCGTTATACGGCTCAAGTCCGACCCAGTTATCATCGTAGAATACGTATGCTTTTTTGCCTGCTGCATGAACGACATCGACAAGCTCTTGTCCTGCTCGCCTTACAAATCTGCAGATGAACTCCATCCAGTCTTTTTTCTTTTTATCCGGCACCCGATGTGTGACGAAGTATCTACCGCCACGTACAAAGTCTTCTGCTTTTAAGGCGTAACCGTACTCCTTCGCAAAATCATCCAGTGCCTCGGGGCAGACGGTAAAGTCATAACTTGCCCAGTCTGTAAACAAATTGCGATTTCTCTCGTTTGAGCCCCATATCCAGACAAAGTTATAAAATAATGATGTTAAGCGCACGACATTTGTGTTCGGGTTCTCTTCACACCACCGGGTCAACCAGCCTTTAAGATACTCAAGCGCTTCGGGGCGATAAGGGTTTAGCTGTGTCAGGTGCTCTTTATCCCAATTATTTGTGACATGGTTGTACATTGAGATTTCTTCCCAAATGCGCCATGCTAAAAAGCTTACCGTGTACTGCCGCAGCGGTTTCGTTTCTATGCAAACTGTTCCCGTATCTTGATTATATTTCCAGCAGTCACGGGGTATCTCCTGCTCTGTTGTTCTGTCATATACCTGCCAGTATTTCATACCACTCGGTGTGTCGTTCACTTGAAACTGCTCTTCAAAAAAATCATCAAGCAGGCGAATATTTATCGTTTCCCCTTCAGATGTTTTTGGAAGCGTGCATAAAAACGTCTGTTGGCGCGATAACTCGTTTTCGCTTATCCACTTGTTATGATTACGCACAGGGCAAATCGTAGAGTAGATTTCATAACCGGATTCCAGGATCTCACTTGACAGCTCCGTACCGTCGCTATCACGAATCACATCAGCACCCCAGCGTTTTGCAAGCTCGAGTGTCAGTTTCTCATATCCTGATTCTCCCGGTAATGTAAAACCACCCTTAGTCATTGGTTTCTCCTGATACGTATTTGAGTACGCTTGTCAGAAAGGCAAGGCCAAGACCTTGTCCCCATCCTTGTGTCCATTTACGCGAGATATTGCGGTATGCTTCGAGGTCACGCATTACAGCAGTCCCGCCTGAAACATTCAATAAACGTCCATCCTCGGAGATGTTGTTAAGTATTCCTTTATACGCTTTTTCTATTGCCTCTGTGTTTAGTGGGTTACTGTTTGCCAGCATTGCTGCGGCTATTCCTGCACTTGCGGATAGCTCCTCATAGGATTCGTCATCGGTAAGAATAGTTCGCCAAAGACCGTCTTCTGTCTGCAATTTCTTTAGTCCGGTGAGCTGGTCGCGTAGCGAGCAGTCAATATCCATGTACTGCGGATATAAATAAGGTTCAGGTAATACTTTGTTTACCTGACTCATCGTATGTGCTGCCCAGGCGTTTGCGCGTGCCCAGAAAAAGCCTGACATATGGTCTTTGTTGATATTATTATAGCCGTGATACCATAGTCCCGTTGCCGGGTCTTGCAGGTATTCTATGTGCCAGTAATATTGATTCAATGCGTCATCGATCAAATCCTTATCATTTTGGATCACACCGACACGTAGCATAAGAAATGCCGCCATCATCAATGTATCCGCCCACGCTTGTTCGGGAAAATCATTCTTTGACGAAACTGTGTGCTGTAAAACTTTATCGCCGAATCGAAGTGCTTTGTTTTGAAGATAGTCGATTTTTGACAAAGCTGTATCGAAGTATTTTTCTTCACCTGTTAAGTCGTATAAGCTCAGCAAACAATGCCCCATTGCACAGGCATTTACATTCCATGAAGGCAGTCCAAGTCGCATATAGTTATCGACTCGTGATTTTAAGCCTTCAATATATTCTTCATTTTCTGTGACGCTTATTGCTTCTGATATCCCGTAATACGCTACACCGCATGGCCAATCCCACACCAAATCCATCGATAAGGTTTTCCAGACCATCTTGTCTATCTTGTCAAGTACGATGTTTCGGTCAAAGTCGATTTTAATCATAGCTTTTCCTTTTTTTCCGGGGAACCCTCCCAAACTGTGAGAGGGTTCCCTGTAAGGTTAGATCGTGTTGCAGTAATCGCTTATGTATATTTGCAGAGTGTAGGGTTTTAGCTGTATGTGCGCGGTATTACTGATCCTACATCGTACCATGAGAATGGAGCACGTCCTGCTGAAACATCGCCAAGTACTGTGGATAGTCCTGCACGGTAAGCTGCGAGACGCTCTAGTTCGATCGCTTCGAAGCCTGCTGCTCTGTATTGTGTGACTGCATCCGCATATGCACTATCAAAGTCAGCCGGATCGGCTTTTACCAGAGCTGTTGCCAGTTGCGCAAACAGCGGCACCAGTGTTCCTGTGTACTCTGGGAGTGATGCGATTGGTACACCAAAGAACGGGTCGGCATATGTCAAGCCATGATCAGCGCGGATCCTGAGGTATCCGTATCTGTCAAGATTTTCTTGCTTTAGTCTGTCAGACTCCGGAAGGTTGCCCGGGATTATTGCTTGTACGGTATCTTCCGCTGTACCTATTGCGCGAGCTTCTACTACAACTGCCCAATAGTCTTTGTTTGCACTGAAGCCCATCCACATGTCGCCTTGCTCTTCCCATGGGATCATAACACGTGCGCCGTCTTCATAATTGAATGTTACACCTTCTTC
>Ga0123355_10011881_pt1 | contig 13453 bp, 11 predicted proteins | sample TergutEmb28metaG_3_FD_89872 | JGI IMG/M metagenome (GOLD analysis project Ga0123355, IMG submission 89872) | Embiratermes neotenicus P1 segment gut microbial communities from Petit-Saut dam, French Guiana - Emb289 P1 | ecosystem: Host-associated > Arthropoda: Insects > Digestive system > Gut ...
AACATTTTGCCATTTGAGGGTACCTCCAAATATCTTTTCCACCTTATGGAAGCCTCAATGAGAATTGTTGAAAATCCTCTCTATTGCTTACAAAGCGGATTGTGAACAGCGGTAATAATAATACCAGAACGGGATTGAAAATGCAAGCATTAAATTGCGGAAAATTGAAAAATGTGGCTTTTTGCTACTTACAACCTACCCTAAAAAATCAGGTAACTCGTCAAACAGTAGTGAAGAACCGCAATATCCAGTGTTACAAAACCCTGATACTACCGTTTTCGTAGCAGGATAGTAGCCTGAAAAGAAGCCAACACCTGAGTCTGCGCCTATGATAAAATAGAATGAATTTTCACCATCTTGTTGATGATAAACTCCCAGACCATAACTTTCAACCGTATCATCTTCCTCGTCTATAACTACATGTTGCATTAGAAATGCCTTAGTCATGTTTTCTGACAGAATTTTGTTATCAATGATTGCACGCCATAGCTTATCCATATCAGCAGCACATGAGAAAATGCCACCGTCAGAACCGCCAATGACAGGCAGACTGTCAGTATTAAGATTCCACTCACCTGTATCTTCATCTTCCATATAACCTAAAGCTGTGTTGGATGGCAATGAGTCCATGCGATAGAAGCCTGTATGTGTTAGATTGCAAGGCTTGATGATTTCGTCTGTTACGAACTGCTGAAAACTGATTCCGCTTACGGCTTCAACCACTAAACCAAGCAACACATAGCCTGAGTTTGAGTAGCAAAAACGTTCGCCTGGCTCAAACTTAGGTGGCAAAATAGTGATCATTTGTAGATAATACTCTAAACTCTCCCAGTTTTTAGCAGGATACTTGACATAGAGTGCTGCAAGTTGCTCTTCGCAGTCCTCAGCTTCTTCGTCAATATAGTCGCCGACACCTGATGTGTGTGTTAAAAGTTGAAACACTGTTACACGTTTGTCAATCAGTCCTAAATCATAGGGTAGTAAGTCACACAGCTTATCGTCAAGGGATAGTTTACCACTGTCAATCAGTTTGCAAACTGCAAGACCTGTGAACAATTTTGTGCCACTTGCTAAGGCAAAAGCCGTGTCGACATTGTTTAATATTTCTTCTGCTTTGTTTTGAAATCCAATAGCTTGTTGATATATAACGCCGTCGTTACCTGTTGCAGATAATACACCTGAGAAATCTTTTGCGTCCTCATCAAGCCATGTTTTAAAATTATCTTGAATTGTGTTTTTCATATTAGTAATTTCCTTTCGCGAGGACCATCTAAAAGACGCTCACCCTGTGACAGTTTACAGTAAAATGTAAAAATGTCAATAAAATGAGCACTTATGGTGAAAGTATTGATTGCTACTCCATACTTAAACGTCTATAATGGGAGCTACTAATGTTTGACAATTGAGTGTTGAATATGTTAAGATGCAAGCAATCGGGTGGCTTCATGCCTTGACGGTCGCCCCTCATGTCGATTTTAAGTCGATAGGAGCGCCATGCCTTAACATTTAGGGTGTGGCGTTACTTCTTTTTACGGAAGATATTCACCACAAGTTGAACAACTGCAACGATGAGCATTAATAACGCTATTGTTTCTAGAAGTGTCATGCTCCTCCTTCCTAGAGGGAGCAACCCGATACTAATTTAGTATCAGCCACCGATTACTTGCATTAACACTCTATCATAAAACTCTTACACATTTCAATCCACGTTTGAATGCTCTTTGAGGGTTCAATGTGTTGAAAATTCACCACTTTAGTTAATACAAGGAATGAAATATGCCATATGCAATGACACACTTAGCAATAGCTAAGGAAATAAATGATACAATAAAAATTGCCACTGACCTTCCACAGTATTTTATGGGGGCTATTGCACCAGATAGTGTACATTTTAGAGAAAATTATCATGGTGAAATGAAGAAGCAATCCCATTATAATTTCGGTCCTAAGACTTGGGGTAGCATAACCAGCGTTGAGGAATGTGAAGAGTGGCTTGACTGCTTGCTGCGAGAATTAAGTACACCGAGAAATCGACCATATAGTGATTATTATTGGGGTTACATAATACATATTTTGTCAGATATATGTAACACTCGAGAAAATTTTATATACTATAGAGATTGGTGTATTCGAGAGAATATGCCAGAAGATGCATATTTTAACGAACAAAAACACCTTGATTCGATGATATTTAACACAGCTACATGGAGAGATGAAGTCTGGATGCACTTATCTCAAGCACGTGGTGAAGCGGTGGGTGATATTATCAAGGTAAACGAAGTTGAAAAATATAGGGATTACGTATTTACTGCCTACAATTGCGAAACTATAGTACCATATCCAAAAGTTTATATGACACCTGATGACAACACCAAGTTCATAAAAAATTCTGCAAGGGAAATAATAAATGTAATTAATACATGCTCTTAGCCAGTTGCAAATGGTTGGAAAACAGTTTACATTGATAAATAGGAGTTGAACTCAACATGCCGAACTATAACAACACAGAAGAAATGAAGAAGCAATATGCTTCGTACAATAATCTAGGTAATCGTGTATTATTACATCAGCTGTATAGCGTTAATAAACTTGGGTGGACAAACTGGGTTTTTCAAAACTACCAGTTAAGCTCCAACCAGCACATTCTGGAATTAGGTTGTGGCAATGCTGGTATATGGAGTTCAAACATAAATAAAATCCCCAAAGGCATTATGCTGAAATTGACCGACTTTTCTGAGGGTATGCTTGAGGTTGCGAAGAACAATACTGCCGAAATTGGTGATTCAGTGGAATATTCAGTTGTAGACGCTCAAAGTATACCGTATGGGGAAGATGTTTTTGATGTCGTGATTGCAAACCACATGCTCTATCATGTGCCAAATATACATAAAGCACTCAATGAAATTTCACGAGTTATAAAGCCAAGCGGAGTTTTCTATGCAACAACCGTTGGAAAGGAAAATTTAAAGGAAATAAATGATTTATTGCATGGATTTGACGCCAGAGTTGACTTTGCAGTTGATCATATAGCTGAAGCCTTCGGACTGGAAACAGGAGAGAAAATATTGTCACAACATTTCAACCAAGTAGAGCTACTGAGATACGATGACAGTTTGCATATTACAGATCCAAAACCCCTTGTTGATTACATTTTGTCATCGCAAAGTATAGGTAATGTAAATGAAATTATAGTTGGAGCAGAGATAGAGCGATTTAGCAGGTACATAGATACTATCTTTTCAAAAAGTGGATATATCAACGTTAAAAAAGACGCAGGTATGTTCGTTTCAAGCTGTCCTAAGCGAGGGTGAAATTAATTTACTTAGTGCTTGCAAATGGTAGTGGATTTGTATAAACTAAAAACAATGATAGAAAATAGAAAAACAAAGGCAAGGAATGGACTTTTATGGAACAAGTATATAGTTATAAATTATCTAAGTTAACAGATGAACTTCGTGCAGAAATCGTGTACAGAGCCACAGACTATGAAAATGTGTTGATTTACACAGGAGATGTGCACCGTCCCGGATTGCAACTTGCTGATTTTTATGAGCATTTTGAACCTACTCGCATACAGCTTATTGGGCAGATGGAATCATCATATATGGAGGGACTTCCACGAGATGAGCGACTTCGCAAATGGGAAAAGCTCCTAAAGCACAAAGTTCCTGCGCTTATCATGTGTCATGGCACGGAAATCACAGGTGCGCTGTTGGAATCTGCGGAGAAATATGACGTTACGGTTTTGAAAACTGAAGCTCACACAACAGAAACAATGTCCAAAATCATCCGCCTTGTTAAAAGACAAATCGCTCCACGTGTGACTCGTCACGGTGTACTTGTTGAAGTTTATGGTGTGGGGCTGCTTCTCGTTGGTGAGAGTGGTGTTGGTAAAAGTGAAACTGCTATCGAACTATTAAAGCGTGGTCACCGACTCATAGCTGATGACGCTGTAGAAATAAAAGCAATAGATGTTAACGTCATTCAAGGCACTGCTCCTGAGCTTATTCGTCACTATGTTGAATTGCGTGGACTTGGTGTTATTGATGTACGTCAGATATTTGGTTCCGGTGCGGTTAAAGATTATCAGAACATCCATCTTGTTTGTAATATCGAACTTTGGAGAGATGATGCAAACTATGACAGATTGGGAATCAGCGAAAATACCGTCGAGATTCTTGGTGTAAAAATACCAACAGTTACAATTCCTGTAAAACCAGGCAGAAACCTTGCAGTTATTCTCGAAGTTGCTGCAATGAATCAGCGTCAAAAGTTCATGGGATACCATGCTGCGCTGGAATTCTCAAAGCAAATTGATAAACATGTAGATGAAAAAATCGCAGAAGCAAGCGCTAACAGTTTATAATTAGTGCAGTTCCAAAGCGAACAAGTTAGAGTAGCGGTAAAGAGGCATAATAGAAGTATAATGAATAATATAATCGATATAATTAAACAAGAACTACCCAGTCTAAATTATAAAACTGACGAACCTATGAAAAATCATACGACATTTAAAATCGGTGGCCCTGTGAGCGTGATGTACTTTCCGGAGAGCATGTCTTGTTTAACAAGACTGTGCGATATTTTGGACAAACACAAAATCACTCCTCTCATTATAGGAAATGGATCAGACCTGTTAGTTAGTGATGAGGCACTTGATCTGGTTGTGATAAGTACACTGAAGCTCAATGGCATTTCACTTGCGGACACGAACAATGTAAATGAACCCCATGAGTATCAAGATATAATCGTCGAAGCAGGAACACTACTTTCAAGCACTGCTGTCTTTGCATATGAAAATGGATTGGCAGGTCTTGAGTTTGCACATGGTATTCCAGGTTCTTTAGGTGGCGCAGTGCTGATGAACGCAGGTGCTTATAACGGAGAAATGAAAGATGTCGTCTACAGTGTGGACGCATATAATCCGAAAAAGGGAGTGCATACACTGGTAGGCGAGGTAAATGAATTTTCCTACAGACATAGTCGCTTTTCAAAAACAGGAGATACGATACTTTCTGCTATAATTCGACTAAAAAAAGGCGACAAAGAAGGTATTCGTCAAAAAATGGAAGACTTAAGTATTCGTCGTCGCACAAGTCAACCATTGGAGTTTCCAAGTGGCGGAAGCACATTCAAGCGCCCGAAAGAAGGATATGCAGCAGCCCTTATTGAGCAAGCAGGACTAAAAGGATATACTGTCGGTGGTGCGCAAGTGTCGCAAAAACACTCAGGATTCATTATTAACACTGGAAATGCTACATTCAAAGACACAATGGCAGTAATTGAGCATGTTCGTGAAACTGTACTAAGCAAGTTTGGAATCGAGCTTGAGTTGGAAGTTAAGGTAATTTGTGGTGATAATTAAGATTATATCATTTTTTAGATTCTGCAACGACCCGCAGAATTGACGGCGTAAGGAGGAAATATCGTGGACGTAATTGTAATATCAGGGATTTCAGGAGCTGGAAAGAGCCGTGTAGCAGCAGTGCTGGAAGATTTAGGCTTTTATTGTGTTGATAATATGCCACTTTCCATGATGCCCAAGTTTGCCGAACTGTGCATAGCGACACAAGGCAGATATGAGCGTGTTGCACTTGTTACGGATATCCGTGCGCTGAAAAGTGTTGATGAATTATTTGATACATTTGACGAAATGCGAGAGCTTGGCTGTGTGATTACATTGCTTTTTGTCGAAGCTCAGAAAGACACAATAATTAGAAGATATAAAGAAACACGCAGACGCCATCCGCTAGATGTTTCAGGTTCAAGTCTTGAGGATGCTGTTAAAAACGAGATTGAAATGCTTGAACCAATCAAAGATAAAGCTGATGAAGTCATTGATACCACAGGCTTGACGCTTAGTAAGCTTCAACGAAATCTCAACTTGAAGTTTATAGGAGAAGAGTCAGACAGTAAATCTCTCAATGTAGTTATAAAGTCATTTGGATTCAAGCATGGGCTGCCAGTTGAAGCAGATGTTTTATTCGATATACGTTTTCTACCAAATCCATATTATATTCCGGAGCTGAAAATGAAAACAGGTTTGGATGGAATCGTAAAAGATTTTGTATTCGGATTTGATCAAAGTAATGAGTTTTTCAAACAATTCTGCGACATGCTTGAATTATTACTTCCTCACTACATTGAAGAGGGAAGACGATACTTCGTGATTTGCTTTGGCTGTACAGGCGGAAAACACAGATCGCCAGCTATGGCAGAAGCGCTGAAAGAATATTTAGTCGAGCAGGGATATCCTGTAGACTGTATTCACAGAGATATCGGGCGAGAGTAGAGGTGAAGGATTTGTCTTTTTCACATAATACTAAAGTTGAATTATGCAAAGTAGTACAGGAAAATAATTGCTGTGCCATTGCAGAGTGTTATGGTATGTTGCTCTACGGCAACACATTTAGTATGCGTGAAATTAGAATCGTCACAGGGAATAAAGTGCTGGGAAAACGTATTGTTGATATGTTTCTAACGGCTTTTAAAACATCATTTGATATAATGCCTGATGAAGAAGAGGGTGGCAAACAAGCATATATTATTACAGAGCCAAGTAAGATAAGCCATATTTTTGAAGCATTTGGTTATTCGAAAGAGAATTTATTGGCGCACCATGTCAATTTAGCTGTTCTCGAAGAGGAATGTTGCATTAAAAGTTTTATAAGGGGAGCATTTTTAACAGGTGGAGCAGTGACAGACCCTACAAAGAGCTATCACCTTGAGTTAGTGACGGATTATTATAATGTAAGTCGTCAAATGTATTCACTGTTGCTTGAAATGGGATTTTCTCCGAAGGAAACATCACGGAGCGGGAACTATATCATTTACTTTAAGCAAAGTGCAGCAATTGAGGACTTTTTGACATTTATTGGTGCTCCTATTCATGCTATGGAGCTAATGTCGGCAAAAATCGAGAAAGATGTGCGAAATACAGTTAACAGAAAGGTCAACTGTGACACTGCAAATGTGACAAAAACCGTTGATGCAGCTTCTGACCAAATTGAGCGAATTAAAAAGATCATAGAAGCTGGTGCCTTTGAGAAATTACCGGAAAAGCTCAAACAGGCTGCAGAGCTACGTGTTGAGAACCCAGAGTTGAGCATTAAAGAGCTTGCTGAGATATCCACACCACCTGTGACAAAGTCCTGTATGAATCATAGAATGAGGCGTCTAGCTGAGATTTCGCAGACAGTCTAAGAATGGAATGCCCAGTGGTTGCAACGAAAATCAAAAGACCACGCAACAGGGTCAGATGATCGCAAAAGTAAGATGTACATTCCGTAGAAATGTTGATATAACTTCGCTAAGATTTCCCTCGCCTCTAAGCTAGCGTAGGCGTTGGGTACAAATTTCCTCAACAAGCGGTGAGTTAAAATCTCCCGCTTCGTTGAAACGCTTGATTTAATGTCGCGCTCGGCACGAGAACAATGACCTCTTGTTTTAAGTAATATGCCCTTGTAGCTCAGCTGGATAGAGCGTCCGCCTCCTAAGCGGAAGGTCATGAGTTCGAATCTCGTCAAGGGTGCCAAAACATAGCCAATCGCTCCAAATCCGAACCGTATACGTTCGATTTTAGAATGATTGGTTATTCTTGTTAGTCATTTAACCTTTTCACTTAAAATTTGCGAAATAGCAACTTGCATGATATACTTTTCAAAGCTTGCAGGGGTTAGATATGATTATTGTAATGGAAAACATTAGCGTGTAAAACTACGCTATTAAGCAAACCAAACGGGCTGAGCTACACTCATTATTTCCGCAAGGTGAAGATGTCCACACCAACATTTTGGGCAAAGAAAATATTGCGAATGCGCTGGGGAGAATATTAATACAATGATTGCAAATAACACAATGCAAGATTTATCAGAACTCCTAAACGCCCCGGAGGGTGAACATTATCAATTCAAAGAAGCGAAAGAGCGCTTTTCTTTTACCGAAGCGCTCAAATGTTGCTGTGCAATATCGAATTGTGGCGGTGGTAAGCTAGTGTTCGGAATTTCTGATAAGCGCCCACGTCAGGTGGTGGGAAGTAAAGCATTTGCACAACCAGAACGTACCAGAGAAGGTTTGATTGATAAACTGCGAGTTAAAGTTGACTTTCAACTTTACAACCATGAAGGCAAGCGGATTCTTGTTTTTAATGTTAATGCCCGTCCAATAGGAGTTCCGGTACAAGTTGATGGAGTTTCGTGGTGGTATAGTGGCGATAGACTCATGCATATGCCACCGGATGTTTTGCGTGACATATTTTTCGAAACTGAACATGATTTTTCCGGAGATGTCTGCATCGGTGCGACCCTAAATGATATAGACAAAACAGCAATTGAAACATTTCGCACAGCTTGGGCTGAGAAAAGCAGAAACGATCGGGTCAAAAATACATCTGTTGAACAGTTGTTAAAAGACTGCGGCGCAATCATTGATGACGGCATAACCTATGCTGCGTTAATTTTATTTGGAACAAACGCTGCGCTTAAGAAATATTTACCACAGTCAGAGATTATTTTTGAATACCGTTCCTCAAATGCGACAGGTCCGGCACAACATCGTGAAGAATTCCTCGTGGGATTTTTTGCTTGTTACAACCAAATATGGGAACTCATTAATTTGAGAAATGACAAACAGCACTATCAAGACGGATTTCATGTCTTTGATATTCCGACATTTAATGAACGAGTTGCTCGTGAATCCATACTGAATGCAGCAAGCCACAGAAATTATCGTATGGGTGCGAGTATTTTTATCCGCCAATACAGCGACAGGCTTGTGATTGATAGTCCTGGTGGGCTTCCGTCCGGCATTACACTTGATAATATTTTAGACAAACAATCTCCGCGAAATCGCCTAATCGCAAATATATTTGCCTTATGCGGATTAGTAGAGCGAGCCGGACAAGGCATGAATTTGATTTACGAGTTGAGCGTAAGAGATGCAAAAGCTTTGCCGGATTTTACCGGAACAGACGCATACTTTGTGAGCATAACGCTTAATGGAACTGTTATTGATGAAAAAATGCTGCTACTCATTAAAAAAATTGGGAATGAATTTATAAAAGATTTTGTTACGGAAGATTTTCTAATTATTAACACACTATTTTGTAATAAAAAAGTTCCTAAAGAGTATGATTTATACATAAAGCGCCTTGTTGACATCGGTGTTGTAGAGCGCACAGAGCGCGGCAAATATAAACTTTCAGAAAACCTGTACAAGCCAGTCAGCGAAGCGGAGACTTATTATAGACCAACAGAGTTAAGTCGTGAGAAAAATAAGGAACTTATCTTCAACTATATTCAAATGAACAATGAAAAGGGTATTTCATTAAGAGAACTTCTTGATATGATGCCAACCCTTTCACGAAGCCAAGTGCAAAAAATACTTTTTGATTTGAAAAACGATGAGAAAATCCAAACAGTAGGTCGCGCAAACAAAGCGAAATGGTTTGTTGTGTAGATAGTGAAAGTTGCTCCAAAGTTGCTCCAAAGTTGCTCCGAATATTCAGTGTCATATCTCTATAACAATCTGATACTATTAGATTTTCATAATTTGAGCAATTTCAAAGTTGCTCCATATATAACACTGATAAATGCAAGTGGACTTTTACCGTAAAAAATGAATGGACATGTCGAGTTATGAATCTGGAAGCATATGATATTAACAATCTGAGAGCTTTATTCCGAGACCTAGAAAAAGAAAATCAGTATTTAAAGACATTGTTGGATAAAGCTGACATTCCATATGCGTTTAATGAGTATTTCGATTCTGATCCTACCGAACTTGTAGAATACGATGCTGACCAAAGTAGCCGGATAAATACATATAAATTAAATCATGAAATAGCGAATAGGTTTTTCTCAATGTTCTGGGGGAGACAGGATGTTTATGCAAAAAGGTCAAAAAAAGGCGCGTACTTTCCTCAATGCAAAAACCGCTGGCAGGACATATGTCCAAAACAGCAAAGGCAAAAGAAATTTTGCGAAGATTGCGAATTGAAATCATGGGAGAGACTTACACCTGACATTATTTTGTCTCATTTAAATGGATATAGAGAAGATGGGACAGATGTAATCGGCGTTTATCCATTGCATAGCGATGGTACATGCCGATTTCTCGTGTTTGACTTTGATAATCATGAAAAAGGTAGTGGAGAAAATGACTTTGCAAATAATGATAATGAGTGGCATGATGAAGTTGAAGCTCTAAGACTGATTTGCAAAGTAAATGGAATTGATGCGCTTGTTGAACGGTCGCGCTCTGGTCGTGGGGCTCATCTGTGGATTTTGTTTAGTAAGCCTATTGCTGCGACAATTGCAAGGAATTTTGGTTTTTTATTACTCGACAAAGGTGCATCTTCTGTAAATCTCAAATCTTTTAAGTATTATGATAGGATGTATCCTTCGCAGGATGTATCAAGCTCTATTGGGAATCTCATTGCGCTACCGCTCCAAGGACAAGCTGTGAAAAAAGGAAATAGTGTATTTGTTGATGAAAATTGGAATGCGTACCCTAATCAACTGAATCACTTGTTCGCAACTCATAAATTGATGCCTAAAGAGGTTGAAAGTAAGATTAATGAGTGGCAATTCGATTTAACAGTTAGTGTTATATCTTCTGATTACTCAAAGTCAAAATACAGACCTAAACCGTGGAATCGCGAGCAACGCCTTTGTTCTGCCGATGTAGTTGGTACTCTTTCTATTGTCCTGGCTGATGGAATTTATGTTGATGCGCTCAATATTAACCCACGCTTGCAAAATCAGATAAGGTGTATGGCAACAATCGACAATCCCATATTTCACAAGAACAAGAGGCTTGGTTACTCAAACTATTATAATTTTAGCTCAATATATTTGGGTGCGGATAAAAACGGATATATTAATATACCAAGAGGGTTATTGGAAAAATTAGTCCAAGCGTGTGAAGAAGCAGGAATCAATTATAGCATCGATGACCAAAGAGAACGTGGAAAACCAATCAGATGCTCGTTTAATGGCACATTAAAAGATAAACAAGATATTGCCGCTGAAACTATGCTTAATCACGACATTGGAATTCTCAGCGCAGCAACCGCATTTGGTAAAACCGTAGTGTGCAGTTACTTAATTACTATGAGAAAAGTAAACACCTTGATATTAGTCGATAAGACCAATTTACTATCACAATGGGCTAAAGAACTTGAAAGCTTTATTCATTGTGATGAGAGCTTGCCTGAATATAAAACAAAAACAGGCAGAGTCAAAAAACGTTCAAGTGTAATAGGTAGTTTAAGTGGTTCAAAAGATACTCTGACCGGAATCATCGACGTTGCGATGGTTGGCTCTATATATCGAAAAGGCGATTTTCATGAAAGGCTAGGCACATATGGCATGGTTATAATGGATGAATGCCACCATGCTGCTTCGGCAACATGCCAAGCAATTTTGCGAAAAGTAAATGCGAAATATGTGTACGGTGTATCAGCCACACCTATAAGAAGTGACAATCTTGATAAAATTAATTTCATGTATTTAGGACCAATAAGGCATAAGTATACAGCGTTGGAAAGAGCGGCAGACCAAGGGATTGACCATATTGTCATTCCTAGATTCACGAGAGTAACTGCTGTGACTCACAATCAAGATGACATTAACTCCTCATACAAATTAATCGCTGAAAGCAAAGTCAGAAATGAGCAAATTATTAATGATGTCCAAAAGTGTATTCGCGAGCATAGGACGCCTGTTGTACTTACACGATTCAAAGAGCATGCAAAATTGATATATGATAGATTGCTTAATGATGCAAAAAATGTTTTCATAATGTACGGAGATAATACACCTAAAGAAAATGATCGTATTAAAGAGCAACTGCTAAGTATTCCACTATCGGAGTCGCAAATTCTTGTAGCCACAGGTCAAATCATAGGAGAAGGCTTTAACTTTCCAAGACTGGATACGCTAATGTTAGCAGCGCCGGTTTCTTTTGCCGGACGGCTGGAGCAATATGTCGGAAGGTTAAATCGTGATTTTGATGGAAAAAATGATGTTATTGTTTATGATTATGTTGATTCACATTTGCCGGTGTTTAATAGTATGTTTCAGAAAAGGTTGAAAACGTATAAGAAAATTGGTTTTGAACTAAAATCTGATTCACTGTCCGAAAAACAAACGACTAGTTCAATATTTACATCAAGGGACTACTATGACATATTCGAGCGAGACCTTGTTGAAGCAGAGCGTGAGATAGTAATTTCTTCTCCTGATATTTCACATAACAAAGTTGAGCGCTTTATCAATATAATGAAGCCAAGGCAGGAAAGTGGAGTCAAAGTCACAATTCTAACTGAAACTCCTGATAGCAAACTGGTTGGAAATCCTGTGTTCTTAGATGGATTTAATCCGGAAACTACGGAGCGCAGGCATAAATGTCGGATTCATGGATAACATTAGCGAGCACTACGCCGTTATTGATAAATCCCTTGTATGGCACGGTGGAATGAATCTTCTCGGCAAAGCGGATGTTTGGGATAACTTAATCCGAGTAAAAGACATTGGTGCCGCTACCGAGTTGTTGGAGTTATCATTTTCAAGCACTAAAATGGAATCAATAGAATTTGATGAACATAAGGAAGATCCACAATTATAGATGAAATTGCAAGTACTGATGATTTTGAACATATTGTAGGAGGAACAAAAATAATGGGTTACAATCAAACGGTTAAAGATATAACAATAATGTTGCTTTACTTGACATCATGGACAGAAAAAGCGCCTCAGGATTACCAAAGAAGTTGGAAAGGTTATGATTTTGACATTTTAAACGAGCTTGTGGAGGAGGGCTTTATAAGTGATTCCAAAAGGTCAAAATCTGTAGTTATATATGATGAGGGAATAGCTATAGCTAAAGAACTATTAGAGCAATACGGATTGGATGCTTTAAAGCAGCTATAACGAGATGGCAACTTGTAAGCAATCCTTACAAGTTCGAAATTGATTGGAGAAAGCTTTGAATTTACTTAACTTTGAAAATCACATTAACGATATAATTTTAATGCGTGGATTTGACTATTATAAATCCGGGAATATTAATTCCTTAGAGTTTGAAGATCATGAGTGGGTAGCAGAGGTTGAAGGCAGCTATGACTATACAGTTACAGTAAAGCTTACAGATAGTGATGATATAACAGAGACATATTGCAATTGCCCATATGACATGGGAGTTTATTGCAAACATCAGGTTGCAGTTTTTTATGCCTTAAAGAAGGATAAACAACGTAATAAAACTGAAAAAAAGCCTGATAATAAGAAGTTCGATGAGGTTGTTAACAAGCTCGATAAGCAAACACTTGTAAAAATCATACTTGATATTACAAACGGAAACTCTCGTATTAGAGATGAGCTTCTTCTAATCTATGGTGATAAAGAGGACTCAAAACATTCTTCACGAAAAATCATCCGAGCTTCAATCAATC
>Ga0123355_10011883_pt1 | contig 13451 bp, 6 predicted proteins | sample TergutEmb28metaG_3_FD_89872 | JGI IMG/M metagenome (GOLD analysis project Ga0123355, IMG submission 89872) | Embiratermes neotenicus P1 segment gut microbial communities from Petit-Saut dam, French Guiana - Emb289 P1 | ecosystem: Host-associated > Arthropoda: Insects > Digestive system > Gut ...
TGAATGAGGGGGGGAGGGGGGAGCAGTGACAACGTTCACTGAACTACCTGAAACAGCCAAATTAAATAATCATAGATCAAAAAAGACTTGTACACACTCGATGTAGGTGTGAAATATGTGCATTCGAACCATAAGAGCGGGAAGACGTAACACACAGCAACAAGATTTACATTATTTTTATCAACTTGGAGTAAAACAAATGGAGAAGGGAAACTGTGCAAACAATAGTTATTTTAAAAAGAAGGGAAGACAGCGACAAACAACGGGGAGTTTTCCTCCTTGTGTGTTTTTGATGAGAAAAGCGCTCAGAAGAGGCACTCACCCTAGAGGTATACGAGCCATAAATCTCTGGAAGAAACAGAAGATGTGGGGACCACCTGCGGCTCTCGGCAGGAAAGAGACAAATGCAGAGTCCAGCGATTTGCCCGAATTCTACACAAACACCAGTGCCATCCGGACGTCATTACAAATGCGATGTATTAAGAGTGAAAACCGCGGCGAGGGTCGCAGACCTGCATACAGGTATGTAAAATCGTTATATATAACGGCGTTTAATCAACCGCAAAACGTCGTTACATATGGTGATTATATAAAACCGGCATTCGACGACATGAATTATGCTAACCAATAACAGGGATCCACCTAAAACTATAGACATACGTGCATAATTTTCTGTGTACTCCTGTCAAGGTTTTATGAATGGTCGAAGTCCTATCCCGGGAGTCCTGTCAATATATAAACGAACTCCACGGAGCACAGATCTTATTCAGAAGGTAAAAGTTCACCAGTTAGTCAAAAAATTACCTTCATTTTATGGAAACCGAAAGGTCATTAACACGTTTACAACAGCCCGTCGCTTATCCCCGTGCTCATCCAGATGAATCCAGTCAAAGAAAATGCACGAGCAACCCAACCGTAGCGGCTCTTCATCACCAAACCCTCATGGACATTGCGAAACACTTGACAGATGACGTCTATGCGCCACTCAAAAGAACACAACAGCAGCTGCATCTACTTCAGGTCCAGGGTTACTCCACCTTTCTTTACATACGTCCAAAACATGATTCCACTAAAATGTCAAATTTACGGATAAATAAAAGGGTAAAATAAAAATTCCAGATAGATGAGGTAGTAGATACACCAGCCGTTAAGAGACGAAAATTAAACCTTAATTATATTTAGATTCAGTTCGTACCGCGTAGTAAAAACTTTTCCTCCCGGTCATAAAAAGTCAGCGTTGTTCAGAGAAATAATCCCTGTTTATTCTCAGAACTACATAAAACAATACATACACTCTGTGAGCAGAATGCAGTATCCTGTAACGTTAAACTTGGTGGCACATAAAGTAACCACTGGCCTTTAAAAGGTATGATGAGGAATTCAGAGTTTCGTTAACGGCCCTTGCAAGTGCTACGATCGCATGGCGTCTAATGATATGATCATCAGTGAATAATGAATCTGAAAGGATGTATTAGAAGTCTCTTAATATGAGACAGGCCTGCACCTGAAGGGCCTGAAAAAAAAAAAACAAGGAAAACTTCAGGCATGACAGCCAATACTCGGGGCGGGAATTGAACTCTTCACCTTCCGTGCCCGAAGTAAGAATGCTACCTACTCGGGTGTGACGTTCGGCATTATAAGAAATAAATACGTAAGAATCCGAAATCCGTACAAGGTGACACCATTTGCAGTATACTTGAGAGCATAACGTTAGAACAGGTACTAAACAGATAAGATGCCACAATGTGTACTCGGCTGATACAGATCACGACTGCGGCCAACGAATGCGGCAATGGTCGTTATGTGTTCCACGGGAAAAAATTATTGAATAGCTGAGCAACTGTCGGCATTCCAAGGAGGAATCTGATCCACGGGCCTGATACTCCATGAATTATTCTGTAAGCTTCCCGGTTCAAACAACAATAAAATGTGCGATATTTTGGCCTCATGCACAGAACTACAGTCACAATACCTCAGTACGCACGTGCAATTTAGACTACACACTACACCCTATGCTGTCGTACAATTTGCCGCCGTTGAAAGACGCTCCAGCTAATTACAACATTAAATACGCAGCTGGATACCTACAGTCGATACTTCACAGTCCTGTAATTCGCAGTCTTTCACCTCTTTCTCCAAGCTCTTTCAAGACTAACCGGCTACAGTTTGACGCCTCAATTTCTTGTTTAACAGAACATCGACGTCAATCCGGCGTCGGAACTACTCCCCTGCAAACGCATATCTACGAACCGCAGCCTCGCACCCGATACATTAGGATTTAAGGTGACACATCATTATGGTTTCAGTTTCCATGCAGCCCGATGCTACTTCTTCAAATATAAATTCTTCGATCTCGTAATAAATCAAACAAAGTGTACAACCCCACTGTCTTCTGCGCAAATGATATTTTCTCTCTTTTTCTGCTCCTATCCTTCTTACCTCCTGCCTCTTAGTTTACGGATAAAAGTTTTCGGAAACAGAAGGGGATCCATCACAATTTTGAATATCACTTTGTTCTATAAGTGGGAAGAGTGGGTGTGACAGACGTCAGGTGCTACCAGGTGTGATGGGTCTCCAGGTACCACCCCAGCGTCACGCATTTTGCAAAACTGAAGATAGATGACGTGTATTTGAGAAAGGATGTCAGACGGAAAGAGCTACAACATTCAGTACCTCATTCCTCACAACGGATATTCAAGCGTAATTCATGAAATAACTCCGATATTTCTTAAATCTGTTTATTTAACTACGCTTTGTCAGCTGAATTCAGTTATAGCGCTCAGTGACAAAGCTGAAGATGGATAAAATATTCAAGAGAGCGTGTCAACCGGAAGGAGCTAAACATTGTGTTACTCAATCCTAATAAAGGATCTTGAAGCGTAACGAAGAAACGGACCCGACATTTCTTACATCTCTATTTATCGACACCTTGCCAGCTGCACAGTCATGGCGCCCAGTGAATGGGTGAAGGTCAACGATGAATTTTGGAACGGATACAAATGGTCGTGACCCGTTCTAAGGTGCCATTGCAGCATTAGACATAAAGCAACCGAGTAAAATGACAGAAACATCAGTTACGACAGCTGATTACTGGGATCGAAAACGGAACACGATACCTCTACAGTACGCAGTGGGAGTGCTCAACACTCGTTATTGTGGGACGACGGATTCAAATATTAGGTGAGGTTTTCTGTGACTTTCCTCAGTTACTTTCATGCGTATGCCTGGAGAGTGCATCGATTCGGATACGACAGTTCCCTTCCAGGTCTGTACAGTTTATCATTCAGCAGTAATCCTATCATCGACATCATGCAGTCTAAAACGATGACAGCGTCGTCAAGGTACCACAATCAGCACTTTGTCTACAATCCTTGAAAATTAATTAAATGAAGATCCCACATTTTATTTTCAAACACGGCTGCCTGCTATTTAAAACCAAATTCGTGGAAGTACAGTCCAAGTATATTACGAACCAACGGTGATTGGGGAAGGCTACATAAGTCAACCAGCATCTGACCAGGATATAACACCCGCAACGTCTACAACGTAGACCATATAACCTACACACATAGATGCGAAAGTTAGTCTAAATGACAATAAAATGTGGAACAGGTGATGAAAAAAATATATACATACAGGATAAGTAAAATGGGACAATTGTCCAAGTACACACCAGGAAGGCATATAAAGGGAGTAGAGGTATAGTTCCGCTTATTCTTAACTTAGGCACTACATGGAGGTAAGCACACAATCAGTACTGCATAAATATATTACAAGGATTACATATAGACAGCAAAAAAAAAAAAATAACACAACAGGATTACGAGTCTTGTTAGGGACGTTCGCGTCGCGGAAAGCGACTATTAGCTGCTTCATGTTTGTCCGCCCGTCCGTCCGTCCGTTAGTCTGCTTCCAGAATTTTTCGAAAATTTGTCCAGATATTTCAAGTTTCATCAAAATCTGACAAGAGTAACGGATACTTTACCAATCACATCTCGCTCATTTCTTCTTAGAATGAAAAATGTTTCAGGCGAAATTTGTAGAGATAACAAAAACACACATTTTATGTCCAATAACTTTTTTCCCGAAAATCGTACAGTTTATGAGATAATGTGGATAAATGTTTTAAAGCGAGGCAGGCAAAAGATGGGAATATGGCGCATGCGCACTGAATGCTGGATACCTAAGGCTACACATAAACACTCAGAATATGTAACACGTATTGCTTTTCTATTGCAACAACTGTTGCACGAACGCGCCTGAATGTTACGTTATACGTACACTGTCTGTCTTGTTAAACATTATAATTTCATTATCAATGTACAAAGAGTGTCATTAACGTTTTAAAGCCTACTGGTTATGTGATGCACCAACAGGTTTAACATTCAACAACTGTACGCTCTGCCCACGCTGTATTTGTGTGTTTTGTATTTATCTGAGAACAAACAGCGACTTGTGCCACTTACAGCATAAACTGATTGGTTTTTATAACCGCGATTAAAAGTGTTTACAGCGCGGTACGGACTGGGTCTTTAAATATAACGGTCTGTCGTCCGTCTTTAAAGGGTTAAGTACGTGCAAAGTAATCACGTTAAAATTCTGATGATGGTATGCATTTTTCTTGAAACATGAAAGTTTAGCAACCTATCTACGAAGACGGTAACCCCTGGTTGTATCAACGCTGTGTACAGCTGCATATGTTTGAAATTTTTCCTTATTTATAGAAACAATTAGGCACAATACAAGAGCGCAACGCAATGGATACTACATGATGTAAACTGGACCGCTCCCTCTGTATCATCGCGTGGTTAAAACAGAATCTTGGTGAAGGCAGAACCCACAAATGGCCCGCTCTGAAAGGAGTATGAAGCGACTATCCCATCGGCCACTCTTTGGCATACACTGTAGAATACGTGCATTTATAAGCTTCAAATACTGCGCCGACACGAACCAGAAATAAATTCGCTCAATGGCCTTTTGGTACAGGCCCCATCAAATTCTGGACAGACTGATAAACGTGCCATTATGCACTAATTTCGTGCATTCCACGTAGATATGTTGATCACATCCGACCTACTCGGTCTGCAGATATGACAGCTAAGAGACTCGACATGGCAGTCAGCTTTGAACGAGGAAGGTGATACGTGAATAGATGTTATCAGATATGTAGAAATGACGCTATTTCTATAATTAAATTTCAGACTGGACACGTCTCCACATAAACGTCATGTAACAAAGCTTTATCTAATCCTTCCGATCGCACTATGGCCCTGGGGTCGACTCAGCCTCTAATAGAAATGAGTACCAGGAACATTTCCTGGGGGTAAAGGCGGCCGGTGCGTAAGGCTGACAATTTTACCACCATCCTGTGCTGTTATCATGTAATCTGGGAACCTTAACTTCCTGGAACCCTCTGGGCCACTCCAGGCCTGTAACGGGACTTTTTTTTAACATAGCTTTATCAGCCTTCGTCAATGTACCATTTCGGACGGATGTAGTTTTCACACTCAATACAACTTAAGTCCAAGGTGCTGAGCAACTTTTTATAAATCGTAATTCCAGCACCAGAAACTTCAAGATCATGCAGCAGGTCACCTGTTCGCATCAAGTCTCAGATCAAGGCCTGTAATAATGGTGCCCGTCATTGAACGATAGGAAGTACACACAGAGTTACGCTGTTTACTGACAGTGCTTCGGAGGACGAACAGAAACACAGACTATATACAATTCTAAAACCGACAACCCCTCGAAGTTCTGCTCCTGGAAACGTCTCCGACGCAAAAATCAAGGTCTTGTAAGAAACTCAGGAGCCATGTGAAAAGTCACTCTTCAACAGGCAACAAAGCCAAGTTCTTGTTCTATCTCTCTGTAAGCTGTAAAACTAGCTCCGAGTGCCACTGCTGCCCTAACCCAAGAAAATATGGACTTCGTGCAACAGACAGCGTCCAAATTTTCCATCTATAAAAAATAAAAACTGCGGATATCCGCACTAGTACGGCTTTCGTATCTGTCCAAGCACTCGAAGTCACTCGAATTCCACAGTCATTAGTGGGCAGCAGTTGAGTTCACATTCCATTTTCGAATTACACACAAAATATTCTAACAAAGACTAAACTAACTATGTTAAGACATAAGTTAATTGTTATGGAAGTTCTATATTTAAAGCGGACTTAACGTGGCTTGAGATAAAATCTATAGAATTCAGTGAAGTACAGGTGCAGGTTTATCAGTATGAGAACTGGGGAAATGGCGGTGAAAATTTAGATTACAGTCTTCTGGGTTGTGGCATCACATATCCTGACAGGTTAGGCAGAGGAGCATACCTATCTCAGTTCAATCCGCACGACGAAGGGAGCAGGGTCCCTCCGAAACGTCGACAGTCACATACAGACTACCAGAAGCCACATTCCACAAAACAATGGAATTTAATAGCTTACATAATTGGTTTTATACAGTTTGGTAATGAAGTTCGCAAACGGACTGATACAACTTTAAGAAGCCCTGAAGTCTCCGTTCTTCTGAAATATGGCGTCGCGTCATTGGATGATTGGTGTCCGACTTTTCGAGGCACGGTAGTGGTCTCATCTTCAAGGGTTGGACTGTTCAATCATTGGACACTTCGACCCTTGAAGATAAGACGTCGGACACCTCACACCCAGTGACGCAGCGGCATATCCCAGCAAAACGCAGACCTCAACCGACAGCAGCGAAAATCCCGCCTTTACAAAGCCTTGTAGCGACAGTAACAGGAAACAAGGTGGACATGTGCACGGATCTACTCTTACATTACATTATAACCGTAAGACTTATCAGCATGTCCTCTTCAGTCACACACATTATCATGGTAAGTACACGGTCCGCATTATCTTATGACCGTAAGCAATATTTATTAGCATCTCTTCAGTCTCACGATTTTCATGTACTAGCATCTGTTCTTAAGTCACACATGAAATATCGCGATATCCTCCATCGTCTGTATGGCCTTATAACCCTAAAACACGCACACAAGCACGATCCATCGTCACATTCCATCGCTTACATTTCTGCAACAGTTACGTTGTACTGCCTTAGCGTTGTAATTTTGAAAACAAAGTAAAATAGTTTTTCTTTGGTTTCCGTCAAACACAACAATATTTATTTATTTATTTATTTCATTTTATTATGACATGTTTGGGTCGACTGACCATCATCAGACCATCTCTACAAAACTCAGAACAAGGTGCAACGCAGTGCAAATAATATTTCTGTAATTTGGGATCCCATAAAACTTATAATACGTATTTGTTAAAAATTATATTAAATTGATAAGTAGCCTGTGATATATCAACGCTGTGTATGGTAGTGTACAATAGTCGGATGCTGGGAGAAAATTCAAATATCGTACATTCAAAACTTTGCTATTTAAGCTGGTGATCTAAACACTTAATTGTTTTTATTTTTACTTTTGAATCATAAACGTTCGCACACGATGTAGAAGAAGGGTTAAAATTTTATTACATACGCTGAATTACGCATGGTGAAAGATATATAGACGTAATACTCTTGGTTTCTGTTTCATAGATGTCTGTGTGGATGAATACCCTATACCCAATTTTGATTCTCCTGTATTAACGTGTCAGCCTTCGTCCTGTACTACCTCGTAACTTTTAAACCCCTACATGTCTGCACCACCGCGTCACATGTGGTAGTCCCACTAACTCAGCATCATTTTTTGTATAAATTATCTGTGCCTTTAAAGTTCTGGGTACAAAAACATACAGAATCCGTCTCCTTCGGCATCAATTGCGAAGCAGGCATCGTCGAAGGCACGGCCCAACTATCCGCCAGAGCTGCACAAGCCATGGGGCCGGTCACAAGTCACGCTTAGGACACAAACACACATAGTTTTTCTCACACGTTTTCTTCTCCAAGTTCTGGAACCCATGAGTACGAATACAGGGGATGATGTGCCCAACAGAGGTCACATTACCTTGTTGCCGAAACAGACGGAAGGAAAACCGTTTTGAAGTATATAGCACAACAGTGAGGTTCGATACGTTTAGAGACAAAAAGATGTCCTGACACGTAATCCAGACACGATTACAAAACCTCTCACTGACAACGCTTTAAATTTCTCTATACAGCGTCCAAAGGTGCCACGCTTAATGAATAATGAATTGGGAAGGGTATGGAAGGTAGCGCCTGCGGCCCAGTTTCAAGTACAGTCATCCTCTGTTTGAAGGGAATGAGTAAAATAATAAAACAACTCAGACACGACGCCTGACATACGAAATATGAACTGGGGCAACCCTAACATGACGCAAGGCCGCCACCTACTCGACCGGACGTTCCGAAGTGCAACGTCAAATGCGTATATCCTGACCGTCTGCTACCACACCGAATGCTCTGAATTACCACCCTGCCTGTCGCCTTTATTCAGAACGATCATTTCAAATGCCTTACATACGAGCTACGACATGACACACGTCACAAACTGGCGACAATGGCCATCACTACAATTAAGACAGAGGTGCACACATCTCGGGCGACTATACTTTGTACCGTGGCACCCAAATTTTATGGGAGCTCCGCGTACAACATGCTTCCTATCACCTACCTGACGCCTAGAATTTTGACGTGGTTCCTAGACTTCTGAAAAAAATTGTGTAGCCATGAATTAAGATATGTGAGAATTTCAGAACGGTGAGGATTTACGTTATAGTCACCTGGATTGTGACACCGTATAGCCTGGTAGGTAATTACCGACATTTCCGGGGGGAAGCTGTAGTGTCCATAACAGTACAAGCAGTCTCGTGGTATTTACCAACAAATCGGACGATCATGCTGATTCTGCCACACAGAGATAGCAGATTTGTCTGAAACGTCTCTCCTTCAAGACAAAATTAATGCTGTACATTCTGTTAACAACGACAATTTCACATTCTTGATTTAATAACCTGATTCACCTGCTGACATTAAACGTAAATAAATATTAATATTTATAAGATGAGTCCCAAGCATACATTACTCCGGGACGTACTTGCTACAAACAGGTTTTCTCCAAAGTGATAAATTGACTACGAGGGAGGGAGAAGATAAATTCTGTATTTTTGTAAATTTCTAAAGTACGTTCAGTCACTGTCAATAATTTATAACCATTTAACAGTTTTTATACTATATAACAAAACAACAAACACACATCGATAAAATATGTTTTATCATATATGACTATTCAACGTGTTTCGGTCGTTTCTGCGACAATCATCAGGGTGTCACAGAGAATGCAAATAATGTGCAAACAACTGCACACCGCGATGATGGGCGCAAGTGACCAGCACGTGTCGGTGAATAGTAATAAATGATAAAACATACTTTAGTGATGTGCATTTTCTTTTGGTTGTTACACAGTACAAATATTCTCTAATTCATCGATATGCAACATTTAACGTTTATTTAACGGTTTGTTTGCCTCGACGCGGGGCTTTACGCTTCGTGGTACCTTCGCAATAAATTCATTCGAACAAGAATGAAAACCTATATTTCAGACCCCATGTTAGGATCTACAAAAAGCGATTTGCTTGATTTGTGCTAGCTGAAGAAGCAAATACTTGCTTCTGCGGTGTGACGCTACGAGTCACTTCGTCAAGTTCTTGTGCCTCGACAGTAAAAATGGTCACAAACGTCACTGCACGAAAAGTAAGGCAGAAAGATGGAGAACTGAATTCCTGAATAAAATGTGGTTGGACGTGAATGAAGATGTAGCCTATAAGCAAATATTAAGCTCTAAACATAAAACATATGTCAGAAATTTAGGTAGTCAGACAAGGTAAAAGTTAAATGGTTAAGTAAAAGTAACGTAAAGTCAGATAATACAAGTAGTTGCCATAGAAGGGATTCCCACTGTGATACCCCGGTGATAATCGGGTGGTAGGCCTGACCGGTAAATACAGGGACATCTCCACTGGCTCTAGGGTCCAAGCAGGACCTTGGCCTCCTTCAGGATCAATTTCCAGGCATTTCTATCCCTTGCTCGTTTTCTCCAGCATGTAACACCCACTTTCTTCAGATTATTTTCAACATCGTCCAACAATCTGTTTATTGGCTTTCCAATGTACTTTTTTACTTGTAGGACATACTTCCTTCACCGTTCCATTTTCTGGCATTCTTTCCACGTTTCCTAGCCACCGTTATCTTACTCGTCAAATTTCTGAGATAATCATAATATAAACAGCCAACTAGACGCAACAATAACAAATTTTATTCATAATTATAATTAGCTCAACATATTTACGGCGATAATTTCGCCCATCCTCAGGAGCACTAGACTGTGTTTACAGCTTGTGGTATAATGCACCGGCGACGCTGCCTGCCGCCTGCTGGTACTCAGTTCCACCTCATCCTGGTCACCAGCAGGCGGCATCGCCGGTGCATTATACCACAAGCTGTAAACACAGTCTAGTGCTCCTGAGGATGGGTGAAATTATCGCCCGAAACATGTTGAGCTGATTGTAATTATCAATAAAATTTGTTATTGTTGCATCTAGTTGGCTGTTTATATTATGGTACCTGTGATGCACGGACACACAAACATCAAATTTCTGAGATAATATCTGGTTCTCTACACAGACCCAACAACTCTTGATTGGTGCGGATCCTCCATACGCCACGTTCTTTTACTGAGCCAAATTACTTTCGCAGTATTTTCCTTTCCCACATTGCTACGGTGTCTTCATTTGTTTATTGAATATTTGTAACACTGACGTGTCTGTCTCCTGCTCATTTAAGAATGCCTTGCACTTAAAGTGCCTGTCTTCTCTCACACTCTTATTCCTGTGCCAGATGACGGCTTCATGAAAATGCCGAAACACGTAGCACGTCTTGAACTATAGAACATATTGTCTGAAAATATAGTTGTGAGTACCGGTGCTTCCGTTTATTTGCAGTCTGTCTTGTCGGACAAAACACAATGCTGCACATGGCATAATCTCAGTAAACAGAAAGAAGACACAATAAGACTAACTATATTTTGGGATTTAATATTTTTACCGTTATTAATGACGCATACAAAACAAACATCTTTGGATACGATCCGGTTTGTACAATAACAGGGTATTGTCAAGCATTCTTTCGCACAATATAAAGGACTGAGACTCGCTCCCACGTCTCAGTGAAATCCTCTTACAGTCAAGTCTCTGAAAACGAAAACAAGGCACTCCAATATACAGACTGTTCAAACGGACAAACGCTGCTGCTCAATAAGGATTGTACGCTCTGTAGGTCTGCTTCTGGCATAAAGAATGGAACAAGACGAACGTACTTGTGGGTCATTGACCTCTTGAGCCGATTCTTATAAGGACAACGGATTTTGACAAACATGACAATGGCAATAACAGCCATCTCTTCTGCAGCAGCAGTTAATTCAGTTCAATGCAATTCAAGTAATTTCCTGATCATTAACGCACTGACACAACAGCTTAACGACCAATTATTACTACTTTTTCCTTTGTGGCGCAACAGTCCTACTCGGACCTCGGCCGAATCATTGTTGAGCTTTCGATATCACACACAGACACACCACACTCGGTAAGAATTTTCTGGACGAGATATCGGCCTTTCGCAGAGACATCTGACAAACACACAGCATTCACAAGAGACCAACACCAGCTCCCGGCGGGATTCAGACCCTCAGTCCCACCAAGCGAGAGGCCGCAGACGTACGCCTTATAGCGCGCGACCAGCGGGATCGGCACAATTACAATTACTACTACCACTACTACTAATATTACTATAAATAACAATAATAATAAGTATGAATAACGTACCGTAAGCCAAAGAGCATTGTTAGGGAAAATAAATTACGAAATTACGATACACACAGAAATCTGCTGGCAAAACTGACGAGGCGCAAAGAAAATCACTAAAATGGCTCTTCAGAAATAGTTTGCGAGGATGATAGATACGTTGAGTGGCTCAAGACTGTATATCTAACTGCAAGATACGGTGGAAATAATTTTAAACCTTCGGGTTCGAATATCACAGAATTTATTTTATGACGCTGATGATCATGCCCACGAGAGATAATAAACGAAGATGGCATACACAACATTAACGGAGACCATAAATTGATAACTGATAAAGCAATACGGCAAAAATCGCCTGGCATTATGTCTGTTGACAATTCAAAAACAAACTAAATAACACGAAAAAAAAGGTGAAGATCAGCTTAGAGCAAGCCACGAAGGCCCAGAGGGGGAATAGACGTATAGTTGCATTTTTTCTTTAAACCTCGACGTTAGATGGGTGCGTGGCCAATACCACGCCCCGACCGCTTACTCCCGGGAAAGAGACCCGATACCCATTGTACTGGAGGTTGGGTGAGCCCCACGGCCGATTAGGACGGGTGCGGAAAATCTCACGAAACTGACATGTCTGTGATAAAGAGCAGTAAATAATAATAAAACCCTCAAGTATATCAAATTAGCATAATAAATCAAACAGAAGTGATACGGACGCAGATAACAAACTTAACAAGAGGTCTGTCAGCAACCGAGGTGGTGCTAAAGACCCTGCAGAGTAATTTGAAACTTTTAAACTTCAAAGAAGGCATTTCTAACAACATTCAAAGGACAGGAGTGTTTGGAACACGTCACGTTGTGCGCCGCAAATCTGTCGCTCTTCAAGAACTTGTGAAAAAAATTCGTAATTACTTTGAAGACACCTGCAACTATACATTATATGTATCATTGTAACACATGAGAATAAATAAAAATGCCTTACTTAATGTTTGTAAGTACATGCCACCCTGTTATCTGCTACATTCGTCTTTAATGAACATCACAAATTATACAATTAAAAATAAGAGACTAAATTTGCTTCTTATTTAACACAAGAATGATTGTGCAATTCAACAACTGCTATTATGACTACTGAATTCAGATTCTAAAAACACATAAGAATGATTCGCTAATGCAGTACCCAAAATCAGCAGCGGAATTCTTTGCAGTCTATTGTTTGGCTACCAACAAAATAGCGAGACAAATCGCTTTGCATTGTATCTTCAGGTGATCATATCTTATGTGGTCAACCAGAAACAAGAAGTCAGGAAGGCGAGAAAAGTTTAAATGGGCGGAATTATTATCCAAGAACACGTGAGATCACTTTAAAACGTTTCCAACACGCACAAGTGCCAGGCTGTTACGAGTCCGTGATATCAGGCTGTCACACCAACTACATTAGAATCTTGAAACCGTACAAGACAGCATTTACTGCTTAAAATTAAACCCGACGAAAAGTGCATTATAACAACACTTCAGAGGATCTTGAGAAGCACTGTTGCCCGTTACAAACACCTATAATTACACTCTAACAAAAAAAAAATTATAGCGATCCACCCACCCCCCCCCCCCCCCCAACCCAAAAAACCAACACGAGAAAGAGTCAAGAGGAGAGAAAAAAAAAAAAAAAACAACAAA
>Ga0123355_10011885_pt1 | contig 13451 bp, 5 predicted proteins | sample TergutEmb28metaG_3_FD_89872 | JGI IMG/M metagenome (GOLD analysis project Ga0123355, IMG submission 89872) | Embiratermes neotenicus P1 segment gut microbial communities from Petit-Saut dam, French Guiana - Emb289 P1 | ecosystem: Host-associated > Arthropoda: Insects > Digestive system > Gut ...
TCGGCGACGATTTCGCCATGAACGGAATCAACAGGAAGCCCCATCTCCAAATGCAATCCGTCGATGGGTAAGGTAGTGGCGTGAAGAAGGCTGTCACGCTTAAAACGCCACCTGGTCGGCCGTCCTCAGTTCGCACACCTGACAACTTACAGAAGAAACACTTCAAGCCATTATGCTCAGCTTCTTAACTCGTGTGCACATGTGCATTGAGGAGGGTGGTGGCCACCTTAAAAGACATTGTACACAAAAAGTGAAACTATGTAAAAAAAAAGTTAAGCACCATAGTAAATCGTGACGTGTTAAAATTGGTATCAATTACTTTCAGTAAAATGTTATTCTTATTTATAATTAGTTCACTATTTCTGCCGCGCCCTATATTTGATTAATGCACGGATCATGAATAATACAAAACGTATTAGGGATATTTTTTGTTGCACCGTGCATTTTGTAGAATCACTTTAATTATCACACCAACTAATGCACTTACACAAAATTTCACATTAAAACATTTAAAATCGCTCCAACATGTTTCGATCCTAAGATCATCCTCAGGGAGCTAAGTTTTTCCTTGTTAAAGTCATTTTAAAAATACTCATTAATTAATTCCCTTATATTAATTGGGTGCTGTGGCAGCATGTCGTGTTGTGTAAGGGTACGTGGTTGAGAATAAGTGTGCGTAGTGTGTTACGTTGCGAGAGACTGGCTCTCGCAACGTAACACACTACGCACACCTATAGTCAGGCACATTCTCTACGACGTACCCTTACACAACACGACGTGCTGCCAAAGCACCCGATTAATATAAGGGAATTAGTTAATGAGTGTTTTTAAAATGACTTCAGCAAGGAACAACGTAGCTCCCTGAGGATGATCTTAGAATTGAAACATGTCAGAGCGATTTTAAAATTTTTTATGTGAAATTTTATGTAAGTGCATTAGTTGGTGTGATAATTAAAGTATTAAGGTTATTTACGTTTCAGCCGCCCTGCAGTTAGAGTCTTTGCTCTTCTGGGGTGTCTTACTGCGTCACTGGTTGACTAGTACCCAAAGTAGTGGGCTGAAAGTATGGGCACTATGCACTATGCACTAGAAAGATGGAGTAAAATAAGTAAACGTCGTAAGATTGACTTACAATCTACCGATTTTACATTATCGCTACAGTAGGTCAACATGAAACACTTCTCTCTGGACTAACACAGTATAAAGCCCGAGATTTCCATTTCGAAAGTTTCCTGCATAAAACCATCAGAAACTAGTTGTTCTGAATATGTATATACATATATACATATATATTGTATTTCCTTATTCCTTCCATATAGAAACTGGAAGAGTATCATGGGCAATACCACAGAGAATTCCTCAAATATTCCGCTCCGTTCAGTAATCGCAATCTTTCTAAAGTATCTGCTTCCATTCGCCATAATCGTGTAGGGAATCCAAATCCCGTCGGATTCTGGGAGAGAAAGGGCGGAAGTGACAGCAGCCTCGCTGCTTTCCTTGCTAGACAGTGTATATTCAGACCTTCGTATAATGTTACCACACTGCTCATGCATATGTTGCGTCTTGCAGCGGTTCCGGTAGGGTGCATTAATTAACTCATCAATTCCGAAATAATTTGAGATCTTCGAGGGAAATTAAAGTAATGACATTACTGTGTGTCTTATGTGATAAAATCACCTAAATTCACTTTTATTTTAATACTTATTTGTATTACTAACATACGGGACGTGACGCCGTGCAGTTTGGTGAGATATTTATAGACTTTTCAATGATGATATTGACTGTATCTTCAGGGTCCAATAAACTTGTTATCCACAAACTGCACGTCTTCACATACAATACGACCGTAATCAAACTGCAATAAGAACCCCAAAGCACTTATTCGTACCCTTAGCTAGTAAAAGTTAAAGGTAAAGCTGTCCCGTTACAGACCTAGGGTGGCCCAGATGGTTCCAGGAAGTTAAGGTTCCCAGATTTCATGACAACGGCACAGGATAGTGTTCAGTTTGTCAGCCTTACGCACCGACCGCCTTTACCCCCCTGAAATGCTCCTGGTACTCATTTCTTTTAGAGGCCGATTCGACCCCAGGGCCATAGTGAGATCGGAAGTATTTTATGTTAATGAAAAATTCCAGTGACACCAACTGGGATTGAACCAGTGACCTTCCGATTTGTAGCACAGCACCTTAACCACTGTGCCACCGCACCCTTAGCTAGTACCCATCTTTAGCTACCTCTTCTTACTCTCATTTGGACATTTTATTACGAGAAACTAAACCAAATACAAATAAATGAAACACATACCATGCATCACAAAATGCAAAACTCCATTCCATGTCATGGTCAGAAAACACCAGAAGAAAATATAGCGTCAGTAAGAAAGACGAAAATTCTTATATTATGTAAAAATTGAATTCAGAGGGAAAATGTGTGAAGCGTGGGTAATGTCTTCGAATACAGACAAGGTTTTGTAATGACGGTGGTAGACATCATTTTGAAAGACTGCGACACTTAGACCTAAGAGAAAAAGTTTCAGGGAAGAAAAAATGTCAAGAATGTCGAAAGGATATTCTGTGACACATTTTCAGGCATTAAGCATTTTTGTCTTGTATATAAGTGTCCTGATAAAACAATCCATTCACGAGTCATCAAAAAGGTAAATGTGCAAATCTACTTTCTCTTATAGAGGAATAACATAAGACACGGAAAGAGAACACACTTTCCAGTATTAAACACTACAATACAAACAACTGCGTCTTTCTCTTTTTAAGACATTTCGTACTTGGAACAAATGTTTAGTGCTTTTCCTTAGGTTTGTACCTGTAGGTGTCTATTTCTAAGACACGCTTTTCGTACTTTCAAATAAGGACCACTAAGCTACAAATTTTCGCTGCCGCGTCTCTTGCGTTCGATATAATTACCTTGCACTAGTGTAATTAGATTACCTCTTTTACAATACTGACGCGCTGAATACGAGTTGCATTAGAAATTGAGCCTTGTCTTACACAGACTACAGACACAGATTTTGCAATTCAAATATCTTGTAGTTAGACTTTCTGGTTATACCACTTTACTCAAATGATGTAGCCTTCACATCTCCTAGGTTTCTACAGAAACCTTGCAAGGATACCTATTCTCTACTGCAAGCATGAACGGAAGACAATAATACTAGCCATCCGTCACAGCTCTTGCTGTGCTCTTGAGCCTCGCGTCCCTGAACATTGTCTTCCTTATTCCAAATATAAAAGGTGCGTCTATGGAACGTAATATTTCACTACCTTATATGCTCAGTTCTGAGGGAATTCCATCAATACCTTGCGATTTGTTTATCACTATCTACAGAGCGTTATCCATTATCCCCCAGCCCTGTGTGTTTCAGTCTGCCTAATTTCGTTAAGTTAACTTACATTCAACAACTGACAGACACATCGTCCGTCTGTTCAAACTATACAGGAATTTATGATACGTGGCGAAACCGTTAACTGGCTGAGGCAGTGAATGATTGGCAGTAGTGAGAGCCAATGCAGCCCGAAAAGTGGAAAGCTGAATATAATCAGAGTCCATAATTTAATGACATGTTGTCACAGATACTGGCAGTAAGGGGCAGGAAAATTCAGTTAATTTATGGTTCAAGTGAAGAATTGCTGCCTGATAAACTATATCAAACAAAAGCATCGGTATGATACATTAGAACAAAATTCTGTCTTGTAAAGTGGTTCATATTTCATAATCAATTAACCTGAAAATCTAATTATCCAAATGATTAAACACAACGCAAAGTCGAGCGTAAGAATCATATGAGATTTGAGACTTATTCATTCTTTCTATAGAAATATTAGTTACATTTGAAATCGGAATACGAATGTTTACGGAAATAAAAGAAAAAATAAAAGATGTATAATAACTTCAACTTCAACTTCAACCTTACTTGCAACTGTGTTGTTAGACAAAGAGTCGAACTCACTTATGACAACCCAATTGCAGTTAATAAATATTATTATTATTATTATTATTATTATATTTTGTTTCTCTACAAAGGAATTTTGTTTTAACTGAGAAGTGCAATGTTAGAACTAGCAGTGTGGAACTAACAGTTACCACAAAATATCTCACGTTATAGGCGAGGTATCGCATTAACCGATGGCGTTATAACCGGATTCAACAGTACTTTTTTCTTGACGCGTTTCTGTAGAAATCTACGCGGAATAACGTTACCAACGTTTCAGATTAAGCAGTTGTATCCACCTCAGAATACCCCAGTCCGAATCAAGTCACTGAATAACACAATCTGAATGCTTGGTCAGTCGTTAGTTACTAAGTAGCCAAGAAATAATGTGCTTTTGTAGAAAAGTCAGTTTTATAAGGGTGGAGAAAAAAGTCCAAAATTGCATCCGTTCTGATGCAGTTCAATCTGCTCACAATGTCAAGGTCTCCTTCTACAAATGTGAAGTTGTAATGTTGTTAGCCCCTTAAAACTTTACCGTTTCAAGCGATGTTATCCGTTAATATTTTCGATCCCACAGTTTTCTAATATCGCGCCATGTTCGAGAATTTACATATAAAAGCCCTCCTTTTTCGTCTTAGTTATTTTAACTCCGTAACAACATTACAGGAATAACACAAGATTGTGGGTGAGTCTACATACTGCGTCAGTCGTCCTGTAGGAGGCTTCTTTATGTTTTCCCCTCAGGATGACGGACTTGCTCCTATCAGTAACAGAAACTCAATTCCTTGGACGTCCAGGATTTACCCGTAGTATGTGAAACATGATGAATGCTAAAGTTTGTTAAACATTTCGTGAAACTTCATACCAGTTTAATAAAAATTCCCCATTTAGTTTAAAATCTATTAGAAGGAATATACAGCAGAACACCTTGATATAGTAAGCCCATATTATAATAAAGAATTTTATTTCCTAACTGTAGAAAAATTTAAAATACTTTTACACACCCAGTGGCAAAAGGCTACCACCAGCAACTCTGATGGACGTAAAATCCCCCCCCCCCTCCTCCTCCTCCTCCTTCTCACACCTGTCAGCATTGCGTGTCCGAAGTGCCGTCGGGAGCCCTACACAAGTCATTCTAACACAATCAACGTCGATTTGCATCCTGCATGTCATTATGACTATTGCAGTCATTTGTGGGTTCAAGCCCTGCCAGTGGCAGAGAAAAAAAATGTTTTACACTACGAAACAGCTCCTACTTATAGCGGGAACTAACGAACTCATTCTGCATAATAATCCTTAGCATTAACAAAACATATTCAGCATCAAGTATCTAAGTTTCGTCTTACATATTTAACTTAGTGTTTATGTCATAAGATACGGTGAACGAGAAGCTTCCAATAGGTAGGTAGGTTTTCACCCTTTTTATAGGTCACGAAGGCCCTTAGAGTGAGTAGAGGTATAGCTTTACTCTTTCTAGGACCTCGGCACTGGATGGGGGTGGGAAGTCAGCCCCACGCCCTGGCCGCCTCTCCCCGGGAAAGACCCGGTACCCATTGTAAAGGAGGCTGGGTGGGCCCCACGGCCGGCCTGGACTGGCGGAAAAAAACTCGTCCCCACCGGGATTCGATCCCGGACCGTCCAGCCCATAGTAAGTCGCTATACCGACTGAGTTAACCGGCCCACAGCTTCCAATAGTACTTCCAAAAATATTACTATATCCATCATCTTTAAGTTTTATAATGTCTAGACTGAATGTTCACTTACAGAAGGCAGTCAAATATGTACCACACCTTCGACAAAGTACAAGGTAAAGGTTCTATCGCCTGATATACAAAGCCCTTTAGAATTGTAAATGGGTTCTAACGTTTCAGAGGAATCTGATATTTTCACTTCTTTCGCTAGAATGTAAGAGGTTACTTGGTAGACAAGGGTGTAGAAGACACAAGGCAGGAATCGACAAAGTGTAACTGTGCTGAACTGGTTCAGAACCGGTTCTAGTGCAAGTGTTTTGTTATAAAATTTAACATTTTTGCTTCCATTCGTAATTTTACTTGATGGGTCACTACTGATTTTTCACAAACATTCTCCCCCATATGGATTTTCAGCTTGTCTCGGCAGTGACAAGGGAAAAGTTTGCTTTTGGAGATGTGAGGCCATGAGGTGTAATAAAGTGCGTGTAGTTCTCCCCGGAAAGTAGCTTGCTGGGACAGAGTGGGAGTAGTGCTATAGCTCTACTCTTCCTTTAAAATAGGCGCTAGATGAGGGTGAGTGGTTGACGCCACGACCCGGCCGTTTAACCTTCGGGGGAAGCGATCCGGTACCCAATGTACAGGAGGATTTGTGTGCCGCAAGGCCAGTATGGACGGGTGTGGAGAAAATCCCTTGCCCCCAATGCGGTTAGAAATCTGGACCGACCAGCCCGTAACAAGTCGCTACACTGACTACGCTGTTCCAGCCCTTAGTTTACTCTGGTACAGAGTGTGCATACTGACGTATCGAATGAACTTTTTGTCCCATGTTTAGGAAAGTTTGATGAAAAGCACTGCGTTCTTCTACCCCGCGAATTGAAATGGCAGATTACCCGGAAACGTCGATATATATTTAACAGATTATATGGGGGTCACATGACAGAGAAAACTAACAATCTGAAACATTGAATTAAACAAAGTCGAACCCAGTTATAATGTCATGAAAGGGACTGAATATTTTGTGTCTTCATAAACGCGCGTTGTTCTGACCGGGAGGTATAATGTTGCGGTTAACAGTGAGGAATTATTTGTTGGCACAGAATACCTAACGTACTACACGAAGTGTCGCATAAACCGATGTCGTTACAACCGGGTCCGACAGTGTTTTGCATTATGTCTATTTTATAATCCAATTTGAATGATTGTTATATTTTATTTTAAATGTAAATTACTGTATATTATAATGTAAAAAATGCATTGGAATTTGTCATTTTGTATAAACTACTCCCGATAGTAACAAAATGTTTTTCGAAATGCACAGTCGCGAGAGTGTTCTAATGAACATACTTTATTCGTTCATATTTATATTAAGACTGACAGAATAAAGCAATGAATTTACTGCTGCTTCATGTTTTCAGTTAGTAATTTTTATCGCGATAACGTTCACTCTTAACAGGGTTACATGATTATGTGTGAAGTATCGAGGAGGACTTTGTGAAATGCGACTGCTTCTGATCCTTCTGGGCTACCTGCACGTTAAAGTCATTAACAGATTCTGTGCCTCACACTGCCTATAATTAATGAATACCGCCGAATGCATATCGAATTCTACAATGGCATGAAGGGATAAACTTCAGCTACGGCCCAAAGGAACTTCCCCAAAGGCACAGTGGTACATCAACCTGCTTAGCAACTCACAGCTTCGCAATGACACCCAGCGGTGTTGCCTGTGTGAAGTTAGTGCGGTGCCGCAACACGTCACCAAACAAACGAAACCACATAAAGCAATCTGCATGTCTTATGAAGGATGCGGCAGCACAGGTGGTCCGAACAATGCGACATGCAGAGCTTTTACCGTACGGCAGGAATTCGTGACAGCGCAGGGTGAGACTAGAGTATCAGATCCGTGTCATTTTGTGTGTCGTATGAAGCGTACAAAATAAGCGTTTGTCCGCGTCTCCGTTATTGCTGTTTCCAAAAATAATCATTTCAAATATGAATATAATCTGAACTGGCATCTACATCGAAAGACTTTCGGGGATGAATTTTCTATTCTTATCGGTCCATTATTATTCCTCTTTACGGGAAAATCAGTTGTATCGATATATAAATAAATGGCTCAATACAAGACCACCTGTCTTATGTGACTGATAAAATCTTATTTAAAAAGCCCTTCTACGAGGTAAAAAATATAGTAAAATAATGCAAATTATTTTCTGACCGAATTAAGTATAAAATTTAGGAATAAATGTCTATGAAATAGTGCGATACTCTCCGTGACAAATAAACATCGAAGCCCAATTAGAATTTCGAATTACACGCAATGTTCGTAAAAACGAGACGTTTTGAGTAAAGCTTAAAGGACACTTCCCTAATGCATAGAATTTCAGTTCTTCTGATACCGACATTGTTACTGTATTTTATTTTATATTATCTTCGTGAAGCGCTTTTAGGTGAAGTTTATATAGATGTTAAATTGGTCCGACAAAGACGCAAAGATACATATAGCTGCCATCTGTGTGACTCTTGACTTAAAATCTATAATTATATATACTCGTATATACGATTACATTTGTACCAAATTTTCCGTGCCTAGCTAAATCAATTTGCCTTTTGTCGACAACGAAAGAAAACGAAAAAAGAAAATCCTAGCAGCCAACTTATTACTTTTTATCGATACAAGCACAGCCTTAAGTAATGTAATATAGTCTCAGAAACTCCATGTCCCGTATGTTATTTCAGGATCCTGAAAGAATTGTCTCTGCCGACTAATAAGTTCGTAGGCTCGCCGTCTTGTTATTACTGACTGTACGGGTATGAAATTGCGAAATACGTCAGTGTGTTGTCCTCAAGTACCGTAATGATCACCCAAATCTGTGTGAAAGTTAGTCACGTGTTTCAAAGGTTAAAATGAAGAAACCAACAAAACCACACGTCTGCAGACAGACACATGTTGACAGACAGAATGGCACTCCCAAACCAAAATTACTTCCTTATAAGAAGGACAGCAGGCTGAAACATTCTAGGTATTCTCCAACGAAGTAAGTATGTAGCGCACTTTGCAACTACATAAATTATGTACAAGGTTAAAGACAACGCATTTGCATTTCTTTTTCTGTGTCAGTTTCCCTAAAACATGAGAAATGTTGATCAGTAACAGTTTGACACTTCGTGACAGACATTTGCATAAACATTTAAAATCTAAATACCATTTTCAAGTTGCACAATTGCGACAAGTGTAGAGGCATTGTTCTGCCACAGACATATTTTTATAAGCGATTAATGAATGATTCCAATAAACAATAATCTTCTTTTGAAAAACATAACTTTGATAGTCAGCATATAAAGTAAATCTTATGTATATTGGACGGTGCATCATTGTGATAGTTGAAGAATAAGAGACCAACTTGATATCACTGGTTATTAAGTTTCATTTCACTTCTTCTATGCTCAACATGTTTCGGACATTAATACATCCATCATCAGGAGCCTGCGACTTTTCTATTGTATCACCACATTGGTCGTGTGTTCTTGTTTTGATGTGTGTTGGAGGCTGAAGCCTGCTACACGGATACCACCCCAAACCAGCCACACCGAAACTCCAACACAAATCGAAACAAGAACACACGACCAATGTGGTGATACAATAGAAAAGTCGCAGGCTCCTGATGATGGATATATTAATGTCCGAAACATGTTGAGCATAGAAGAAGTGAAATAAAACTTAATAACCAGTGACATCAAATTGGCCTCTTATTCTTCAGCATATAAAGTATTTAAATAAACATAATATGGTAAGGTATACTAAATTATCAATGCTTAAGATGATTGAAAAAGCAGAAGAATTCAATTCTACAACATTGTGGGTCAGTCTATCAAAGAAACTGTTTTTTTAAAAAGAGATTTTATTATAATATTTCATTGTTCAGTAAACAAACTACATTTTATACACCCTTTTGGCAAATATTACGTTTGTTAAATGCAATAATATTATCTTAGATTAAACAGTTCGCGAGCGTTTATTCAAGAGCAAAACCTATTAATAATTTGTCATTACTTTACCTTCCAACGCTAAGGAACTTGGCTAATGAGATGGTGTCATTACATAAAGTAATAATCAATAGTGAGGTAAACGGTTCGAATCTCGTTAGAGTTACCGGCTGCTATGGCTCCGCGTTTTCTTAACTTTTCCACAAACTCTCGAGAGAAATACCAGGAGAGTAGGCATACATCGAAGGAGATCACGAAAATAAATTACTTCTAAATCCCTAACTGCTTCCAAATCATAACCTTCACGACTTGTTGGGCGCTAAACAGTATCTGACAGCGAGCAATGTATCGCAGGAATGAAAAAAAAAATAATAATTTTTATTCTACCAAATAATTCATGATTCCAAAATACATTGTTCGTGCTACATCCGGCTTGTAAGTATACCAACCTGAACAACTCCAACTGCCATCTGTTTGCATAACTTTGGTTTTCTGGCGCGTTTGCAAAATTTCAAGAAGCGACTATTAGCTGCGTCAAGTCTGTACGTCTGTCCTTCGGTCCGTCCGTCTATCCGTATGGAACAACTCGGCTACAACTGAACGGATTTTCATGAAATTTTATATCTGAGGATTTTTCAAAAAGATATCGAAAAAATTAAATTTGCATTAAATTCGGACAAAAACAAAGGGTACTTTATATGAAGACCAATTTACATTTTTGATCATATCCCGCTCATTTCTTCTTAGAATGAGAAATGTTTCGGACAAAAGTTGTAGAGAAAATCAAAACACACATTTTGTGTTCAGTATATATTTTCGAAAATCTGGCGTTTATGAGATAATGTGGAGAAATAATGTAGAGCGGAGTAGGCAATATGGCGCACGTGCATTGCATTCTGGGTGCCTAAGGCTACAAATACACAAACTCAGGTTGTGTAATACTCATTGCTTTTCCACTGCAACAATGGTTGCACGGACGCGCCTCAGTGTTACGTTATAGGTACATTGTCTTCTTGAGATATCCGAAAGTTTTTAGAAAATAACAGCACCGATATAAAATTTAATGCGCGAAAAAAAATTCAGAAAACAACATTTAGAAAGCGAAATCTGTAGGGGTTAAAGACAGAAGGGAACGGATAAGGACAATATTATGTTGGTTATGATTACGGCCAGTACTGGGTTTTGTGAACAAAGTAACGAAATTTCGGGATGTGAGAGTAGGATAAGATACGATATTCGCCGTGTTTATGCGACAACATCTCCTGCACTGGCGTAAAGCCAGTAGCCTTGCTTATACTTCAGGCGTACATGCCAAAGATTACTCAGTAGATATCGGGGGAAAGGCGGTATAAGCACTGTAATTTTCACAAATTAATATGAATTTTACATTTTCATAAACATCGTAACATTTTGGTGGTAAAATATTAATAAAGTACCAATCCGCAGCATTAAATCCAAGTTCTGGAGTGCTTAAAATTTGATATTTAATTTTCTCGCGAATAAAACGGGCGAATTGGATTCATATTTTCGGTTTAAGCCGCATGTTAAAGCCTTTGTGGCACACTTCAGAATTAAGTTTCGAACTAATTACATCAATAATTTGTATCCCCTATGACAAATCTCTGTAACATGTTTGTCGATGAGGATATATATTCAGCATTTCACAATACTTATATTAAGGAGGTCATGTGTTAGAATGTTGGTAGGAATATCGACTATTATGACTGCCAGGTTTCTTGGTTATTCCGAGTCTATCCTGGCAATTTCCGAGACAACGCAATAAACTAGATCGCGACCACTCTCAAACCCTTCTTAATTTGATCCTACATCTCGTCGTATATCCTAGAATCCCGTATATTGAGAATGTTAATAAAAAAACACACATACAACAAAATATAAATGTTCATTTTTAATTTCCTTATTTTCCTTACTTTTACACAGTGGCCTCATCCAGACCGAGTGAATGCAAGTATCCGCCCCAAAGTTAATGTGGGAATACAGCTGGTACAATTCTGACGTGTTATATCAAGTACACAAACTACTGATTACTCTCCTTCAGCTACTGTGGGTTATTCTGTCGCAAGTGTCCACATTTATGATTCATTCTGATATTCGCACCTTGTATTTGACATGTGCCAGGAAATACTTGGCATACGATGGAGCAAAATAAACTTTCTCTAAGCGCAAGACAAGCAAGGCACAATATTTATAGAAGTGAAATAATTGTGTAGTGTGACCTGATACTTCTATATTGCGCAATATTAATCTGTAAATTTTGATAAAGCTTATTACAAAGTTTTATTAAAACACATCACATAAATTATTGAAGTAGCTTCTCATTATCATAATTGTAATTTTTGCTATTTTAAATTTATTATTAGATAATTGTAAAAAAGTGTCTTCATAATCGTGACGATGATTTTCTCTTTAATCCTTATGAAGGATTTGCAATAAAAATAATTTCGTGCTGCAACAAGGTGCCACAGTCCTCTGTGTAATTGCGCGGGACAGATTAACCCTTTGACGCCTAATGACGACTATAGTGGTCGTACCGCACCGCTAACCTCTAAACGTTGCATTTTATATATTTATTCAACACACACAGGTACTGAACATTTTAAACATGGTATATACTCTCCGTTTTTTCCTCTTCAAAATGCAGTTTGTTTCATAAATCTAACATATTTGGTTCCTGTTTTATTCACATTTTATATACAGGATGTACTAAAATTAAAAAAATAATTCAGGCGCCAAAAGGTTAATGTCTCGCGCAATTACGCTATGTGGCTAGTTGTATAGGATTCAGCTAATTCTGAGGTTCTTGAAAGATCGGTCTAAACTACGTAAAGGTTGTTATCGTTGCACCGTGCTTTCTGTAGTTTATTTAATTAATACACCAACAAAAGCACATATATTCATTAAATGATCTAAAATTCACATTAAAACACTTAAAACGCTCCTACATATTTCGATCATACGATCATGCGACGTATAGCGTGAGACTCACGCTATACGTCGCACAACGCACATCCATAGACATTCTCATTCTGTACAGTGTACGACTCACACAATACACAAGACATGCTGCCACAGCACCAACTCAACGTAACGATTTAAATCACTGACTGTTTTTAAACTATAGCTTTAGCAAAGAACAATGTATGCTCCCTAAGGATGATCGTATGATCGAAATATGTAGGAGCGTTTTAAGTGTTTTAATGTGAATTTTGGACCATTAAATGAATATATGTGCATTTGGTGGTGTATTAATAAAATACGTAAATGTTATTAACTTGACCACTGTCTTTAATCACACTGTTTTTTTTTTCAGCTTTAAATTTTTAAGCGTAACAAAATCTGTGATCGTCCAACATATCTCAGATATTAAGAAGTGTCTTTCTGTTGCAACTTACTTTCCGACAGTTTCACTCGCAGCACGTTTGTAATTACTTAAATAGTCCTGTTGCATTCGTCTCTGATCTCTGCACATAACAAATATCCTTAGCTAAAATTCGTTTCCACGAAACAAAATTTAACCTTAAACTGCTAAGGTATTTTAATACTAAAGTCCTTTAATATGCGCATAACATAACGGTCTGTTATATAAATTCGTGTTCAATTAACCATTGGGTCATTTTCTGTTTTTTTTTTCAGTGTATTGTCTTTAACTTTCTTTTAGCATGTCCGAAGAATAAAAATTGGATTAGGTCATATTATATAATAGATACATAAATCCCCTTCTTTATATGACCTTGTTATATAATTTATAAATACATTTGCGCCATACACACATCAGTCTCTTTCAAAGAGTGTGGGATCAAAAACAA
>Ga0123355_10011886_pt1 | contig 13450 bp, 7 predicted proteins | sample TergutEmb28metaG_3_FD_89872 | JGI IMG/M metagenome (GOLD analysis project Ga0123355, IMG submission 89872) | Embiratermes neotenicus P1 segment gut microbial communities from Petit-Saut dam, French Guiana - Emb289 P1 | ecosystem: Host-associated > Arthropoda: Insects > Digestive system > Gut ...
CTTCTTCTTCTTCTTCTTCTTCTTCTTCTTCTTCTTCTTCTTCTTCTTCTTCTTCTTCTTCTTCTTCTTCTTCTTCTTCTTCTTCTTCTTCTTCTTCTTCTTTTACTTTGTGTCTTTCGACACCAGCTACTTAATAGGGCTACGAAACGAATGACAAATATGCAAAATTTGAGGTTATCACGTAGGTGACTATAAAAGTTACTTATTGCTGGGATCTGCCGAATTGTAGTTTGGTGGAGCAGAAAAAGGTAAAGGTAAGCTTCACCCTATAACAGGCCGCGAAGGCCCATAGGGGGAGTAGAATTATAGCTATATCCATTCTTTAACCTCGGCGCTAGATGGGGGTGGGTGGTCAGCGCCATGGACCGGCTACTTTACACCCCGGGAATGACCCGGTACCCCTTTTAAAGGAGGCTGGGTGGGCTCCGGGGCCGGTCTGGACGGGTGCGGAATATCTCGCCCCCACCGGGATTCGATCTCCGGACCGTCCGGCCTGCAGCGAGTTGCTATACCACGTAGGCTATCCCGGCCAGAGGTTTTGTGGAGTAGATTATTTTTCTACCCTGATCACAGATGAAGCACATTTATTTACAGTGCCGGGAATATCTGTTATAAAGAAAAATAATTTTTTGGGAGTTTGCCCCTTATGGAGCGGCAAATAGCTACCGACGTTTCGAATTAAGCTTAGTGCTTTCACCTTCAAAGTCAAGCAGACCAAACAGCCAGAAACTGTGTGCCCATGTGGGTTAGAAAACCCCTCTACTTTGTCAAATTTCACGCCATCACATCGCATAAGAAATTAATTTTTAGTGTTGCAAACCTTAGATGTAGCGTAATGAACACCTGTAGGGGCCATATTCCTTCCTGCGCCCACAGACTTTAAAACCTCACCCTATACCATCGTAAAAGGGACAGGAGTTTCCTATGCAACTTCAGATCTACCAAGTCCGCAAAGTCACGAATGACTGTCGGATCGCGGATTTTTTACCGTCAGCCTGTAAGTCGATTGTAAGGTAACAAAGTAATGTTAAATTACCGTATCTCTTACAGAAAGATATATTGCGAAAGGTCTTAAACTGTTTTAAAATCCATTCACTACAATTTAGTACCGGAAGTCCTAAGAGCAGTGTTTGTCAACCGCCGGGCCGCGGCCCGGTATCGGGCCTGGCATCAATTATACCGGGCCGCGAGAGTTTCTCCTGGAATTTGGCATTTTAGTTTTCTAAGCAATTTTCAGGAATAAATGTTTTATAGTGGAAATATTCTGAGGAGAATAATATTCGTGAATGTGTCGAAAAACTGAGACCCAGATGATGGCCTGAGGAAACTACAATAAGCTACGCGATTTAATTAGTCCAGTGATTGATAACTAATTTAAATGTAATTTTATATTTGTCAACATGCCACACGTTTACATAAGTTTACTAATACTCTTTATGTTTACGCCATAATTAATTATTAATACTTATGTTAGTTTAATGCATGAATTTAAAAAAAAATGGAAAGGTATTTACGAGTAAATTTGTTGGGACCGGGCTCTCGTCTTATGAAAAAAGAATTTACCGGGCCGCGGTCTCACAAAGGTTGAGAAACACTGCCTTAGAGGACCCAACAATTTGTACACGATTCTGCAACCAGTTGGACACAGACTCTTTTCCTACAAGAAGCCGAGAGAATCCGCTGCAGATAGTACAACTCGAATTTGTTGTTACAGCTCACCAGGTGTTTTTTTTTTTCGCTTTGATCAGTGTGCTTTCCCTTTGTCCAAAACCAACAAACGTAATGAGATGAAGTAAGATCGGAACTTCGTGAACGCCATTCAGTGGGTCATCCACGCCCAATCCACCGACCAGGAAAATGGTTTTCAACTGCGATATTAAAAACGTGAAGTTAAATGGCCATATTTCCTGAACGGAAATCTGTATGGATGCGGTTCTTGCTACAGTTTAAAGCTTCAGTTCTACATTTTGTGACCAATGCAATTTTGAAATTACAGCCTTCAAACGTTATGTATTTACTTTACACTTGCCCTGTATAAATTTCTTGATAGTACCCAAAAGTTTCGGTGATAACTATTACAAAAACCAGAGAGAAGAATGGAAATGATCTGCCTCTGACTTATCGGTAATACGTGAGCTGTGAACGAAAATAACCGAGGTCAGGAGACGAGACGAGACGAGACAAGACCAGGGGATTAGAATACGTGACTCGTCATGCGAACATGGCGCCACACCAAGTTGACGGTAATTACTTTATTAGGATGATAATCATCACATAACACGGAAATTGCCCATATTAAAGAGCCAGTGACTCAAATTATTAATAGTGAAGACAGGTCAAATGTATACAGTCTGCCAGACATCGCAGCTTGAGATCTCTTTCGTCTGTCTTGCCGTTAGCGGACGGAGTAATTTTATCTTTAGCCCATAAAATATATCAGACACTCGATTTTAATTGCTAGAAAGTATGTTCTAGTAATTATACATGATATATTACAGAGGGGTAATGTGAAAAACGTTTTCTCTATTTATAATCTTTGACATCTCTGTCTGTAGCGTGTCTGCTAACCAGATAACTCACGAAGAGGGGCTTTGACCGATGGTTTCTATATTATGTCTTCACGTTCTATTCCTGCAAGTTTCAGTAAATTATACAGCTATCTAGAACTCTGGACGTTTTGGCGCCTCACTTAATATATCTAAAAAAAGTTCAGGAATTATTTATAAAAAGATTCTGGGCCACCAAGAAAGTTGACAGGAGCTTAATACGAAGTAAATCCCGTTACTCGGTAAAGGAAACAGTGAGATGGTTGGACGGCCTGGACACAAACAGCCTGTACCTATGGCTTAGTGTATTAGTTCGGTATTTAATAAGAGAGATATTTGCAGCGTTTAACTTTCGCAACAGGCAATATATCCTATTCCGATTGCATTCTTTTTTTTATATTTTAACGTTAAATTTATGTTATAAACGCGAATGAGAAACATTTCGGCCATTTGTATTTCGTACTTGTACTATCCAAAGCCTTAATCGTGGAATACGAGTGGTTAGTTCTAGCCCCTTGCCTTTCATCCTCCTGACTAAGCGCACTGCGTCGCTGGGTTAGTAAGCTGAGTGACCGCTTTGCCATTGCGTTCGCTGCGTCGTAATTTGAAAATCGCGTACAAGACGTACCCTTTCACCTGCAAAAGTCTTCGCTTTGAATTTTAAATGGACGTTTTTTACCGAATGTAATATGTTAATAGGTGTCATAACTAAGAGAAATTATGTAGATTATCCTGTTCTGCTGTATGAAAGAACTCTTACTTGCTACTGTCACGCAGTGTTTCTTTCTTATCATGTGTGAGAGAGTTGGTGTTTTGCTTAGTCAGTATCTTATAAGAGACTCAACTTTAAATTAGTAGAGATGACAAGCACAATTTTTTGCGAAGTCATAAAATAATATATTTGTATGATTATGAAATGATTACATGAAACCCGCCACCAAGAATTAGATACGTAGCAGAGTTACGTGGCAAATAACTTGGCACAGGCCCTCAAGGATCTGAATGATTCATGAACCTTGAAGAAGCTCATTGCACGTGAAATAACAGCTGGCATTTCCCGTACAATTTGGAACAGTCATTCCATTTCTCCACAAGAGCATATATCTGTAACAGGAAACGGCTAAGTGCCTCGTAGTAGAGGACAAGGGCTCGGCACCAAACTCCGGGGCCATACTGGGTTTTTGGGTTGGGAGTATCGTTGTAGAAAGTGGACGTTTTGGAAAAGAATTGGACTGGTATAAACGTCCAAGTTCAAGATTAATGCCCATAAAAAAAAGCAAATTTCAGGGCTGATCGAAATGGAATTGAGACACTCCAGCGGTTGAAGCATGAGTCTACCAAAAGCGGCGAATGTAAGTTTCCATCTTCAAATAAAATATGCATAGAAACCTAATTCGAAAATTAACACTACTATAATACCGGCGTCGGTTCTCTGTACGGATCTTCGATTCCTCTCATTCTACCGGCCTCGGTTTAGCTTACGTTCGTGAATGCGTTATGGTTACCTTAAATTTAAACTCTTTCTCCCAGTCTGATGTTTATTGGACCAAGCATCATTGTGATAACTGAAGAATAAAATAACTAGATGCCACTTTATATTTTATTGTACTTCTTATAGGTTCAACATGTTCCGTGCATTACTATTCTCATCATCAGGAGCTCGCGACTGTGATGTTTTTACCACATTGGTCGTGTCGTTCTGTAAAGATGGAGGGGTTAGCATTAATGTAAATTTGTGGTTCTTAGTGGTGTGTGTTCGGTGTGATGTTCTTTGTAACTTGTTACCAGCTACAACAAAGTGACAAAGAACTTCACACCGAACACACACCACTAAGAACCATAAATTTACTTTAACGTTAACCCCTCCATCTTCACAGAACGACACGACCAATGTGGTAAACAACATTATAGTCGTGAGTTCCTGATGATGGGCATAGTAATGCTTGAAACATGTTGAGCCTATAAGAAGTACAATAAAATATCAAGTGGCATCTAGTTGGTTTTTTTTTAATTCTTCAGTTATCTTTCTCCCAAATTTGTAGGTGGAATTTAAAACCCCTGGGTCACTTACGGGTTAAATAGAAAGAGAGAGGAGGGAGAGGGGGGACCTTCAAGGCTGATTAGGTACACTTATGTTTAGAGCACACTAAACGTATGAAATATACACCAACAAAATGCACACTTTCCAAATTAACGTTAACATTAATTTGAAAATTGTTCATTTTGTTATTTTACATTACATAATTGTATCACAACGCGCGATACAAAAAACATAAAGCACACTGAACATTACTACATACCGGCTTGGAATATGTGGGTAACACTATTATTTCGTATCCAAAAGGTCCTGGTTTCGAATTCCAACACCAGGGACGGGATATCTGAAGTACGTTTCTCGTAGTTTGCTTCGTCTTCCTGCAAAAGTTCCTTGATAACACCTCAAATTATTCATGACACCGTTCTTACTCACTCTCTATAATTCATTATTATTAATTGTTCTGTAATTGGACGTAATACTTTTTGAGTTGCTATTAGTAGCGTCGTAAAATAAGCCACAAAGAGCCAACACCAAATTTCGCAACTCGACATGAACCAGAACCAATTAACATCACCGCCAATTCCACAAGCAAAATCTCGGGGACAAATATTTTCTTCAAAGCAGAGCTTTCCAGCTAACAAATTGCCAGTGTTGTTTGCCCGTTAGTTTCTCAGCCTAGTAAAGCAGTCATTCAACCGATTTTACTACAAGCCTCCTCCCTCAGACGCTCTTATACCACGCACGTGTAACATTTGAGACAGCGGTAGATGCTGGCTATAAGCAAGTTTCTGCCACCAAATAATAAGAGGCCTGTTTTCTAATTTTGTAACACCAATAAAATATGTTTATTTTCACATTAAGCACATTCCATGATGTTATTTCAGAACGTGTAAAGCTAAATATAAATTTTGATAACTGCTCTGATTTTGTAAAGTTATATTTATGAAACCTATTTTACAACGTCGTAAAGACTGCACACAAAATTTTGCTATGTGACTAGATGCCACGTGGAAAAGAATTCGGGACTTAATTTTAGTTTTATTTTTTGCGTCATTAATATTAATTTTTGGCTCCTTAGCCTCTGAAAATGCCTCACATGCGGTTGTACTTAGACTATGATTTTCATAAGAAGACGACGAAGTTTTATACCAACGTATTGATAACAGATGGCCTCCTCGTGTGTTAGTAATTGGTAACGTATTATGAAGTATATGTAAAGTAAATCGAGAACCGAAGTATCTGCATTTATTTCAATTTCGGACCTTCGACACTCTCACAAGGAAACGTAAATCAAGGAAGACTGACACATTCGTGCTATTTGTTTTGGTGTCATTCGTTGGTTGACGGTACACAATTTGCAAACACTGGTTAACTCTTTAAACGCCGAGTTAAATCCCACCTGCCATCTGCTGGCATTATTAGGAGCTCACCATATTCTCCACATTAGCAGGATATGGGTTAAGGCACTGAAACACGTATGATTGAAGAGTTTTACAGCTTTGTGACATATCACAATGTTCTGTGGATAAGACGCTGCTTTGTTTGTTAGCTTCATATAACGTAACACCCTATTTCTCTAAGATACAGTAATTTTCTTAGTTTCGTCTTACTGCCCCCACTTCCTTAGGCCAAATATCTTCCTCAGCCCCCTTTTCTCTAAGAGTCTAAGCCTACGTTCCGTCCTTAATGTGAGGACCAAGTTTCGCACCCATACAAAATAAGTTTCTTAACAGATATTCTTCTAGACCAGCCTCCTTAGAGGCAAGAGATGAAGATTCCATATTTTTTTGTCCAGGAAATTACATCTTCGTCGGAGACCACAAGATAATATGCCCAGTTCAATTGTGTTGAAGGAAACTGTATTATAATTGGGCTGTTTATTAGAAAATAGTTTGTAAGGTAGATGCCTCTCAGGAAAGAGCACAGGAAATAACCGGATTGGAATAATTTTACTATGAATTCATGTTGTTGAAACAAGCCTGTGTCGTTCTTGTTTATTTATTTGTAACACCATCCTGATGTACAGTTAATGATACATTGGTTGGTTATTTGCAGGTAATTATAGTTTTGTTATCAGACTTTGAAGACGCCAACCTAACATTATGCAAATTGCTACTTTGCAGTACAGGGTTCCATGTACAGGTCTACTGTCCCGCCCTCTTGTGTGATCCTGCCTGTCACAGTATAGCTCCTAAGTCACATTGTTACTTTACGAATCGTGTCAACGTGTATGCCGAACTGCTAGAAACATTTATTTGCTATTAGCACTTTACAAGGGGATGCACTAATTGAAAAGGAAGCCGGAATATTACAAAAATTCTTTTCCTTTTTCCTTTGCTTACCCCGTTTACATCGACGTTAACTTATTTCAAATGAAGTCGTGCTGTAGCTAAGTTAATATAGTGATTGTGCTACGGACTGTACGACCAGGATTCGATTCCCAGCGGAGTGAAAGAGATCTTTCTATCTATCTCTAATCTCATACGTAATGGGAAACTGAGGCTCTTAACTTTGGTTAGGGTCTTGTACCAAGGTTAAAATGTTTATAATTGTACTTTCTCTCCCTCCTACGCCTTCTGGTCCTGGTGCTTAATTAAGTCAAGAAAAAACTTTAAAAATGTACATAATTGTACTTTCTCTCCCTCCTATGCCTTCTGGCCCTGGTGCTTAATTAAGTCAAAAAGAGACTTCAAAAATGTTTATAATTGTACTTTCACTCCCTCCTACGCCTTCTGACCCTGGTGCTTAATTAAGTCAAGAGAAACTTCTAAAATGTTCATAATTGTACTTTCTCTTCCTCCTAGGCATTCTGGCCCTGGTGCTTAATAAAGTCAAGAAGAAACTTTAGCTCCGTACCTAACATTACTAAAATATCACGTTACAAAATGCGAATTTATTAACATTTGCACTTTTCGCAAAAATTCCATAACAGCCGATATGGAAAGAATCTTAAAGTGATTATTTGCGTTTTTAAATTAAGGAGGATTTTTTCCCCTGCATATTTTGCAAATACCCTGAATTCTGCTGTCAGTAGATGTTAAAAATTATCATTACCACTTTTCCTATTTTTAGTTTCCACATTAATATTGCTAAAGAATGTTTTCTGTCATAGATAAACTCACGGATGAGTACTTGGAGCTTTATCTGTAATATCGTAAAATAAAATAATTTATGTTCAAAATTATAGTTCTCACTGAGTCATCCTGTATTTAATGGCTAAATTGGCACGTACTCTAGAAGAATCTTGGCTAATGAAAGCTGCTACTAGATAAAATGCATCAGCCCAGACTCTCACAAGGCACGTCGGTCAAAAAATACCTATACAAGACACACATCAGATAAAAGGCAAGAAGAAACACAGACAGCGCCTCAAGGAATGTTAAAACACGTTTATATAAAAATCGAGACGTTCTTGTTTTTTTACGATGATACCAAAATAACCAAACAGGAAAAGCAAACTTTAAAGAGGGGTGCTTAGTCATACACGTCACGTTTTCCCAAACATGAAACAACTTACGGTATGCACATTCATAGGGTTATATATACTGTATCATAATTATAGAACCATCTATCAAGATATTTCTTCTTTAATATGGATTACAATTAGGCCTATAATTATTGTTACAGCTTCTTTATGCACATAATTATGAGGTCATTGCCACTGGAGACCAGAGCCCTATAGATACTTATCTAAATATAGAGTGATAATAAAATGCTATGGATAAAAATCTTGAGCTGTCTCAATGTAATGAACGTAGGATACATATAAAATTATATTATTGAGTGTTACAGACAAGAAAAATAACAAGACCGAAGGAAAACGTACTGTTTGCAGTAGGCCTACCTTCTGAGATCTTTTGCCAAAGTCTAAAATATTGCTGTGGGAATTACACAACAACTCCGAACATAATAACGTTTATATCTTAATCCTTCATCAGTTTTAAAATATTGGAAGAGAATTTCAGAATCTGTCCACTTAACATACTTTGCATCTTGGCAATATATATGACAACATCTGAGGACCACAATCACACAATTTTTTTCTATGAGTATGTCATTTTACTGCTTTCCCCAAGACAATAACAAAGGGAAAAAGTTTTGGAGCTATAACGCCATTTCCCCGTACGACTTCATGGCGTGTATAGCCCTGTCTTTGCCTTATATTGGCGTAAATGGACAAAAACCAAAATGATCGTCGTCATTAAATATTCCTGATGTGTTACGTGGAGGGCGCACATTTTTTTTTAATTTTATTAGATATGCTAATAAACTTCAACTAATTCAATTTTCAAGAACCTTTCTTGAGTACGTTTATTGGCTGGTCGAGCAAGATCCGAAGATTATTAATACAAATACGCACCTTACATTTTACAAAATACATTTATTCGGTCCTCTCCTGAGCCGGTTGAATGCAGTACACAACCTCACACTCTCCTGATCTAGGATCTCTTTTAAAGTAAAGTTATCATCCTCTCCGTCTAGATATTCCAGTTCGTCGCGCCATTAAAAGTTTACATACTAAATATTCACGAACCGTGGGAAAATTCTGGAATTGACAGACATATATTCGGTTTTGAATTTTACCTGTACATAAGGATTTTATCTGCGCTGATATAGATACTGCTCAATCTTACAATAAAACTTCGATATTTCTTCATACGCGAAGGATAGGTACTTAGAATAACTCACGTTACAACCTAAATTTGATTGAAATAAAGTGAAATGCCAACTTGATGCAACTAGGTAATTTTGTTGATGTATTCTTAGCTCTACATATTTCGGGTACATAAGCCCATCATCAGGAGCATTAGATGCTGAGTTGCAGCGTATGTTTTTCTGCACTGCCTTTTTGGATGGGTGGTGGTCTAGAGAGCCGTTGTGTAGGTGGTGTGTACGGTGCGGATGGTGCCGTGCGGCACCATCCGCACCGTACACACGACATACGCAACGGCTGTCTAGACCACCACCCATCCAAAAACTCGGTGCAGAAAACCGTACACTGCAACTCAACGTCTAATGCTCCTGATGATTGGCGTATGTACCCGAAACATGTCGAGCTAAGGATACATCAATAAAATTACCTAGTTGCATCAAGTTGGCATTTTACTTTATTTCATGAGGAAGATGCACGGTCAAACAACCCTCTAAATTTGATTATATGTAATCATTAATTTATCTGAAAATTTTGTTTGTCACGTCCTGTTCATGTCACCTATCTTGCTGAGGTGGAACACAATGTCGATGGCCTACATGTACAGCTGATTAGCGACGGAAAATGAAAGATATTTTTCATTTGCAATATGAACGCTCTCTCCTCTTATTTATCCCAAATAAATCATAATAGTGTGCATGGTTATAGGTTGATAAGTAGAAGTTCAGTTTACTCTAGTGTTGAAATTTTCTGTTAGTTACAATGTGTAGATGGACATGAGATCTTACAAAACTTCCAATCAAATGCGCATTATCCGGTGATAAAGCGGCCGGACAGTACATCCAGGCACATGAGGCAAGAATCTGACCAGACCATGTGCCCGTATTATCAAATTTATGCTTTGGGAATGTTAAAAATATGTAAAAGGATTCTGTATCAGCATGCAGTACCAAGATATGAATTTTAAATCAGGGTATTCCATTGGTGTGGCGACAGATCGGATACAAAGCAGTGACATAAGTTTTAAGGAGACGTATCAGGTCCAAGCGCTTGTGCAGTAATGGACTTAACATTACATTTGCAACACTGCAATTTGTTGTATTTCAGTGACGTCGTCGGTTGTCACTTGGTTGTTTAGTTAATGCAGACCATTTTGCCAGCTTTTGCTTTAACCTTTTGGCATTACACCATAAAATAAGCACGAGTTTTTCTACATACAGCCACAGCTATCGGCTACCATATCTTCATACATCTTCAGAACAATATTGTCATTGTCATCATAAAAAAGTATGGGAACGCTGAGAAGACTCGTTGGCACGCAGCAAGGTTTGCCAACATCGGGCGCAAGACTGAGTTTATGCACTAGACTCTGCACGGTAGCGTGATTAGTGGGTCTTTGGCTCTGACCTAACGGAAATCTGCAGTGTCCTTTACAGTGATATGCAGAATATCCTTTAGGTGCAATTATCCAAGTTGACCATCCTATTTTATCGAAATCTACAAACATATCTAATCGAGTACATTCTTCGGAAATGTTTCTGCTGCGAGAGCTGTTTCCTTCTGTGGTTATGTTCGGACTCGTTGAGTTTGACATCTCGACGACGGGGAGGGAACGTATTTGGCGTGCTGGACCTGCAGACGAATCTCTTGTCTCGTCGGGATCGTTGTGGTACTTGTAGTAGTCAGGGTCTGCTGTCTCTACAAATAGAATAAGGACCGAAATGCATGTAACAAGTAGCCAATGATTACAACTTTATTGTTTCTGAAAGACAAACATAAGAAACTTGTAGGTGATACCAAAACGTGTTTCCACGTATAAATAACAGCTGCGTTGATAGGGAGCCAGTCTTATTTTAGGTTCAGTTTCGTTTATTTTCTTACGAAGTTTAAACTGCTGTGATTCTATGCGGTAAAACAAACATTTGCTTTTGTGGTGTGAAATTACTGCCTTCTTTGCAAAACTTCTGAAATACTGTTTGTCGTTTTTATGGCTTTGATACTGTACTTGGTCTGTCGCAGTAAGGGTGAAACATAAGGAGGGTTTACAAAAACAGAATACTGAGGATGATACTTGGGCCTAAGAGGGAGGAAGCAGCAAGAAGCAGGAAAATATTGCATTGTGAGATCCTTTATTTGCATCCCTCTCCAGCGTCATTTGACGGACCAAATCAAAGACGTTGAGAAGGAAGGGAAATGTGGTAGGGATTTGTGCATAGGGGTTTGGTGGGGAACTGTTAGGTGGGGTAACTACAATCAATAACACAATTAATGTATGTCTAATAAAAGGTAAAGTGAACCAGTTACAGGCCTAGTGTGGCCCAGAGGGTGGGTAGAGGTATAGCTGTACTCTTCCATGACCGCGGCACTAGAAGGGGGTGAGTCCTCAGCAGCACGCCCGGGCCGCACTTTACTCCCGGAAAAGACCCGGTACTCATTTTACAGGAGGCTGGGTGGGCCCCAGGGTCGGTTTGGACGGGCGGAAATGTATGTCTAATAATGATGTTTTATCATCGATTAAAAAAATACATGTTTCGGCCAACAGTGGCCATCATCAGGTTTTATCCGAAATTATGTGCTAAAAAAGAGAGGGTTTATACAATGTGCGCAACCGCGTATCGATGTTGAGATCTCATCATCTACGTGTCGGGCAAAGTTTTTTTCTTTTTTCTTTGTGGTCCAAGTGTGGACTCTGCTAGTTGCTGGAGTGGTTCCGTGGACTAAGTGGTATAGCCTGGTAAGGGTGGTATCCCTGTAGGCTCCTGAGGTGGGGGGATCTCTGCGGGTTGATCAGTATATCATCCTTCATATGTCTCAGAAACTTCTATTACCGCCAGGGGTGTCGACCTTCCTGGTTTTTTCTATAGGCTAATGCATTGGTTATTCTGTGGGAGAGAGATGATGAGATCTTAACAGCGATACGCGGTGGCGCAGATTGTATAAACAAACTCTTTTCTAGCATATAATTTCGGATAAAACCTGATGATGGCCACTGTTGGCATAAACATGTAGTTTTTTTTAATCTATAATAAAACATCATTATTAGACATATATTAGTTGTGTTTTTGACTATAGTTACCCCACCTAATAGTTACTAAACACAAGGGGATGGCACACCTCAAAGTTTGGTGGGGAAACCTGAAAGAATTAGGGCACTTGGAAGACCTAGTGATGTGTTGGAAATAATAGCCAAATTTATCTTGAAGTAAGAGGATGGGAAGGCGTGGACTAGAATACTGTGGCTCAGAATAGGGTCAAATTGCAGGCCCATGTGAACATGATACAAGGCTTTCGGTTTTCATAAACTTCAGGGAAATTCTTGAATACCTTCAAAATACGAGGGGATGCTGATAAGTCCTTAGCCATACAAGGAAGGAAACAAGCTACAGCTACCAAACTTGGGATTTATTCAACATACTCCCCAAGAAGCCCAATATACTTCTTAGCCCGTTGCTCTAATTTTGCAAGCCACTCAAAAAAATTCATAAGTTTATCCGTCCAACCAGGTCTCCGCGGCAGTAATGACCTCCGCGTCGGACGAAAAATGGCGACCTTTCAATTGTTTTTCCGTCCAGGGAACAGGTGGTAGTCCGACGGGGTCAGATCCGGAGAATTGGGTGAATGATCAAGATATTGGAAGCCCAGGTAGGCCAGTTTCTTCTGGGTTTCAAGGGCCCGGTGAGCCGGCGCATTGTCGTGCAAGAACAAAACCCTCTTGGTGAACTTTCCGCGGCGTTTTTCCTTCAAAATGTCCTTCAGCTGCACCAGCAGAGATGAGTAATTCTCGGCGTTGATAGTTTGGCCCTTTGGAAGATAATCAATGAGGAGGATTCCGTCTTGATCCCAAAAAATCGAGGCGAGAACTTTTCCAGCGGATTTTTGCACTCGGAATTTTGGGGCGGGACGGTGTGAGCCGCTATGCAGCCACTCCATTGATTGTTGCTTTGTCTCCGGGTCATAGTAATATAACCAGGTTTCGTCCATGGTCACCAATCGCGACAGGAAATCATTTGGATCGGGCCGAAAAAAATTCCAAACGTTGTTCAGATGATTGGCACAGCTGACGTTTTTGATCAGTGTTCCGGCATTTCTGGACCCACATCGCGGAGAGCTTTCGCATGTCCAAATCTTCATGAATGATGGACCCAACCCGCTCACGTGAGATGCCCAGTTGCTCAGCTATTGATTTAGCCGAAATCCGGCGGTCTTCCAAGATTA
>Ga0123355_10011887_pt1 | contig 13449 bp, 5 predicted proteins | sample TergutEmb28metaG_3_FD_89872 | JGI IMG/M metagenome (GOLD analysis project Ga0123355, IMG submission 89872) | Embiratermes neotenicus P1 segment gut microbial communities from Petit-Saut dam, French Guiana - Emb289 P1 | ecosystem: Host-associated > Arthropoda: Insects > Digestive system > Gut ...
CGGCCGAAACATGTTGAGCAATGAATGAGTATTGAATAAATAATAAAATAAGTGGCATCAAGTTGGTTTTTCTCTTTACGCAACTATAAAGATGATGCACGGTCCCATAAACATAAGATTTACTGATTTCTCGTTACATATCCTTTCCTCGTACTTCGCAGTCGCATTCGACGCTCTGCAATCACCAATCTACACGAAGTCCTCTCCCTCTTCTATTCCTCCTCGTTAATTGCTGGCTGATCGCTGTCCTACTCCGGTACATGTTTTGTCCTACTGTGGAAAAGTCAAATTTTTCGTAGACATTGTCAGATAATATGTCATATTTTGTTTTGAAGAGCCCGGGAATTTGGCTTACCCAACCGAATTTTACGAGACACCGGTACAGAGCTCTTTAGAATCCGTAAAACCGGGACGAATGGGATGCCATATTAGGGAGAGGTGCGGTTCGAATCTCGGCCAGGGAGCCGATTGTCGTGACTGAGGTTGCCGTGGCCTTCCCCAGTCCGTCCGGTGTAATGATGGGCAAGTACCTTACAACAGGCCATAATTAATACTTGGCGGGTTCGTTCAATGTCAGCACACAGAATCATCCTGTCGTATGATTCAGTGCTACGTGATTGATGCAGTTAACAATGTTTTAACACACATATTTTATGCATTTTATCTATATGTTATTGCCTACAGCCTGGTAATGGCTTGATGTGAGCCGAAACAGTTAGTTTGTTGAATGTTTAACGTGTGACGTCTCTTAACTAGTAGCTATGATCCAGCATTATTAAATAACACGAAATAAGTAATATTTAATGCTGCATGTCGGGAAGCTCAGTCAGTATAGTAACCACAGTACGGGGTGTACGATCGTGAGAGTAGGGTTCAATTACTGCCAACGGTGCACAGCGCCCATACCGTCTGTGACATCCACACAGCCTCTTTAGGCCTAGCCATGCAGTCACAGTGAACGTCAGCATGCCCTAGCATGTTCGCTTGTACTTCTGCGTCTCTTGGTGACCATAGCAACAGCGCTGCATCCTTAGACAAACAGACCAGTGGACCACCCTGTGGGATGTCGTGTTCTAGACCCGTCTTCCATGTTCGCGGCTTGGCATTTCAAACATTGAAATCGAGCATTAAAAAATGTAATTAACTGCATATCTTTTGTTCTCTTTTTGTGTGTAATTCGTCTAATTTGGTAGCATAAAATGTTAAGGAAGACGCGGAAACATTGCTACCATGTACAATGGTAGGAATTCTTTTCAGTTCATTAAAAAGCGATTCAGGTCCTGAGAAAAAATGAACAAATTGTGTGGACTGGTTGGTTCTGCAGATCGCGGAATTGCTTCGAGACCCTGTAGTATTCGATTAGGAATGTCCAACAGGGATGTGTTCCAATGTAAACCTTGCATTTATATTGACTTCCATATATTCTGAATAAGAGACGTCACCAGCAGAGAGCGGGAAAACGTGAGGAAAGGGAGAAAGGAAACGAAAGAGGATGGAAAGAAGAAATGCTTGCTGAGCAGCACAGAATGTCCAGGGAATGGACTGGAAAGAAGAGCAAATGAAGTAGGTAAGTAATGAGAAGAGGGAATGCGGTGGGAGAAATAACTGGACGGAATTGAAAGGTAGAGGTAAAATTCAGAAGAAATCGATCAGAGTTGCAGAAAATGATAAGCCTAACAGTATGTTATCCTACTGACTGCTGGAGGTAATATTTATGTACGGAGAAAAACCACAGCAAAAACACTGTAAGCCATATGGGATCGCAAATGCGCACAACCACCCTGTAAAGCATTAACGGTTCTTAGTTTAGCCTGAAGCTGACTGTTGTAAGTCGAAACATGATGCATTAGCATTATATTCTATTGTAGTTGTGTTGACGGTAATATGTAGTAATAAAGTGAATATATAGATTCACAACGGGATGAATTCATTAAAAAATATTATCCAGAGTACAAATGTTGGAGTTTGTCTTATGAACTAACACATGTTGAGGTTAATCTCCGTCCCGTATAGACACTGGCTCCATTTGACAGACTTGGTAGAGCCAGGTGTGTAATTTCATGATTCTAAACACATCTAAAATATATGAATCAGTTTATCCTTCAGTGACGACTGGCTTTAAATTTTAACTACTGCCCAGAACGAAGGAACTGTAGACTTATTTGTGGTAGGCTTAACCTTACAAGCAGTCAGGAGCGTACAATGCACCGAGGTCGGAATTGGAAGTTTAATGCACAGGAGACGAGCTTGAGAGGGCGGTGTCACACAAAATGGCAGGAGTGGCATATATATACATAGACAAAGAGAGGAAAATGAAGACAGAAGGCTAAGTTCTTGCGGCACCGCTGATGGCGAATGGCCAGAGCCTCCTCCTTCCCAATCGCCATTGCATATCCCTTTCTCAAGGCTTACCGTCTACCGCAGCTGCAGAATTCTGCACGCTGTGTGCAAGAGACTTCAAGAGCATCGTATAAATCAGGACGTAGCTTTGGTTATGAAATGTAATTTCTTTTTCAAAAATTCCAAAAGTGATATTTCGCGCTGGGTGGGATCTTTTGTTGACGACGCGACAAAATTTACCTTCTCCTAATTAAATTCGTTTTCTAGTTACTCGAAGGCTGAGGTCGCCCTAGTGTTTTGGCAAAACAACAAAGCAGATCTTTTAAATGTCATAACCGTCTGCTACAAATGCAAAATTTCTTCAGCATGAAGCCATTAGATTTGCATTCCCAAGTTTGCTCTTCATCTAAATGACATTTAATTTAATAATTGTCCAACAAGATGCGACTTATTCAGTTTATTACATTTCTCTAGACAGCTCTACATGTTTCGGGTGTTGACACCCATCATCAGCAGCTGGTGCAGCTGTAATTACAGTTTCTGGTATTGATTAACTGTAATTGATTAACCGGATCTACTGCAACCCGCTTTTGTTGTTGGGTTGTTCCAAATGTAATAAACTGAATAAGCCGCATCTTGTTGGACAGTTACTAAATTCGATTCACGATGCACGGACCCATGTGTATAAAAGACATTTACATTCTTCATGTTCTTCATGGAGCAATTTTAAATATTTTTAAATATTTTATAATAATTCTAATTGTATCTACGAATTATATATCTGTGCATCTGTTGGATAATAAAGTGTTTTAGTCGACATTTATATATCCAGTTTGTACTGTACCTGATATCAAACACACTGCATTCTGTTTCAAAAATCGAACGGTAAAACCAAGTAGAGAAAGTGTCTGTGTGTATTTTGAGACTTATACGAAACGCTGGGTCGCTAAAATGCGGAGTGTTGTTATGTTCAACAAGAGGCGGCGCATATTATTATCACTGTCGTTAAAAGGATTAATAAATCGGTTCATCTCAGGTGTCTCAGATAATAATGTCTACCGTGGCTTGTATCGGCGGCCGGAAGTGACGTTTGTAATCCCCCCCACCTTGCGTTGTCAGCAGCTACTTATGGCGGAGGCATTTCCTGTTGGCAGGATGCGTTTATGCCAGTGTGAATTTTGTACTTCCGGTGAGAATTGAGGAATGTTTGCCACCACAAAGCGTGGGTGCAGACAATTTGGCTCACTCCTCCATACTCACACACTGGATGACATTCTGTTAAGTATTTAGCACAATATAGTAAGGCAACAGTGCGACTGGATGGACCCTGGGACTGAGGGTAGATAAAAGGGGCTGCTCCTTGTGAGGATGAGTTGATAAGTGGCTCTTCCTTGTGACCACGTATTGAACTATCAAGATAAGTGGTAAGCGGCTGGTCCTTCATTATCACGAAATGAAATATCTGGAGAAGTGGATAAACGGCATGTCCTTTCGATCACGTAATGAACTATCAAGATAAGTGGTAAGCGGCTCGTCCTTCGTGATCACGAAATGAAATAACTGAATAAGTGGATAAACGCATGTCCTTGTGATCACGAAATGAAATATCAGGGTAAGTGGATAAACGGTATGTCCTTGTGATCACGAAATGAAATATCTGAATAAGTGGATAAACGCATGTCTTTGTGATCACGAAATGAAATATCAGGGTAAGTGGATAAAGGGCATGTCCTTGTGATCACGAAATGAAATATCAGGGTAAGTGGATAAACGGTATGTCCTTGTGATCACGAAATGAAATATCAGGATAAGTGGATAAACGGCATGTCCTTGTGATCACGAAATGAAATATCAGGATAAGTGGATAAACGGCATGTCCTTGTGATCACGAAATGAAATATCAGGGTAAGTGGATAAACGGCATATCCTTGTGATCACGAAATGAAATATCTGGATAAGTGGATAAGCCCCTGGTCCCTGTGATCAACCCACTGTCAAAACAAGCGGTTGTTGGCTTCTGACTTACGGTGCCGGATTTCCAGCATTTCGGAGAGACATTCTGCTTTCTAGTTCTTGATAAATTAAACCTGATGTGATTGCTCCTAAATTCGTCACGTGTTCATGCCAGCTGTTTATCGACTTATATGTTTATTCGTTGCTCCTTTATTTCACTGTCTACAGACCTTTCGGCTTTGCAATCTGTACATAAGGCGATACTGCAGCACCAATGCTGCGCTCACACTCTCTACGCCACCCACCTACAGCTCCCTTCTGAAGCACCAACCAACCCCTTTGTGTTTGACTTTCCTGCCATTCCACTTTTTACGGCGAACCATACCTGTAGGATTCAGTTCATCTTACCGAATTCTCGGAAACACGAATTCTTCTACTACACAAAGAGAAACACGAAGCTTATATAATAATTAGAATTCCCTTGAACAAAAACTGTACTCCATTTGGCTTCCCGCTACTGGAAGGACCAGTTCTCCCTCAATTAGATAGTAATTATTTTATTCTTCCATTAATTCATTACTCTAAGGATATGGAACTTCAACTTTGTTCTGCAACATTCCACATGGTCAGTTATTTAGCAAATGTTGACTGGTAAGTTTGTGTACCACAGAAGTATAATTAACTGCACAGGTAGCTCTATGGCGGAAGACTAGCCCTGGGACAATAGATTTTGGTTTCAATCGCGCCCGTTGTTCTGATATTTGGTTACTACCGTGTGTTTTTCGTATTCTTTCGTCGTCTTAACCAGCAAAGAACCAGCCTGTCTGTGGCGCCGAACGTAAGAATGCGACAGCTTGGCTACATGCTGTATGACGAGGGTGAGGGGAAGCTAGTCCGGAATTTAGCTCTTATTTAAATCCCGGCCGGTGTTCGAGCATAATTCTGAACTGTCGATGGTGTGATTATTTGCGGTTTCTTTGCCCAAGCTTCGGGGACCGCGGTAGCACACTGGTTAAGGCGCTGTGCTACAAAGGTCGCTGGCTCGATCCCAGCTGGTGTCAGTGGATTTTTCATTGACATATAATCCTTCCGATCGCACTATGGCCCTGGGGTCGACTCAGCCTCCAACAGAAATGAGTACCAGGTGTATTTCATGGTGGTAAAGGCGGCCGGTGCGTAAGGCTGACAACCTACCACCATCCTGTGCCGTTGTTATGAAATCTGGGAACCTTAAATTCCTGGAACCTTCTGGGCCTGTCCAGGCCTGTAATGGGGCTGGTTTACCTTTACCTTTTACCCAGGCTTCCAGAAGATAATATGGGACGTTGTGTTTGGAGGTCAATATACAGCTAACGGACAGCTTGATGTTTTGCTTCCATGTACTTGTTAACGAACAGGGCTACCTTCTCTTCCTTGTCCCTATCTCACCTTACGTAAGACGGCTAAAATTTCGACGGAGAAATAACACCCAGTTTAAGAAATTTGAAAATTTACTTTCATATTTAAAAAGTGGAAAAAAAATTTCAATTCCATCCACAAAAATCTGCCGCGATATTAGCACGTTACTTTAACAGCCGTGGGCACCGTACATATTGGGAACATTTTGGAGTCAACTTCGTACGATTCGGGGTTATCTGTTGAGTCCGCGGTGGTAAACTAAGGGAAACCCCTTTCTATAAAAGGAAAAATACGCTTGTGAGTTTACCATTTTGTGTTCGTTTGTAGTGTTTAATGTATCCCCGACTTCAACTTTGGAATCAACAGACCAATATTCAGGACAGTTGGCAGAAACATTGTGCCACTACGGGACAAATATCGTACTGTGTAAATGTTTTGTAATCTCTAACAAAGAGCAAAGGCGCGAAATTCTGATGTGGGGACGACTCTAGCGACGCTCACCAGACGATTCGAAAATGGTATAGACCTATGACGGGGTTGCAAAAATCCCGAGAGCCAGATGGCTCGGGCTTCTAAATTTTATCCCGTGACGTCCATTATTTGTAGGTTCTCAGTATGGAACTTGCTTCTTGGCACCTTTCTGGTGTCTGAAATTTTGAGGTGATTTCTAGGTTTCTGAAAAATCTCTGCACATCTGACCTATGGTAATATTTTGGAAGAAAATGGAATAACGCTATGGTGAACTGAAACCGATGGAAGGCAATCGGTCGTGGCCTATTTCAGATCTTCTTCACGCAATTCGCGTGGCCAGATGATGAAGCCTTAAGCCGGAATTGCTGTAATTCTTACACCTCGGTTTGTCCTGCTACACTTGCCGTCTACAAAACGCTGGGCCACTACAGCACACTGTCTCAGACCAGCAAATAGTCATCACATCTTGCACATATGTGATCGTGTGCAGCGTGCGCACTGAAGTGGTGACCCCGTGGTCCACGCACTTAATTATGATTGATGCGCTGTTTGTTAGACGCAGACCACCGCGCGTACAGCTTCGCCATCATATATGCAACCAGCCGTGAGAACAATGCAAGGCCCGGCTTCTCAGACGTCTAGTTAGATCGATTATTATCGATATCTTACTGCGACATTTTCAACATATTTTTTCCCATTGTACTGCTGTCACGGATCATGACAAGAAATGTGCTTCATTATGAATTGTCGAAAATCCACGCTACGTTTAAGCTACGTCATGACAGCAAATAACGGGTGGAGGGGGGAATTCTGACAATGTGGGATAGCTGAACTGTGCACGATAGTTACTGCCTTTTGGTTTAACGCTCTAAAGCACGGCGGTAACTATATTTACCATCTGCTTCAGTATCAACCATTTAAACGCCGAATTAAATCCCATTGTTAGGAGCTCACCATATTCTCCACGTTAGCAGGATAAGGGTTAAAGAGCTCTACATTTAGCACATACACCTTATTTAGTCCCACGTGTTTTCTGTGTTCTCACAGTAAACAGACGTTATTTCCCTACACAGCAGTGACCGGTTAGCATTTATGGGCCCAGCGGACTCAAGGTGCAGTGCGATTTCTCTGAGGTACGAGCTTAATTTTGTTAGTGTTCTATACTGCCTATAAACTTCATGCTTTCCGAGGGGTCAAAACAAAATGATGGGGGAAGTGTTTCGACCAAATACTCTACACGGTCGCCCTCCGTAACTTTGTTGTCCCGACGCGCTCAGTCTGGCAGGTGATCCTCTTTCGGGAAACGGGTGTGGTTCACCGAATCACATATAGTTTTAATTATTTCTTTTTTACTTATTGTTTTATTTACTCAATTTATTCTTGATATAAAATAATGGAGCACTATATCCAGTAAAATAACTAGATCATTTCTAGGGAACTGACATAGTCACTTCTCTGTACTCCTAATTACACTACACACATACGCGACTGAATTCGCACTGGATTGCTAGCGTCCGTTGTCCGCTGGTAACTTTTACTCATTTAAATCTCTCCTCTCCTATCTATCACCAACGGTCCTGAATATACGTTGACAGATTAACTTACAACGCATGCCATGAACCGTCCGTAACTGACGCCAGCAATCGGCTACAATACGTACAGTACCAGACGATTTTGAAACAGTATTTTACTTACGGATGTTTCAAACTCGTCAGTTATATTTTCTGTAAGAGGTCTGAAGATCTCACAGCGATTGTCAAAGTTATGACGAGGCATCATATCGTTACAGATATAGGCGTAACTTTGGGGAGTAGGCGGGGGGAAATGCTCCTTCAATATTTTTTCTACCAAAGAATTTTTTTTTTTTGCTACCGAGTTGAAGAGATGCAAATGAAGGAAACTGAGGTGAGAATGGGTGAAAGAGGTATATATATATATATATACATATATGTGTGTGTGTGTATTAAGGTTGTTTGTTAGTTTGTTTTTGGCGCGACAGCCCCCAGTGGGCCAGGGCCTCCTCATTCACGAGGTTTCTAGATCACACACAGCGACGCACCACAGTCGGTAGGTCTCCTCTGGACTAGTGATCAGTTTGTCATAGAGACCTCTACCTGACAACACACAACACTAACAACAGACAGATATCCATGACACCGGCGGGATTCGAACCCACAATCTTAACAGGCGAGCGGCCGCAGACTTATGTCTTAGAACGCGCGGCCACTGCGACCTGTATTTAAGGATTGGTTGAAACCAATCGCCCCCGTCTTTCGTAACTTGGCTCCTTCTTTAATTAAATGCTCTAATACTCACTGTCGACTTAGCCCCCTTCCCCTCCCTCTCACGCCCAATGGTAATAGCCAAGTTACGCCTGTGTTTACAGAATTAAACATTCTTAACGCATTATATTTGTAACGAGGAAGAATTGCTTCAGACCTTGAAGAATTCTGTGATCGTACATTTTCACAGCGAAGGCTGGAAATCTCAAGCATATGCAATAATGTATCTAACATTTGTGTGGGTTGGAGGGTAATATTAAGATACATCCTACAGAAATAGTGTGGAAGGTGTGGACCTGCTGCTTTTGGCCGAAGGTAGAAGCAGTGGGCGTCCATTGTCAAAGCGGGTTGTATGAAGTCGGCGGAATTCCTTGGATAGCCGAGGGACCATGTCCCGCTACACCAGAGGGTCCAGTACTTAAGTACTATTTTACTTATCATTATTATTATTATTATTATTATTATCATCATCATCATCATCATAATCGAATTTCTCACTTCTCAACTTTGGATGGGAAGTATTCACCTATCCTTTGATGTAGTAATCAGCAGGATTAAGCTGTGTGGTCTTATTTGTAGTTTAAAAAGTTTCTTGTAATTGAACATGTGCCAAGAATTACAGATTTTTGCATTTGTGTATATGTATTCGGGTGCAAGTTAAGTCTTGTTAGACTTTGTGATAGTGACTTTGGAATTACTACCGTAGATGATATTACTATCGGGATCACTTGTGCTGCCTTTTGCTTCCACATGGCACATATTTCATTTGCCATTTCTTGGTACTTGTTTCGTTTGTCGGTTATTGTTTTGGCGAGATTATGTGTATTTGGGACAGCAATGTCTATCTAAAAGGTGTTCTTTGTTTTCTTATTCATAAAAGTTATGTGAGGTCGATTAAAAGGTATTGTTTTGTCCGTAAGTATGCTGCGATTCCAGTACAGCTTGAAGTTTTTATTGTCCGGTACATTGGCTGGTGTGTACTTATAATATGGACTTTTATCTATTATTATTATTGGTATTATAAAGGTAAAGCTATTCCGTACATACTGTGAAGGCACAGGGAGGGAGCAGTGGTATAACTCCACTCATTTTCCACCTCGGCGCTAGATGAAGGTGATTGGTCAACGTCACGTTTCAGTCGCTTTATCTTCCGGGAAAGAACCTCGGTACCCATTGCAGTAGAGGCTGGGTGGGCCCACGGAGCTGGTCTGGACGTTTTGGAGATTAGAACATTTCCTACCCAGCCGGGGATTCGAACTCCTGTCCGTCCAGCTCATAGCATAGTCGCCATACCGACTATTATTATTATTATTATTATTATTATTATTATTATTATTATTAATGCTCTGTTTGGCCGGACGTCTCTCTGTCCGTCAGAACACGCAGTGCCACTTGCTGCTCTAACGCAGACAGACAGCCGATCCTATCTCAACACTATGACCTACTGCGAACAAGTATAGCCTAATGTGGCATAAATTTCAGCATCAGACACTGACAGGGGTGACCAGTGTCGAGGCTTAAACGTTCAGAAGCACAGCTCAGCGGTATTGGTGCCTGGATGTTGGGGATTATTATTATTATTATTATTATTATTATCAATTATTATACTTTACAATTTCGACGCCCGTTAGGAAGTTACGGTCGCAGAAGTATGCAAGTCATTATAAACGAAGATTGAGCAGGTACCGAGCAGTTTACATTTTAAGCTCAAATTAACCCTTAAAGCCATTGTCTACTTTACATACCGCCATGTTTAACGTAAAATAATATTATAGCCTGCACACCCATTGTGCTGATGTGAATTGCGTCGACACCGGATCAAAGAGCGGTTACGTCCCTCAAGAGTAGGAAACGGCTTTTAGCCGCTTTTCGCAAAATTGCGAAAAGCGGCTATTGGCGTCATAATGTCTGTGTGTCTGTCTGTCCGTCCTTCGGGTCCACATGGAACAACTCGGCTCTCACTGGGCGGATTTTCACGAAATTTGGTAATTTTTCGAAAATCTGTCGAGAACTTTCAAGTTTCATTAAAATCTGGCAAGAATAACTGACACTTCGAATGAAGACCGATATATGTACATTTATAGTAACATCTCACTCGGTTCTTCTTCTTTTTTTAACCTCCCAATATTATTGTAATCTGTCCGAGGGTACTGAGCAATCGTGTTTGATGGTCACTCTTAATGGCATGTTGGAAATACATCCAGTGATACATCTCCTATTTAAGCTCATTCACAATTGGTTGGTGTGGTTCCTCATTCATGAGGTTTCTAGATCACACACAACGACGCACCGCAGTCGGTAGGACTCCTCTGGACAAGTGATCAGCTCGTCGCAGAATTTTCTACCTGACAACACACAACACACAAATGACAGACATCCATGCCCCGGGTGGGATTCGAACCCACAATCTCAGCAGGCGAGCGGCCACTGGGACCGGCTCGGTTCCTCTTAGAATGAAAAATGTTCCAGACTAAAACCAAAACACTTTTTAATATTCAATAACTTATTTTTGTTTTCGAAATAGGTGCCGTTTAAGAGATAATGTGAAAAAATGTTGTACAGCAGGAGAGGTTGCAGACGACAATACAGAAAAGCGCATGCGCATAGCTTGCTGGATTCCTAAGGCTACAAACACACACTCAGATTATATAATAATTATTGCTTTTCCACCGCAACAGTGGTTGCACAAACGCGCCTGAAAGTTACGTCATAGTGCCTGTCTTCTTACAAGCGAGACGCGGTGTGTTTTCTGGGCGGTACGAACTGAATCTACAATTCAGGTTATTGGAAGGTCCTGCGACCGACCATCTCAACACCGGTTTTCTTGGCTGTCTCTGTTTGTAAGCAAATGCTGAGATGGTTCCAAATGATCCAAACTGCCACTGCTTACTTCTAATGAAGCTCCTCACCCAATTTAATTTCATCAAAATTAACCCCCTTTCTTTAGACTAAATCAAGTGAATTTTCCAAATTATGCGCTTTAGCCTTAACCACAAATCAAAATTCCACATCCCTTATGTCTAGCCACCACTATCACCTTTGTAAAGTCTTCATGTTCGCTTTTATTATCACACTATTCCTATCAGAAGGACGAGCGGGCGAAGTCTGGTAGCTGTCTAAGAACGCGATGCTCTTTCTGTGTTCCAATTAAAGTTTCTCTTACCTCTCCCTTGCTTCTTGCTTACTTCTACTCTTGTACTACTTCTTACATCCTTCTCTTAGTCTCTGGAGGGTTCATTCTGTTTGCCTGCGTTCTATGTGCTTAACGTAAGGTGTCAAATTACTAGACAACGAATATATCTCAATTATGGCAAGAGAGGTGACAGGCGCCAATGTTCCGTGTTTCTGGGCCTGAAGAATTTCAGAGCAATAGTAGAAACAGAATTTTTAACCGACTAGCGTTTCAAACATCATTGTAGGAAATATGGGCTGATGCTGTATCACGTATTGGAACTGCCGATCGGTTTGAGACAGTGTTAATATTCTAGACTTGTCTTCGGGAGGTACCTGCTTCAATTTTTTTGTTTTACCAGCTATCCTGTCGGAGAGTTTTCTTGTCTTTCCTCTGTGTGTCCAAACTCCAAGACAGTAACTCGACTAGACCACTACCACTTTCTTTCTGACTTTTCCAGTTCATCAGTCATGAATTATCCAACTGTCAGGCCCGATTCCTAAGTCACTCTCAGTGGTGTAATATAACACATAAAACAGCATTGTGTTTTGAAATTATTGGCAATGGGTCCTAATTCCGTCCAGGCCTGCATGAAGACAATAGCAGTAAATCGCTATTAGCCCTGTGAACGACGATGAATAATCTCTTTTATTTAGAGTGAGATTGTAACGTACAGTAAACACTGTCCGTGTTGGTTATAAAAACCAGTCTGTTAATGCTGTATTGTGAAGATACGTTACAGAAAGGTATCAGTTTAAATAAGTCGAAACACAACTAGTATCTTAGGTAGTTTTATTTTATTTAACGTGACGACATGTTTCGGTCCCTGTTTTGGGCCATTATCAGGTCACAAGTAAGAATTGAGGAAGTTATACAATGTAAGTCATAAAATAAGTTATAATCTAAAATTGTAGATCTAAAAGTTATACAATTTAAGTCACAAAATAAATTATATAGATCTAAAATTTTAGATCTAAAAGTTATACAATGTAAGTCATAAAATAAGTTATATAGATCTAAAATTTTAGATCCAAAACTTTAGATCTATATAACTTATTTTATGACTTATATAGTAAAACTTCCTCAGTTCTTACTTGTGACCTGATGATGGCCCAAAACAGGGGCCGAAACATGTCGTCACATTAAATAAAATAAAACGACCTAAGATACTAGTTGTGTTTCGACTTATTTAAACTGATACCTAGCTCATATTAATGAACACAACGGGGATGACTCACCTACAGATTAAGTTACAGAGAGTATTTCTGTTGGCTTTTTCAGTGAGTCATTTGCCACAAGCATCACCTGGAGAACAGCTGCACAAATACAAACCATGGGCCATTTTCAGCAAAAGTTACAGACACATTCCGATTTCAGTCAACATTCGATATGGCGGCCCATCACATGGCGGGTTACCGGGTATGTTTTCTATAAGGCACGCCATCAGGAGGTCAGCGTTGAGCTTGGTTTGCCATTTTTGCCGGGTATGCCACACTAAGGGTGAAGACAAGCTGAAAAGGAGTGGCGCATGAATATTATGGCAATCGTGTGAGTGAGTCACGTCAAAGTGACTCACTCACAGTGCTGCCATATTTGCTGCTTCTCTTCTGTGTGCTTTATGAGCGGTATTGTGTAAACAGCGCGAAACATAATATAAACATAATATAAACATAATATAAACATAATATAAACATAATATAAACACAATATAAACATAATATAAACATAATATAAACACAATATAAACATAATATAAACATAATATAAACATAATATAAACATAATATAAACATAATACAAACATAATACAAACATAATATAAACATAATATAA
>Ga0123355_10011888_pt1 | contig 13449 bp, 10 predicted proteins | sample TergutEmb28metaG_3_FD_89872 | JGI IMG/M metagenome (GOLD analysis project Ga0123355, IMG submission 89872) | Embiratermes neotenicus P1 segment gut microbial communities from Petit-Saut dam, French Guiana - Emb289 P1 | ecosystem: Host-associated > Arthropoda: Insects > Digestive system > Gut ...
CGTTATTCCATCATATCCATGCGAATTCTTGATCTTTAATGATCGTATTATTTTATTGACTTCATACGTTGTGGTGCGGTTGAAGTGTAATACAGTATTGGGTTTCAAAAAGTTTAAACTAGATGTTGCAAACAGCATGGGCGCGTTTGCATTAACCTCTAGTAACAAGAATAAGATCCAAATTAAAAACGATAGTATATATATAATTCACACAAGACCAGTGGGAAAACCAAGAACAAGTTGGGAGGACGTCTGGAGGGCCACATCACAGATCCTGGTAATAGTAGTATGGGGGACAAGAGCAGAAGACCGAGAAGAAGAGAGACCAGGGCGCTGAACGGACTGTAGCGCCACAGGGAATGGAAATGTAAATTATGCACGAAAATGAGCTTGTGCCATGAAGCACGTTAATCAATTGCACCAGAGATGATCTGTGCGCCAGAGCGTAATCGACAATTAACCTGGAACGTTGCGATCAAAATGAAAGATAATTAGTTCAATGTTCCTGTACTGTACAATGATACGATTTAAGAGATCTGATTGAACATGAGATGCAGATTGAAAAGAATTTTACCTTTGTTCAGACTTCTGTCGTAGCTGATACACTTGCAGAGTGTCCAAATTAATTTCCCAGCAGTTATCAACATCAGTACCACGAACAGTCTGTTTTGTAACGTCCGTGTCCATATTATATATTGCTGAGAGAATTGCACAATGTCCATGACGCATCCTCTGGTGGGAATTTCACAACGTTGCAGTATACAAGATGGATAAGATGTGACAGTGGATTGTGTCGGGGGATAAAACGAACCCATAACCAAAAATGTGTATTTACATTACAAATAAAATTTTGGTCGGCCTACTTGTACATATGTGCATGCATAGGTTAGAAGCTCGATTTGGAAGTTGAATGGTTTAAGGTGTTTACGTGCGTCGACAATACAAGTTGACACAAGCAGTACGGCTTCTGACTTACGTCCAGTATATGTGGGACACCGATTATCGTAACAGGCTTTTCGTGGTTTTGCTCCATTAGTGTGTGCCGGTTTATATTAGGTCACGAGCGCTTTCTTCTATATCCTTTCTTTAGTTCAACATACTCTTGGCATCCTGACCATGTGACACTTATGGTGTGTCACATTGACAGTGTGGTTTAATAAATGATGGTTGTTTGTCAAAAATTCGGATCGCACTGTTCGGTATTTGAGGTTATGTTTTCTGCCCACAAGGAAATAGCATGTACCGTATTGGTTCCCCACCCGCGTTGGTTTAGTGCACGTAGATTATTAAGGCCAGGTGTAAAATGTGTGTAAATGCAACTTTCATTTTCGACGACAAATGTGTATGTGTTAATCGATATCTTTAGGAGTTCACTTTTCATTTCATAAGTAAAAACGATTACACTACCAGCCATCACACTCATTCAGCAAGGAAACCGAGTGATTTTTGGAAATCACTGTGCAGTTAAGTATGTATAAAAATTTGGAACCTCTCCTTCACCAAACGTTTCCTTTATAAGTGAATCAATCACCTTATAGCAGTTCAATGTATTCACTTTATCTGTGTTGAAATTACATGCTTCAGTGATCATGTCAAATTTTATTTCACAAAGCCTAAAATCTTCTACTACATATTCAGATTTGGTTCTCAGCAGGCCAGTATTTTCTGAGTAGCAAATGAATCGTGGATGTTACTCAATTCAAGTTGAATGATTTTCATTCAAATTAATCTGTATGCTTCAAAATACAGTTTCATTACTATTTTCGTTTGTCAGAACCAAAGTTTTGTCTGAAAATTTTTCTGTTATATAGTGATATTAAATTCTGTTTTCCTTGTAGTGCCACATTTAACCCATTTAGGTGTTTTGTAATATCAGTGAAATGCCAGATCTCATTGTCATTTTACCTTTTTATACTTCTCCCTTCTCATTTCATTTCCAACAAAGCAGTGATCTCACCTATGAAATGATTAAATCCTTTCAACAGTTTGTGGTGGGATAACCAATGAATGTGAGTATAATTTTTGTCTTGTGTAGGAAAAAAGCAAAGTGGCAGTGATATATTCCTTGGGTATGTATAATGTTAACAATGTAAATAACTTTTTTAAAATGTTCTCCAGACTTATTATTGTGACACATAAGGCTTCCTGATATAATATACAATGAAAATTGTGAAGTTTACTACACAGTTTTTCTTCGATTTTTTCCTCTAAGGCCGTTATCAATGATTGTAGAAGGATTTCCATCAGCCTGTAGCTGATGTGCAGAATTATGACGATGACCATGTAGGAGCTAATAGTTTCGTTCAGCAGCTTGTAAAGAAGCCACACGAAAGAATGTTGCCCAGCATGAGCCTTCACCTTCAATTTTGTCAATCACCCAGTGTGATTTTTAGAGTATAAAGCATTTGGTTTCTGTTCTACGAAATGTAGTGAACTACAGACCAGAATGTCCCGTGAGAAGCTGATACTCAAGTTTTCAGGGGAAATTCCCTGCCTTTGATGGAATCAAAATATTCCATGTTCATTGTAGTTTACAAGCAAATGTTTTCAGTCCCACAAATTCAGCTTGCAACATCACACTCAACAGCAAAGATGGAGTTGTTTTTGTGCATGCCATGAAGGCATACAGGGGGGTAGATGTATACTGCCATGCATTCTTAACCTCAGCACTAAATGGAGGTGATTTGTTAATTTCATTTCCCAGTGGGTGGGCTGCAGAGATGATCTTGATGTTTGGGAGAAGAGAAAAATCTCTTGTTCCTGCCAGAAATTGAACAATTCTTGGAAGTACACCTGTAGCTTTTATACCAGCTATGTTGTCCTGTTACTCTCACATCCTACAGTATGAAACATGATAGCAGTTGAAATGTACACACACTGTAAGGGGCTGATACACACTCTTTCACATAATGTAGTTGCACCATTCTGCCTCATTCAGTAACCAGTGGTGTGGTGTTGCACAGTTACATAGAGACATCCACCAGTTGTTGTGAGAGAGAAATGAAAATATTGTGCATATGAACCCAACAAGGTTTCACATTCTTACATTCATTCATGAGTGTGCAGGAGCTTGCAGTGTTTCTAACCCAAGTTTTGTTTTGTATGTATTTGTGCAACATCGTTTCAATTCTAGCCTGTGTAGTTAGAATTTTGTGGGTTTAATTGAACTCTGTAACAAAGTACAAAACCCTGAAAAAAAGTCTGGCCAGGAAGTATTTACTATAGGATTGGGTTTGTTGTTGGTGAGGTAGTTGAAACATTGCCTTAATGATTCGTTCATGAAGTGTACAAGATGTGCAGAAAACATTTTTGCTGCCTCTTTAGGAATATGACATCTTACAGTGATGTTTTGTTTTTAAAGAATCTGCATTTTGTACTTGGTAATGTCTGTAAAGGAAGGTGTCTTTTCAAAAAGGCAAGTGCAATCAGTTGTGGTGCATTAATGATTGTCATTCATAGTTGGGACTCAAAAGCAATATTTAGAGTGTTTAGCTTCCTCAGCAAGATATGTCTGAAATGGAATGGAACAAACTGGATTTTTCAAATTGCCAAGATTTTAACAGCTGACATTAATGGAGTGAAAGAGAAAAACCAAACTACAAACATCGTGACTGGGATTATATTGCAAGGAAACATGGCCATTAAATGGTATGACAATCACAATTACATTTCATTTGAACTCATATGGACATAAATAAAATCATGTGTAGCAGAGAACATCTTTAAAAATGCTGATTATGAGGGGCTGCCTCACAGGCCAGTACACAGTGCAGAAACGTCAGTTTCATGAGATTGTTTGAAACACACAGTGAATTGTTGGCAGAAGAGTCTCAGGGGGAGATTTCTGGAAACTGTATGTTGGACCCATCCATCAAAAATATTACAGAAGCTAAGTCAGAGAATTACAATTCCAGCAGTGATGAACATAATACTAAATGCTTAATTATTTGTGTTGTGTTAAAACTATTTGTCATTAATTAGCAATAACACTGTTATTGTTATGTGCATGCTTTGATTTAAAGCAGAATAACACCGCAACATGTATCTGTCTGTGTCTGTGTTGGGAACTCATATCATCCTAATAACATTTGGTGAAGGGAACAAATTATGAAGTTGAACATTATCCAGTTTTCTCCAGCTTCACATTATGTCCCCTCCCTTTGATTCACATATCCTCTGCACCCAGTGCTCAGACACCCACAACTGATCACAGGTTGAGAGACGAAGTTCACACCCATACAAAACAAAGGTAAATCACAGTTTTATACATTTTAGTGAAACATTTATTATAACCCTTTAATGCTATGGTCATGAAATACATTAATTGTAGCAACTGCAATTTACAAATTGGTTCAGATGGTGAGAAAATGTGAAACATTCTTTATTTATACAGGCAATTACATTAACGTAAAAAAAGTTAAAAAATGTAACATTTATCATACTCTTCTTTCTTCCAGAATCATTGTGATGTGACAGGAATAGATGCAGGTTCAAGACGAATGCTCTTACTGATTTGCTGCACAATGGCAGACTTGAGTTCCTTCATCTTTTGTCGCCATTCAATCCAACGAGCAACCTCAGGATTACTTCGATCTCCACGTCCCTCTAATTGTTGATAATAGGCCTCACGAAGGATACGGAATGCTTGCAAATTGCTATAAGGTAGTTGTGTAACAGGATCAAAATATCGAGCCTGTAGTCTGCAAAAAATGCAAGATAATGCTATAAGAATGTACAGGTACCTCATAAGCAGACTTGAACGTTACTTTAAAGTACACTCCAAATGTTTAGTATCCGTAATACAGTAAGTATTACAAAATTTATTACACATATTGGGAACCAGGCTATTGTAATGAGTATAGTGGATAGGCTATGAGTTGTGTGACAGGAATTATGGCTTGATTCCTGGCAAGGGTTGGAGATTTTCTGTCTTCTCCAAAGCATATGCACTGTCTGTGGGGCTCACCGAGCGGGTTGTCCAAAGGGTATCAGGGTGCTTCTCATGGGAGTAAACTGATCAGGGCATAAGCTGACCACTTGCCTCTCTCATGCTGAGGTTAAGGATGAGTAGAGATATTTGTCCACTCCCTTACATGCCTTCATGGCATGCAACGTACCTTTATTACACATAAATCAAGTTTCTAACATGCATGTGAAATGACAGTTACTGTGAGTAGTAATGAACTGTGGATAATAAAGATGAGTATTATACGAGGCTCATTCAAACAATATCTGAACCAAGTTCATTTCCGTTACTCTGCATCACACTAAAATGGGACTTCACTGAGTGTGTCTGAACATGTTCCCATGTGCCCCAATTAAGTGAGAGCTCACTGCAGCCATTCAGTTACATGCAGTCATCATACGTAAACAGCAGTGCTTGTGTCATGCATTGTATTTGCGATGTCCAAGAGTACAGATCAATGCGTCTTTCATACGCTGTGCAGAACTCAAGAAAACAGGAGCACAACTCATGATACGGTTAAGACCAACTTTTAGGAGAAGTCCAGAGCCACACACAAATTTTTGACTGGTGCACATCCATAGATCTGTGGGAGAAAGTGACAAGCATTCTGGATGTCATTCAGTGAGTAGAAATGAAGTTACAGCAAAACTGTCATGATTTGGTAACAGCAGGAGAAGGTAAGGAACAAAGACTTTCTTTTAATTTGTGCCAGGCAATTTTAACTGAAGACTTGGGCATGAGACATATCAACCATTTGTGCCATGGCTGCTGACAGTGGAGCAGAAGGAACACAACTTGTTTGGAGTCTCTGATTTGCTTCATTATGAAGGAGACAAAACTTCTTTCAAAACATTGTAACTTTCTCTGAATTCAAAATGTCTTGAAAGGTGAATGATTTGGATATGCTGACATGATCAAACTTGGAACACTGCAGGAACTCCAAACTGAGTATGAGAGATGCTTACAGTAGTGGAATAGCCCCTGGAATAAATGTATTTAAGCAGAAGGGATTCACTCTCCAGAGATTAGTCTGTCATGAAGGCACATTCAGTATTTTTAGTACCACAGCATCAGTCTGGCTATATCTTGATCAGGCCTCAAAACATTGCCTGGTAAGCTGTGCTGCTGTTTGATAAACACTGCCTGTATTTACACTATGCTGTATTTTGTGATCACCTTAAACAGGGATAAAAGTTGTAATACATTTCAAAGTGTGTAGCAATTTCCAAATTAATACTTTACATGTCTATCCTTGCAACCTTTATATCCATTAACTGCAGATGCATTATATTGGTGACAAAAGTAATGAGTAATGGAGAAAGATATTCCTTTATTCATATATTTTGTATCTCTTTAGCACCAAGTAGTTAGGAACAGGTAGATTCTTGGGGATAAATCATTTTATAATTTGCAGATAACATGAGAACATTAAAAAGTTACTCTGTTGCAACTTTGTGTGCTGCAGTCTTGTGGAATAATTAAGAAACTATTAAGATTATCACATCTGTACAAACATAGGCATACGTGTGTGCCTACACACATAACGTGAGCCTTGAACACATTTTTCAAAAACATTTTTCCTTCTTTTGAAAGGTTATTGTGAGATTTTAAGTGACATGAGAAATATAGTACCTTGTGATGGGACAGATATTTCTTGGTGGTGGTTTTGGCTGAGACTGTGGGAACACATTCCGAAACACTTGCGCATCAAGGAATGTGATAAAAGTTCTCTCACAATGGCCATCATATGTAGTACTTTCCACTTCTCTGTTCTTCTCTTCTTCTTTCTTGATAGCTTCTTGCTCAGTTTCCATCTGGTTTTCCTTTTCACTACTGTAACAGAGGTTCAGCCAGAGTAAAATTCTGTGAAATCTTATAGCAGGATCTGACTTTATTCAGCCCCTTTGAGGTCCAGCCTCTCTATATGCAGGTGTCTGTCCCATATGTCTGCTGGACCAACCCCAAATTCATTCCTGTTCAGTTCTACCCTTTTCTTCACACCTATTATACATTATTTCAGAGCTTTATTTTTTGTGCCCATTGCAAGGATGCAAGTTGAGGTAGAACAGAATAGCGAAATAACAGTAAAAACAGTAAAACATGAAATCATGATTTTAATGTTTACAAAGAAATTAGCCTGGAGGGTATGTCAGTACTTGAACATATGGCGGTGAAAGAGTTAACAGATATATTGGATTAATCCATTTTTATGGAAAATATTGATAATTGCGAAGCTTATCAAGAGGAGCCGTTCTTAGGTTATCCGAGACTTTATTAATATGATCACACTTAATATTCTCATTTTATGATACAGAATGCCCTTAAAATTGTGACTATAATTAATATGAGTTAAATTACAAAAACTGATTTCTTTTTAAGAATCTACAGGAAAATTAAAAAAAAAAATAGGGTCACAAATTGAGGTACTTCTGGGTATGTCTATTTAATTTTGTTTTATTAAGTAAACTTCATTCATGTAAGTTTACGCGGTGCATGTATGTAATGTTCGTTCATTACTAAATGTAAAGACATAGGTAATGTTTTTGGATCTAACAGTGTGGAACAGTACAACTGCATGCTCCATGCTGGCTTAACATATTAAAATGTAGCATGTAATGGGCAATTAAATTACATGTTCTGGTAACATCAGGATTCAGTAAAATTAAATGGAATAATAAAGGTTTATGCACTTCACAGCTGTATTATATACAGTGGTGTCAACTGAATGTTACACGAAACCGTGTGAATTACCAAGTTTCAGTAGTCTCTGGAACAGCCGCAGGTTCCTGTTTCTCCCGTTCATCATCACCTTCGTCCACTGTAATTGGACTTTCTTGTTGGTCCTGATGCAGCACCTCAATGATGGGCATAGATATAGAATGGTAACGGATTATTGGTCCCTGAAATGTCTTCTTCACTGTCCTTGTCTTTTTCTTTTCCATCTCTAGCTTCTGGTATTTCTCTGTGTGTTGGAATTAAGAGTATTCGTTCTTAGGTTCGAGCCCATTTGAAACACCAGATTTTACTAAATATCAGTTCATTGAACTGGCAATACACATAACTGCTCTTTAAATTGGTAACAATGCAGTCTGTACATGGTCAGCAGCATTTTTCAACTTTAATACTTGGTGGATTTTTGTGAGTTTCAATAACCTTCTTTGGTCATCAGGAGCATATACAGTATTTTTTTTAAAAAGGTATTTTAACCCTCTTGTACCAAACATTCACCACAGTTGTTGCACACTTTGGGGGTTAAAATTCCACGTCAGCTATTACCAGTAACATGCAATGTAATGGAAGCCATTTGAATTCCCATCTTTTCCAGAGTGCCCCAAGGCATTTAATTCCAACATGAAAGGGTTAACTACGCAATTTCAGGATATCTTATTGTACGACAGTCCAGGCCAAAGAATGAGTACTTAGCTAGTTAAATCACTGGGCTAGTGATGATATACCTATATGATACAGAGTCTTAAAGGGATTACAGTACTGTTTCTTGTGAATGCAGTAATGAACCATCGGGTTCCATACAATACAGGGAATTTCTTGACTAGCCGATAACTGGTTAGCTTCTCAAGAAGGACTCTGCTCCGCTGAGTAAGTAAGGAAGTAGGTTGAGGTAATTCTAATAATATGTGGGTCTTTGGGATAAAACCTGGCTAACATGCTTCAATGCACACTGTGTACAATTACCTAGAGACTTAAGGTTCTCCTGTTCAGTAATTTTGGCTTCTTCCAGCAGGTCCTCTTGAGTGGGTCTCCAGTCATCCTGAGCTCTTGCCCGCCGACCTTTGCGCCTGCGTCCTTCTTCAGTACGTTCCTTTAAGCGTTGTAGAGTTGCTGCTGATTTGGCCGCAGTTGACCGTCTGATTGATTTGCGTTCTAATGAAATACCAGTTTTTCATACTACATGTGTTAAATGTTAACAATTTGGCACACGTAGAACTTGTTTTCTTCTATTTAACATGAAGCATGAACAACACATTATTAATACACCACAGTGACATAAGAGCTACCTGAAAACCATTAGCATGCATGCATACAAGAGACAGATGCGCCCTGCATTTTCTCAGGCTTCACAAATTCATACTGGCAGCTGTCTTGACAAATTAAAAGCCTTCAATATTGATCCAATAAATTGTACAGAAGCTCCTGTGAAGCAACTTCATGCATGGTGCCTATGCCATCAGACTAATGAGTACTTAGTGTTGTTATTCCATTCTCTTTTGTCCAGCAACTTGTCTGTCTTACTATATGAACAATTTCCTGTTTGGGACTGTAATATCCTGAAATTTAAATATGACATTGAGAGACAAGAAGTAACATGACAGTACAGTTATGAAGGCGAAGGATTACGGTCAGTTGCTGCATGATGCACAAGTTCACCCCATAGTAGCTCTTCACTTATATAATGGAGCAGTACTGAAGAGCAATTGTAATGTTAAAGGTTCCTAGTTTGTTGAGACCACTGACAATCCAGTTGTGTGTGGCCCCAACTGAAGTGAGTGGCGTCCAAATCTTTTGCCTGAATGGCTTAAAGATTCTTGGTTACACAGAGTATCACAGTGCACTGAACAATATACGATACAATAAATTTTATAATTGTATCGCTTATCATTAATTCTTTTACAACATATATCTTTTTTGTGTAATATATTTCGATACTAATACTAACCAAAATTATCTATGAATACATGTTTCTTTCGAGGCTTTCTTTGTTTGGCTTCAGCAGGCTTTTTAATCTTCTGTAGTACAACTACTGGTTCCTGTAACATAGAATGTGTTACTTTCAGAACTGAAGGTAAATATATATTATCAGTATAACAAAGAAAACAGTCAAACACAACTAATGGCTGTGTTGTACTCTTTCTCTGTTATATTGATAATTTATGGAACACAATGGGATGTCTTCCATTAATAAATTTATACACCACGATCCTGTATGTAAGAGTGACTTCTCCACAATCTCAAGTTTTCAGGAAGTTACATTCCTGTTAGCCAGGTTCTTATGGCATATAGTATTGACACACTTAATATTCTATAACTAAATAGGCATCACAGTTAAAATATTTGTATATTATTGCTATAAATGGTTACAAATATCACTTATTTAACAAGCTACTGTCAGCACTTTCATCTGTTGAAGAGGAGTTTTCTTCATCTTTCACTCATAGGGCATCACTTTCTGTTTGATTCATACTGTCTGACATATAGCACTTTTCAGACACTCTGACAGTGGATTCAGGTGAACTGTCACTCCAAGCAGTCTTTAATGGTCTTATGCTTGCAGCTGGTGTTAGTGGATACTTCCGAGACAGCAGCAATTCTCTGTGTAGGCATTGACAGTCCATCTCTGTCAAGGCCACATTGGGACTGGTCACTGAGAGGTCATGCCTTCTGTTATGATCATTAGGTATGTATTTTAATTAGAATTTTAATTTTTGCTGTTAAGTGACTTGAGGATATCTAAAATCAGCATTCCTTTTCTATACAAGAGCACCTAGTCTTCGGTTCCAGACTTGTCGCCCATTCACTCATGAGTTCTTCTGTCATCCACCTTTATTACGTTTAAATGTATCCCCTAAAGGAAGTTTTTCTTTTGGAAAATTCATTCTCCAAATGATATCAGTTTCCTCTCACTGACTGTATCTGAAAGCATCACATTATTCTCAATTTTTCATGTTGTGTTTGGACAAGTACCAATTTTGAGCCCTTTGTATCATTTGTAGTGTTGGTTTGCATCTCATGGATGCTGGAGTTTCCTTTGCATTACCCATTTGTCCTAAGAAGTAATCATTTTTTCAGTTCAGATTTATTTTATGGCATTGGTGTGCTGTTATTTTTTTTAGGTAGTCTGTGGACAGCTTTTGTGCTAATGTAATTTCTGATGAATAGCTAACATGTTAGGATGCATAAGTCTTACTGGCTCTGACATCCCCCTACCCCCAGAATCTAAAGGGATGTAGTGACTTCAGTGCCTTCATATTGTCTGTCCAGAACATTTTTATCAGTGCAATGAAATACCACTGCCTGAGTCTACAAAATGCTTTTTGGGTTGCGTTTTCTCCCTTCATTAATGGGTCTTTTGTTTGTGTCATCCCGTGTACATTGTTTTGTAGTGCAGAATTCCCATACGGCAGTGCAGTTGTTGGTTTCTTCTGCATGTTTAATTACACTAATTCAAAATTATCACCATAACTGCAGCATACTGATTCTGTTATTTTTAGATGCACCTTTACTTTCAGTACAATTACCCAGGTTTGTACAGAATATTTTAACATCAGTAACTTCCCATTTTAGTAATCTGTCTTGAAATGAGCTGTCAGCATATCAATAATGGAAACAGACATACAAATTGATGTAATTGCTGCAGCAGCTGCCTTTATTCACCTAAAAATATTCCCTCTGTTCACAGAACGTGTTTAACTTCATGTGCAGTTATAAGGTACCTCAGGTTTCAAATGGTGAATTTAAGAAGAATTATCGACTTATATTCAGGTATACACACTGTAGCAGAACACAGTCTGCTTAAGTACCTATCTTTTCTAGCAAGATAAACTCTTAGTGCACTTTGTGTAACTGATGTTGTAATGGTGTATTACCTCAAAGAAGTATAATATTTTTTTATTCTCAGAATCATCAGGAACCCATAAATATACAGTGTGGCTAAAATACAAGAGTTTAATATTAAAGCAGGTGGTACAATATACTTACCACTGGGCATTAGAGGGTTACATTTTTAACCCTTTAAACGCTGAGTTAAATCCCATCTGCCATCTGCTGGCATTATTAGGAGCTCACCATATTTTCCACATGAGCAGGTTAAAGGTTAAAGTACTCTGTCCAGTGTTCTGGTGATAAGGCACCAACATATATGTACACAATTTTCTCTGCACTTCATGCAAACTAGCCTCCTTACCAGCGTATGATATGACTCTTGTGTTTTATTTATGGTGTTTATATTTCAGTAAATTAGATGTTGTGTTCAGTGAGAATAGTCACTAATCCTAGCAGCTTGCATGGGGTGTTTCAAACACAAGTGGAATGAATCCACCAATGTGATTGTCAGTTATTTACTGTCAGAGTGGTAACAAAGTTGTAAGTTGCCAACTGATGCCCTCTGTGGGATACCAGTTCAGCTATGGACTGCCCTCTTCCGTGTCATGTCGAAAATACTAGTGACAATTACACAAAGAATACAGTAGACTTTTAATACTGTACTTCACCATCAGTTTTCTGAATGCCCATTAAGTCAGGCCTTATTTTTCACATAAATACATTTTTGAAAGCTCTAATTATTGCCTACATAATAACTGGGTATTGAAATGCTCAGAACATTAGCCACTGCACAACAGTAAAGCATCAGTTTGTAAAATGATGTATGATGGACTAAAGCACAAGAAGCTCCTGCAAATGTAGGATGCTTTACACTTTTAAATCTTAGTTTCTATGTACAAATATTGTGTGTGCTATCAGAACTGGTTCACATGTTACTCGCATGCTTACATACCGTTAGTACAAACAGCAGAAGCCTTCATCCATATTATTTTACATGACATAACACTGAAAATTATGGCAGCAAGTAGTCAGTGCCATATACATTGCATAAAAAAGTTCTGTAGAATGCAGAGAGTCAACAATTTGTGAATCTCATGTTACATTTACAACCTGTACAATGTGGGAACCACCACATACTTCAAATTGCACATTATTATATACAAAGCAGTGACCTCCAGGGTTCTTAATTTATCTGGCCCATATTGTTGGTCACTTCACAGATTGTTTTGCAAGGTGGCAGGCACTGCATCAATCATTGCTATTCTAGTTTGCTTTGAGTTGGGGTCTATGCATTTTGTTGCAGTATTTTATAGTTAATACTAACGAGTTGGAATAGCATTAGCAATGTAATAACTAAGCTATGGGTCGGACATTCTGGGGTTTAAGTCCTGGCAGGGGCAACAGATTAATGTTTTCACCAAAATGGGGACCCACCCTGTCTCCTGTTCACTGGATACTGTGGGCTCTTTCCCAGGGTTTCATATAACAAGGATGTGAGGATGACTAACCATCTTCATCAAGTACTAATGTAAAGAATGTGGGAGCCACCTAATAAGCCATTTCTTACACATACAGTGATTAAAATTCTTATGTACCATTGCTGAGATGTTATTTTAAAACTGCGTATCACAAGCAGTCTTTTTCTTCACGGAATGTGCGGACAGCATGTCTGTGAACGTGAAACACTTCATATACCCACTACCTATATTACAGTTCATCGAAACCTATTTAAAGTTTTCATTCATAGATACCTTACTGTGTGGTGCACCTACTTAGTTTCCACATCATAAATGATCCAACAGTGTCCTGCCATGCTTTTATTGCATGTTATTCAACACCTGGGATTCAATTGAACTGAAGTCTACAAGCAGTGTTTATGTTACAACTGTGACAGACATAATGTGAAAATTTAAGTAATTCTAGAC
>Ga0123355_10011889_pt1 | contig 13449 bp, 8 predicted proteins | sample TergutEmb28metaG_3_FD_89872 | JGI IMG/M metagenome (GOLD analysis project Ga0123355, IMG submission 89872) | Embiratermes neotenicus P1 segment gut microbial communities from Petit-Saut dam, French Guiana - Emb289 P1 | ecosystem: Host-associated > Arthropoda: Insects > Digestive system > Gut ...
ACTATTGTACTTTCTGTTTCTCCCTTGATGTCACCAGATTTTAGCCAGCGATATGACTGTTCAATGTCCACCAGCTTTTCGTCTAAGTTACGTGGCAATTGTCCATGCATCCTCTTCCCGTGCTATCTTTCTTTTGTTTTCTCCGCTATGCTGTCCTTCATTTTTCTTGTTTCTCTCAGTACTTCTGTCTTCAGGCATCTAGCTGTCTGTAACACTGCTGAGTCGGTGTTGTGCTGGTGTGTTCTGACAACCTGTATTAGTGGGTGTTCCTTCTTGTCTTATTATTATTATTATTATTATTATTTTGTTTTATTTTCCATATATCCATATGCAGGTTTAAAAAACCAAGGATGTGGAAATAGTTATAGTTGTTGTAGTATAATCTATTAAAAATACAAAAGACAAATGTATAAATGTAGATATAGTGTAATGGTCATATATTAACTGTCAATTATATCATCCAATATGTATAATCAAAATAAGTGTTGTTACTTGTATCAAGCACTGTTAACAGGGACAAAAACATGTATTAAGTATTAGTCTCTTAAGGTTAATACTCTTCTAACCTCTTAATATGTATAATATTCATTCATTGTGTAAATGGAATAAAGGGGAAATAAAATCTGTTAAAATTACATTACATACATTGCATACAATTAGTACAACAGTGATATATTAATTATCAATTATATAATCAAAAATTGCAACCAAAATATGTGCTGTTGCCAATATCAAACGCTATTAACAAGGATAAAATAATGTATAAAAATCAGCCTCTTAAGTTTTATATTCTTCTATTCTCCTTGTACATATAATATTCATTCAATGAGTAAAAAGAATGATGACATAAAAACCCCTTTAATGCAAATTTAAAACATTTCAGATCATTATCAAAGCCTTTAAATGATGAGAAAGGTAGTTAAAAATTTTATACCAGATACATAGGCTCCTTTACTGAACTTTGATAAGTTAGCTGTTGGGAGGTGCAGATTATTGTTATTCTTAGTTTTATATTTATGAGTTTCATTATTAGTAGTAAATAGGTGTTTGTTATTAAGTGTGTATAAAATTAAGGAATATATGTACTGAGAATACAACATTATTATTTCCATATTCTTGAAAACTTCCCTGCAAGAATCTCTTGCTTTAGTGTCTGTTATAATTCTGACAATTTTCTTTTGTAATGTGAACACCTTGTGGGCATAGGAGGAGCTACCCCAAAAAATTGTATCATCGCTCATGATAGAGTGTATATGAGCGAAATAGATTACTCTTAATGTATCTATTGGTACTACATATTTTATATTTCTCAATGCATAACAAGCAGTGCACATTTGGTTAACTAGATGTTCCATATGTTGTTTCCAGGATAGAATGTCATCTATGTTTAATCTGAGAAATTTAATTTCAGTAGCGTTAGTTATACCTTTCCGATCATATTTAATTTGTGTACTGACATTATAATAATTCTTAGTTCTAAATTCTATGTACCGAGTTTTTTACAGTTCAAGGTAAATAGACTGACACTGAACCAAGTATCTATATCATGGAAGATTTGATTACCATTTATCTTAAAGTCCCGTCTATTTGAATCTGTTATTATAATACTGGTGTCATCCGCAAAGAGTACCATATTATAATCTTTGTTTACTGATGCAGGTAGAACATTAATGTAAATTAGGAAGAACAGAGGGCCAAGAATCGAGCCTTGTGGTACACCACATTTTATTATCTCCCATTTGGAAGAATTACTATTATCAGTTATATTTATCCAGAGCCACTCTTTTGTATCTGCCTGTTAAATAGGATTCAATTAGTGGTTTAAATTTCCCTTCAACTCCATAGAATTCTAGTTTTTCTAGTAATATTTTATGGTTAATACAGTCAAATGCCTTTTGCAGGTCATAGAAAATACCTCCAATTAGTTGATTGTTATTCATAGCAGTTAGAATACCATTTATCAAATTGAAGGCAGCTTGCTCAGTTAAGTAGTGAGTCTGGAAATCAAATTGTTCTTGTATTAAAATACTATTCATATCAATGTGAGCGTGAAGTCTAGTATAAATGAGTTTTTCAATAATCTTGGAGAAGGAGGTTAATAAAGATATTGGTCTGTAATTAGTGATATCTTGTTCATCTCCTTTTTTAAAAATTGGTTTGACTGTAGCATACTTTAACCTACCAGGGAAAACACCAGCACTAAGAACAGCATTACAGATTATGTAAACGGTGAGATTATGAATTGTGCACTTAATAGAAATTTCATCGTACCCACATGTAGTTTTAGTTTTTGGAGATTTAATAGTTTTTTCGATTTTGTGAGTGGATGCATACTGCTGACTTATTTTTGAGATGGGCCTTCTAAAACTGTTTGATAAGCAATTAATTGGATCAAACCTGTCTGAACGAACATGCTTGTTAATGTCAGTATTAACTGAATCCGCTATAAATAGGAAGTAGTTGTTAAGAGTACTTGCAATTTTATTCTGATTTGTTATTATATTATTGTCTATTACTACAGATTGGATATCCATGCCATTTTTAGTAGCCTCTTTTTCTTCATTTATTATTTTCCAAGTACATTTCATCATGTTCCTAGAACTTAAAATGAACTTATTATAATGCATTTTTTTTGCAGTAAGAATTACTTTAGACAATATTGCGCAGTATCATTTATAATACATTTTGAGGTTTAGATCATTACTGGGTCTACATAAAATTAAAAGTTCCTTCTTTTTTTCAATGAGATTTTTACCACTTTTGTTATCCATGGATTATGGGTATGATTATTGTTAATTACTTTTTTTCCGAAGCTAGAGTAAAAACACCTCAGGTATGTATTGAGAAAATTATTAAACATATTATTGACATCGTTATTCTCAAGTATATTATCCCATTGCCCCCAGCTTAGTTGAAATTGAAATTCAGCTATGGTGTTTTTATTGATGTTTCTGATGTAAGACGGTTTAATGTTATTAATTGGTAGAGAAAAATTATGAAGTGTTATGAGTTGCGCATCATGGTCAGATAGTCCATTTATGCACGGTTGTATAGTGTATTTTCTTCTATTATTGACAAAAATATTATCTAACAAGGTAATTGAATTGTTGGCTATTCTTGTAGGAAAATACACGGTACCTGTTAGATTATAGGTGGTGAGTAGGTTATATAGTTATTTCTTTTGAGATTAGTACCTAAATAGTTTATATTTATATCTTCACATATTATCAGTTTGGATTTATAATTCTGAAGGGAATTGAGTATACTGTCCATTTTTATAAGGAAGTAATCAAAGTCGCCCGATGGGGGCCTATAGACACAAAACATAATGACATTTTTTTTGTTAAGTTTTAGTTGAACAGTGGCAATCTCAATATCCTGTTCCTTACAGTGTTTTTGTAGACTGATGTTTGTGAATTTTAAAGTTTTGTGGATATACACAAACACCGCCATTTTTAATTCTTTCTGCAATACTTTGCTCCTAGTTTGTAATTGGAGATGGGTGTAGCATCTATTTCATAATCTTTTAAATGATGTTCAGTGAAACAGATTAAGTGGGGTGCCCCTGCGACTAATGTAAGCATAAATTCATTTATTTTACCTTTTAATCCCTGGATATTTTGGTGGTAAATCTTAAATAGGCTGTTTATATCATCATTCTTATTATAAACTTCATGTCTGTGGATAGAACATAATTCAGTAGCATTTAGATTTACTAAGAGCTGAGGTTTATATACTTGTTCTAAAATATGATTGATTAGTTGACTGGAAGATAGGTACGTTGTGCTATCTGCAACTGTATTTGCCATAAAAAAATCCTTACTTCTAGTGATAGGAGCTTTTTTCTACGTATTTGAAGTCCTACGTAAGGACTCACTGTTTACCACATTGCCTTGATTATTATGGAACTGAGCTGGTGGAATCAGTACTTTTGAGAGATTAACTTCAGTTGATATCAGGTAGGGTTTATGATTATCAGTTACATGTTTGCATACAACTTCACTGATTGATTGATTCATTCATTCATTTGTCCATCCATCCACTCATTCAGTCAATCAAATAAAGAAAGAAACAAACAAATTTTCAAACTCTCAAACAAAGCTGGAATGGGAACACACATATGGATGACGCCTACACATAGATTATATTTATTTTTACATAAAGATTTTCAGGTTTCCTGGGTAATTCAGTCACCACTGTATATTGACTGAATGGTATTTATCTTTGGTGTGATTAGGTGTGATAAAAATGGTGGACTTAACTATTTTGTTGCTATAGGAAATTTCTAGGGGCTTTTGTTTAACTTTTTTGCTGTTGGCTTTAATTTGTAACACAAAAATATAACAGCCAACTCTCAGTTTTTTTTTGTATCTAGAACATTACCCATTTACTGGGTTTATAATAAAAGTCAGTAATTTGGAATCTGGTTCTGCTTTCATTTGCAGGTGGAAGTGGCAGAGGGGATTAATCTGATGAATTTTTTGAAATGAACTAGTCTCAACCCCCGTGCAGGTATCCAAAGACTGAAAACAACCTGAAAAGCAGCTACTGAAATGCTGTATTTTTATTATAAATTTAAACAATAATAAATAATAATAATGTCCAAAGTGAAAATCTCTCTATGGCGTACCCTCATCAGGAACATTTGGAAGCTGATGTTTATGAATATTTTCACTTGTCCTAATGGCTCAACCTGTTAGCGTCTACCCAGAAGCAATAAAATAATATCGATTCATATTTGATATTTTCACTGGAAATCTATAAAACTAAGTTAATGCATTTGATGGTAAATAATGCATGAATTTCTTAACTTTTCACACTAGCCGATCTTACATATTAATTCACAGTTTACTGTTCTACTTTGATGTATTCTGTCAATGAAGCAGTCATGTTAAATATGTCACAGTATTTTCACTACTCAGACAACAATAAAGACCAACTGGTCAAAAGGTGTGTATGTGTACTTATCATATATTTCAGTGCTGCTGAGTCACATATATGTAACATAAAAGTATTAATATTATTAGTATTACTAATACTGCTAATACTATTTTCTCCTGCAGCTTAAGCATGGGGATAGTTTTCCTAGAGTCTGAGGTCTCTTACCTAAGTAGATGCCCATAAAGAAGTCTGCAGCTGCTAGGTTACAGACCAGAAAGCGTGGTACATCCATCTTACTGCGAGAGAATATGAGAACAAAGACAACTGTGCCATTACCCAACATGGCAAGCAGAAACACAATCCACACGCCACATCGCAGTGTCCACCAGTCGAACAGATCCTGGCAAGGCAGGAAAGGACCTATCCCACAAAAATAATATGTGAAATTTAATGTGTTACATGTCAATTAACAGTATTAAGGAGGTTTAACATACCTAGATTTACATACAACACCATGCAAATCAAAAAGTTACCAAATGCTAATTATTTGAAGCTGATGGAGGCAAAATGAAACTAGGGAAGAAAAATGCATAATGAGAAAGTTTGTAACTTGTGCTCTACATCATAAACGACATGGGTGAAAACAGTCAAGGAGGGTGAGATGTGTTGGATATGAAGCTGGCACATGAAGGCTCAGAAATGTGTATACAAATTTTGCAAGAAGACCTCAAGAGAAGAGATCATTTTGCACACATAGAAGTATCATTAAAATCGATCCTACACAAGTATGGTGTAGAATGCATTCTTTTTTTAACTCAGTATGGGGAATGGTGTTTTTCTTGGTGAATGTGATAGTAAATCTTCAGACTCTGTACAAGGCAGGGAATTTTTTGATTGACTTCTAAAGACTCTGTTCCAAGACGTAGGTTAGCTAATAACTGGGTGAATAAAAGGATTTATGAAATACTGGATTGCTTATTGTGACTCATTTTTTTGCCCGTTTGTTAATAATCAGCTTCAGTTTATTAACATTTTCAGCAGAGCATTACAATCTAATTCTTTTACTTTGGCCATGAAAGATGGCATCATTTGTGTATTCCTTGTAATAATCTTTCAACAAATTTACAGATTGCAATGAAACTTGTTACAAATGCTATGTCAGTTGTGGCTTACCTGGAAGTGGCAGACAGGCAATCTTTCCAGGTGGCACGTCACTTCCGGCTACTTTCGCATTCTCTTGATCCTCAAAGTATTCCTCTACATAGGCTGGCAAGTTTCCTGGGTAAGTGAAGTCAGACCCAAAATTTTCCCACATATCATTGATTTGTGTCCCAAATTTCTGACTCAAGTTTTCTGTTAACAGACACATTTTCATGTAAGACTTTCAGCTTCCATCACTAGAAAATATAGCAACATTTTCTCAGGCAGTCAGCCATGCTAAGAAGGAGTGAATTCCCAACATTTTTGACACTGCCTCTCATCTGAAATTGCTAGATGATACAGACAGCCAGGTTCAAAATTAATCCATTCCACTCTGACATGGCCGACTGATGGAGAAGATTAAGTAGCGATGTGAACATCTTTAGTGTCGCAGTGCCGTCTTCAGCAACTTGCCGCTGATATTTATCTTACTGAGGTTCACTTAGACTTCAGTATAAAGCTGAAAATCATGAACCCATTAAGAATTAGTACCAACATTTGATTATCTGATGAAAATGCTTTAAAGTTCAATCCCTCATACTGTTATCCCAGCTCTGGGGTAGGAAGGAACAGGTCTGTGAGCCTAATTCATCGAATTGCACTTCTGAACTGGCCTGTAATAGCTTATTAAGGTGGCAACAAAACGTATTCAAACCAATCTGCCTTCTATATGCACCTTCATAGTGAACATAATGGAAGATAAAAACAATGTTTAAAAAAGACAGTTTTTATATTATTTTGTTGTGTTAAGTGCAAACGATTTTGAACAGATATTAATTATAAAACCTTAATATAAACTGAACATTTACAATTTTACAGCAGTAAAGATCTATGGCCCATGTTATCGTGATCAGGAATGTCAGTCATAATAACCGTCCTTTGCTATAGGCAGACACTATTCATTTCTAAATGATAGGTATGTCCAATTTTGTAGTTTACCAAATTTTCTGAATTCATTTTGAAGAGGAGAGACCACTATGGAAACAGTAATAAAATCTTGTGAACTAAGAGACCTTCAGGTTTCACAGTAGGTGGAGAATCTCTTGTTCAGCTGAGATGTGTCTTAAATGGGAACTGCATCACAAAGTGAAGTTACATCACTAATCAGTAACTGATTTCATTATATTATGGCAGAAATGTACCAACAAATATTTCCAGTTACACTTTTGGCACAAAAAGTAAGTTTGTACTTACGAAGCTGGGGCCAGACATCAGTGAGACTGGAGTTCCAGAGGGACATGTCAAATTCATTACTGCTGGGGAAGAGAACAGTTTCATGTAGGTTTGCACGTGGGGGAGGTTCTGCAGGAATGAGGGGCAGAAAAGCGCAGCAGTGGTAAGCATATGATAGTACAAGACTCTGGATGCGTGGGAAGTGTTCTGGTGATGGGAACTCCCGCAAATTAGGGTTGTTGAATGTCTTTAGGTGCAGCAGCCCATCCAGACCATGTGGTGGCAGCACTGAGAACAGATTGTTACCCACGTTCCTAGTACAAGGTGAAACAAAGCTATGTAAGATCTCTGTTCCTTCGAGATTAACTACAAAGTCTATCAATAATATAGACTGGGAGATATGAACTACATTTAGGAGGGCCTTCTCCCTCTATCTTTGTGGTCTTCTACTCTGAAGATGGATGCAGAAGGAAGTAGTTCCTCTGAAGCATGAGTTCATATTTGCCAGACTACATGGCATCTTATTCTAGAAGATAATATTCATTAATACCAAAACCACTAAAAGTGTAATAAAATCTTTACTAAAAAGCTAATATATTTATGTTTGCATGACATTAGTTCCTAAATACCAGTTGTAAATTTGTGATATTCGTTACATTCATTTATTGTATAATGTCTTATTACACAGCATATTAATAGTGAATAATCAGTGATGCTAATAAACCATTTCCAAATCCTTAACTTGTCTGAACTAAGATTATTAAACATCTTACTCCAGATGACCTGAGTTCTTTTTGTAATTATTCATTTTGCAGAATCAAATATTCACAGCCCTCGAGTGTGCTGCCCTGTTGAACCATACAGCACAAACTTACAAGTCCTCCAGCTGTGTGAGTGGCAGAAATGCTTCTGGATGAATCACTTCAATCCCATTGTTTTCCAAATCCCTGTGAAGTAAACAGTAGAACACTATACGGTTATGTTACAAAGAAACATCTTTAGATTATCCTTAAGTCCCTAACAAAAACAAATTTCTTTTAAGGCAGGTAAATTTTTAAAAGCTACAAACTTTGACAGAGTAACAGTAGGCAACATATGGTCCTGAATTTAGACAAAATTTGTTGAGCAAAGGTGGACATATCCCATTACCATTTAGACTGAAACCTTTCTGAACACTGTGGAGAGGATAAAATAATGCCTGCTGCTGCTGACCACAGAGCCCTAGTTTTAGTCATCCTGCCAGCAGCCTAATCACTAAACTGACCAAGATTTACTGACTCGTTTTGAGAGGACACACACTAGATTTAAATAAAACAGTGTGATGTATGCGTGATGAGTAAAAAAGGTGCAGTAATATTGATGGAGCTCTATAACAAATAAGTGTGATGTGCTGCAGACTGCTGGGCTGCCCACAGTGCTGCCCCTCTTCTCATGACATGGTTAGGGCACAAACTGTGACCACTCCTGTACATGATAAGAAAGTGTGGTTCATGAGTGCAATATTTACTTTTTAAGACTTACAAGAGCTGCAGAGCAGGCAGACCGTTGAAAGCATCCCCTGGCACAGTCTGTATGGCGTTGTGACAAAGGAGAAGATCATGCAGCAATGACAGCCCTTTGAATGGATTTCCTTCCAGACTATCAATCTGATTACTGGCCAGATCTCTGAAGCCAAGGATCAGATTAATTCAGTGAACTTTAAACATATTAGTAGGCGCACACTCTTCATATAAAATAATACAGGTATTTTAAATTGAATACTTCACTGAATGCACTAAAACAGCAAAATGGAAAAACTCATGCCATAAGTTTAAATCTGTCAAGCAACACAATGTATAATACTTTGATTCAATGTATCAAAAATGTTTTAAGAAGACTGTATTTAAAAATTAATCTAAGGCACGCAGGCAAAAAAAATGACATGCAGATCTTCATTCTTCCAGGTTTTTGTGCAGTGTAAGTTGGTTTGCCACCAACAATTAGGCAGTGGTCCCATCTTCAAGAGCCAAGCTGTCCAAGAAGACATGTCGACCCCTCAATACAGGGTGGATATGATGTCCTGAAATGTCACTAACAAACGACCAAGGTATGCTACAGAACATTTAAGAAGAGCAAAGACTTCATTTCCTGATATGTTAGGTTACAGAAGCTCTAAAATAACAGCTGTGTGTGTTTGACTTTTGAACACTAGAGGTTCATGAAGAAACTGTACAGCAGAACCTTCAAATGTAGTTTTCAAGCACTTATTTTTCAACCAGTAAAGAAAATCTCGAGATTTCTGTGTTCACATGTTTCGGAGAAGTGCAAAATGCATAAAACGTGCAAAGAGTGTAACATTTGAGAAATTAATTTAGAAATATTGTGATGTAAGTGACTATGCTGGAGATGTAGTTGATTATTTTTAAACAGCTCAATTTGGAGGCAAAAGCTTCTTGATTCATTGCTGAGCTATGAAAAGAGATAGGTTAGTTAGATCAACACTGAAAATTGTAGGAAATGAAATTCTGAAAAGTCTTGAATCCTGGAATTCCACTCCTGAAATGTCTTACTATCTGAAAAATGTAGCAATGGCAGTATTATCAATACTTTCATCTATATATCTATTTCTGTTTTCAGTAACAAGTTTGTCTACTTGACCTACAGTGTTTCTGTTAAAGGAGACAATACTGCTACATACTTGGCACTTGTTACACCTAAGTTCAAACTTGATATCAAAGTCCTTGCTGCAGAAGAAGAAGTCTCTCATAGAAAAACATGGATGCTTTCATTTCCTTGCGTTCATGTATTCTAATGTGAACCAAGCCTCATTTTTTACTTTCTTACTGCCACAGTAATTCTTTTTTGCTTAAAAAGTGTCAGTTACAGATTACTGCAGTTCCAAAATATCTAATCTTAAAACTATAGCTTTGTAAATTATTATTTAAAGGGGTTTCCTAAGATGCTTTCAAGGATTTTATTCTCTGTGACAGTTTATGCAGTAACAATAATAATGTGAAATAATTATAATAATTAATTAATTTTAATTAACAGGTTAGTCTACTTTCTCCACGTAACATTCTAGGAGATTCTTATCTCATAATATGCTGTATAAAAATATAACTGTAATATATGTCAATTTCTGTATACGATAAAAAATAATAAATAATTATATTGATGATGTAAGACTCAAAAATCTTATTTTCCACCTCAAAATTTGGACAAAGATGCAAAAAATTTCCCTGGAATTTATTGACAATTTTGGCATGATCCATTAAAAAGTTTCGTCAGCTCTGTTGTAGTGTGCGAGTTGGGAGAGCGTACTGTGAATAACGACTCGCTACGGGCTGGACGGACTGGAGATCCAATCCCAGCGGGAGCGATATTTTCCGCAGTCGTCCAGACCAAACCTGCGTCCTACCCAGCTACTCCAGAATGGGTACCAGGTCGTTCACGCCCAATCGTGTACGTGCGTGCGTGCGCGTGCGCGTGCTCGCGTGTGTGAACTCACAACAGATACTCACAACACTCGCAGATCTTTGCAGCCTCCCAGCTCCGGAACTTTGGTCAACTTGTTAGATTTCATATCCCTGCCAACACAACAAGAACATCTCTAAAAGTCTTCTTTCTTTTGACATACTATGCTTTCAGTTCATTCCAAGTGCAGTTGTCCCTGCTTTACTTTTTGGGATGTAATAATAACTGAACTGAGAGGCTGTGGATAACACTGGTTTGTACAAACAGGATGTTTAACCCTAGTCTTGGCGATAGACTTCAAAACAATCAGCAGGGTACAAAACGAAATTTTTGAGGGTAAAAAGAACTGGTTGCTAGATAATATTAAATCTGAAACTGTAATGTTAATTTATTTGTATACTCTTGTGATGTGAGAGAAGAAAAGGAATGCAAGTCAAAAAGTTTAAGAAGTATGCTCTATGTGTCCAAAGTAAGCTAAGAGACAAATACCACAGCATACACAAATTTCTCCATTGATGAATTGGATATCTTTCATGTTAAGTGGCTCTTCTAGGAGAAGAAATTTACTTTATCTTCTCAGTAATTTAAATACAGTAATTAGATATCATTATATTTTATAAAAGGCAGTATTCAAGTACATGGTATATATATATGGCCAGTTGGTTTAATCGCAATAAATTTGCCACTAAATTAGGTGTGATTTCCATGGTTGGTTTTATAACTTCTCCATAGAATTCTGCATTATGAAATCCATAAACTGTGAAGTTTGCTCGGTATGAATAAGGGGTTTTGAAATCAGAGGGCCATATCATTAGTGGTATCTACTTTTAATAAGGATCTATAAATCTAACTGCAGTAGTTATCAAGGAAAGTCACATATTTACTTCTTTTTCTAGAGAGAACCTGTAGGTTAAGCTGAGTGTGGTGTTGTACTTACAGACTCTTCAGGCGTGGGCAAGTGCGGCAGAGTGATGGAGGTACAGCGCTCAGACTTGCACGGTCCAGCCTAAGGACCTCAAGGGCTGAAGTGCCATTCAGACTCGGGAAGACATTCAGCTCCCTTGCATCCGATAAAATTCTGCAGAACCAGAACCAACTTAAGCACAGAGTGGCTCTCATTTCTTTGTTTGTGGACTGGTATAAAGCCGGTTATAACTTCAGTTGGGAAAATATGACAATTCCCATCTCCTGCTTGTGAATTCCACAGATAACCCTATCATAGTTGCACTCTTACCAACTAGACCCTAAAAAGAACTACAAAATCACATATTTCGAATTTCAAGCATTCTGGAAAACCAGCTTGGTGGAACAAAGAGTGCTTGTGCCTAGAGTTATCTTCTTTGGGTAATGACTGAGAATGCAATGCAGACAAAAGGTAAGTGCCTGTCTTTCTAGTTAAGTGCTGCAACCTCTTGGTCACTTTTGTAAACACTAACAACTATGAATGCTACAAGCATGCAGAGTGACGAGCATTAGCCTTTTGTACAAAATGCCCATAGATTTTTATCTTTGCATAATTTGGAGCAGTTTTAGATTTACATGAGCAATTCATTTAACAATAAACTTAAATACATACAATTTTCGTAGATTGGGAAGGAAGGAGAAGGCGTGCGGGTGAACGCCGATCAAGGGGTTTCCTTTAAGTTCAAGCAGCGTCAAGCCTGATGCCTGCTGCAGAATTCCACCTGGGATGTACTTGATTCGATTCCCGGACAGAGACCTGTAAAGTAAAACACAAACTTCAGAATTGTAATGCTCAAAACACATTGGAATGACCATTTTTATTTCACTTACTTGTGATTCAGCTAATGATGCTTGCAGTTCCTTGGACTGTATAGTGTCCTGTAAGAATACATGCCTACATGCTCCAAGCACTCTATTCTTTTTAAGTTTTCTGACATTCATTTCCCTTCTCCTCCACTCGACCTCCTTTTCTTACATCACCCTAACTATATCCAGCGAGGTGTACAAACCATGCAGCACCTCATTACACAGTTTTCTTCATAGTTTGGCCCATTTCTCCCTCTCAGGTCTAAGCAATCTCCTCATCACCAAGTTGTCAAACACCCTTAGCCTCTGTTCTTCCATAACTGTCAAAATAATTAATGTACTAATCATTCCATTAGCGATCAACCATAATGTAACTTTTTTCTTATAATCGACTGTGGATGGTATAAATTTCTGAACATATATCTATCGCTAGCCCATGTGTTGTCCTGAAAATAATACCAGTTATGGTTGTTAAGCTTCCTGGACTACGGTCATGCATTTTAAACACAAGAAATGTAAGTCACTTACTAAAGGGCAGAGTGTCCACTGCACCCCTATCTAAGTTCTTGGAATCCAATAATGGACAGGCAATGTACGCACAACTTACCAGTAAGGTACTTTCACATAACCACTGTTTCAGTGGACGAGCAATTAGTATTAAATCTGAGGAGTTTGTAACTATATTCTTGCCTTAGTCATCAGGCACACAAATCACATCTTTTCTGTGCTGTTTTGTATGCACTGTCATCTGTGGCCTGTCTGGCTCTCTCGTATTTTTCCACATTATTTCATAAACGGCACGATTTTCGGACAAAAGCTCTTGAACATAAAACATGTATTTTGATCTTATTCTTAAGCTTTCGCCGTGTTCTAAATGTAAATTATTCCTTTTTGGGTAATTCCCCGGCGTCTGATTTCTAATTGCCGACGTTTCGGAACTCACTATCGGTTCCATCTTCATAGGCAGGTGAA
>Ga0123355_10011891_pt1 | contig 13448 bp, 12 predicted proteins | sample TergutEmb28metaG_3_FD_89872 | JGI IMG/M metagenome (GOLD analysis project Ga0123355, IMG submission 89872) | Embiratermes neotenicus P1 segment gut microbial communities from Petit-Saut dam, French Guiana - Emb289 P1 | ecosystem: Host-associated > Arthropoda: Insects > Digestive system > Gut ...
CAGATGCTATTGGAGCACTGCCAATCAACGGAAAAAGAACTGGAACTCAAGTGCTTCTCAAATTATTTACATGAACACTTTTGGGCGACTAAAAAAATATCCTACGAAAACTTGACACTATCCTCATAATTCCCCCGCATTGACAAACGCCTGTTCTGCTGATAGTGTATGTCATGTAAATGCAAATTACAGCGAAGTCAGATATTTTTCAGGGAGTGTTATTACTAAATGAACTTATGCAAAAATTGTGGACAAAGAATAGAGGAGAATGCGTCGTTTTGTCAAAACTGCAGACATAATGCAGAGACATCTTTACTATGCGGAATTCTATCAATAGTTACATCATTTACTGTTCTTGGTGGAGTTGCGCTTGGAATTCTTGCTGTTATGCAAGCGAGAATTTCTAAAAAGAAAAACAATCCGGCTACCGGAGGAATGGTAACAGGTATACTAGGGATAGGTCTTGCGGCACTATCTCTCACGGCTATTATGCTGTTCTTGCCTTTTTCTACCGGGGATACAGATTTAATTTATACTCCATACAGATATTATGCGGATGATCAAGATGATATAGATTATGAAGATATCTATGATGATGAGTATTACTATGCTGATTATGATTATCAAGAGGATATCGAAGATGATTATTTGGATGACATCGAAGAAGATGTTGAAGAACTTCCGGTACGTGAAACAACAGACCCACCTGTAGTCCAAGAAAGTTACAACATCTTCTATACTCAACTTACGCCAGAGCAGGTTGAGACATTTGATCGCGGTCAATTCATTATTTTGCGCAAGCTAGAAGAGGGTACGAATTTTGATGGACTTTACACTTTCCACTCAAGCAACATTGTTGAGCTGAGTGATGATGGAAGGCTTGTTGCAGATTTCGATGGCAGAGCACCGCAAGTATTTGGGGGTGACGAATCCGGAGAGTATGGTCCGGTTACCTCAGTGGAAATTGAGCGGACAGACACACACATTATATACAGAGTATTGATTGATTTGCATTTTGGTGGATATGGGGGGTGGCTTGAGATTGAGGTTGATGCTCAAAGCGATGACGTCACAATTCTTTCTATGATACCATTTGACTATATAGATTATTCACCTGAGGATCGACCGGAAGTTGATATATTTGATACATGGCTAATTGTGTTTCCATCTTTTTCTCGATTGCCAACTTATGATAATGACGGAAATTTGATGCCATTTTATGATTGGGAGAGACCCGGGCAATTGGTGGGGAGAGAAATAGTTGCTGATTTTGAAGTGGTTGATAATTTTAGCATTACAATGAAAGATTTAGATACTGATTTCAATTACTATATATTCTTTAATTTTCGTGATATTTATGGAAATACAAGTTCATCCCAATTGCTACGCATAGAATTGCCGTGACAAGAACAACGAATTTTAACGAATTGGTCATTTATGGTCAACATGGTACGACCCCACCCGTGAGAGCTAGTGGTCTGTAAAGTCTAAAATTGCAACTCTAACTTGTTTTCAATCTCACAAGAAGCCTGTCCAGAGCAGTTCGCCAAGCTTTTATTGCACCGTTATCTACCAGCTCATTCATTGCTTGCTCATTATAACCACCCGGGGTCATCTCATGTGCTAGTTCGATGAGGTCACAATTTGGAGTGTTCGCCGCACGTGTGCAAAGAGAGTTCAATAGGGAAGATAGAAAACCGACAGAGGTGTCATGCTCTATACCCTGATCATCAGAGAACTTGACTATTTCATTGAGCAACATATTATATGCACTCATAAGCCCTGTGACTATTTGTAATGTATGAACATCTTCTTGCTTATTTGCATAGTACACATCACCAACCGGTGTGAAAAGTTCACCGACCTCTGTGATTTCCGGATAAACGAGTAGCGGACCGATTCCTACAACGATCGCCGGGAGAGGTATGACATGGGCTAATAGCTCTGTCTCGCCTATTACATCTTTCAGCTCTGGAAGTCTCATTTCTGCCGACATATTTGCGACTTTAAGATGTTTATTAAACTTCATTTCACTTAACGCATCGAAATCTTTTTTATGCAGGCATATAAAGACCCACTCAGCATTATCAATAACGTCTTGATTTGAGGTGCATACAGTCACATTAGAAAACTCATTTGCAAGTGCTGCAGCTCTTTCTGCGTTTCTTGGGGAGAGAAAAAACTCATGTCTGGTTTCTTTCTTACAAAACCCTGTCACAATGGCTGATGCAATGATTCCTGTTCCGATAATTCCAATTTTCATAACTCCTCTTTCTAAACTTTCTTCTTATTAAACGCAGAAGGTACAAATCTGTACGCTTCTTTTTTGTCCATTTTTGTGATATATCGAGTAGCAATCCGCTCGTTGCACTTTGGGCAATATATAGCTCCGTGATATTGTGAAAAATCAATCGATCCATCAATAATTCTATCGTTATACATTTTGACAAAGCCACTTTCGCCAACTTTTTGATAATTGGCGATGAAACATTTACAGTAGGCGCAAGTCACTTCCAAAATATGACTGCCACGAACTTTTTTACAATTTGGATTTTTATATATGTTCATCTATAATATGTAATCCTCTAATCCGCTACTCGCCTATAATCTTTACATAAAATTTTCTTTGCCTTGGTGGGTCAAATTCGCAAAAATTCTCCCGTTGAGCGGATATTAAATATTCATAAAGCATTTGATATTGCTCCTCTCGTGTTTTCTATCTTCGACTATATCATATATTTTGCACATCTGCATGAAATTATTGAAATAATAAAATATAACCATTTTCTGCAAGTTGATACTGAAAATGGTTATATTTTTACGTGTAAAGATAGTTTGTAACTCACACGTTGCCATTTCTGAGTTCAGAAAAGAATCCTCTGCTTCAGCTTTTTGCTCTTTTATTTCTTCGCAAGATATTTTTGCATGTCGAGTGATACTGCAGCTAATATTATACCACCGGTGATAATTAAACGTACATCAGATGATACTCCAAGCCATTGCAGAGCAACAGCTATGATTTGTAACAAAATGACACCTGTAACGATTCCTCTAATTTTGCCTACACCGCCGGTAAACGACACACCACCTATGACACAGGCTGCAATCGCATCAAGTTCAGACATAAATCCGGTCGTTGCACTGTTCGATCCTATCCTTGCTGCTTCGACAAATCCGGAAAATCCATAGAGGATACCGCCAATCATAAAGATTAGTATTGTTGTCATTTTGACAGAAATGCCAGAGACATTTGCCGCTTCTGCATTAGCACCTACAGCATACATATTTTTACCTAATGTCGTTTTATTCCAAATAAACCACATTATTGCTGTGGCTATTATCGCATAGAAGACAAAGAATGGAACCGGAGTGCCTGCGATTGTTACTGTACCTCTTACAAACTGACCGTACTCCGGCATAAGACCGGCTATTGGACTGCCTCCGTTGAGTCCCACATACCACAATACTATTCCATTGACGATTATCATAGTAGATAGAGTGACAATAAATGGATGTAGTTTGAATTTCGCCACAAAGTAACCATTAAACAAACCAAAGATACCGCCGATAACCATTACAAACAACATGACTAAAATAATCGGTGGTGCTGTCAAGTTCGGAAACATTTTTGCAGGAAATATATCCACAGGATTTTGTAGTAACGATGCAGCGACGCAAGCCGCTAAACCCATAACTCTACCAGCCGAAAGGTCTGTTCCCGTTAAAACTATTATACCTCCAACGCCGAGAGCTAAAAACAAGCTTGCACTGGAACGATTTATTATGTCTATCATCGAACCGAATGATATAAACCGATTGGCAAAGTTGTTAACTATACTAAAATGCTGTACGTATATGACAAGTACAATTATAATAATGTATATGGCGTTTCTTATAAAAAAATCGCGCCACCACATTGCCTTTCCTCTACCATCAAGGGCTGTATATTCTTGCCATCGCCTACCAATAAATCCGGACAAAAATGCTTTTTTCTCCATAACTCATTCTACTCCCCTCATAAATACGATGCACTAGACATGTTTAGCAGCCAAGAGCATAATTTCTTCCTGGCTGGTATTTTTCGCATCCACTGTGCCGCTCAAATATCCATTTGACATAACCAAAATTCGGTCACAAACACCGAGTAGTTCCGGTAATTCACTTGAAACCATTATTATCGCCTTTCCATCTCCTGCAAGGTCAAGCATTAGTTGATATATTTCATATTTTGCTCCGACATCGATACCACGTGTAGGTTCATCAAATAAGTATATATCCGGGTTTGTCAGTACCCATCTTCCTATGATTACCTTCTGTTGATTCCCTCCGGAAAGCGTATTTATCTTTGCACTTTGACTATGCGTCTTAACTCTGAATTTGTCTATTGACCATTTTGTATCTGCGCTCATTTTCCTATTGCTTAGATATATTTTTTTTACAAGATAGTTTTTTATGTTTGCAATAGTCGTGTTTTCTCTTATATTCAGCACGCCGAATATGCCGGTTGTGCGGCGTTCCTCGGTGAGTATAGCAAATCCATTGCGCTTTGCCTGGCGTGAGTTTTTATTCCTTATTGCTCTTCCGTTTTTAATTATTTTACCCGACTTTCTTGTCGCAAGCCCAAAAATTGTTTCCAACATTTCAGTACGACCAGCTCCAACAAGCCCCGCAACACCTAAAATTTCTCCACTTCGCAATTCAAATGAAACGTCTCTTAGATTCTGATAGAGTGCCGTCAACTCCTCGACTTTCAATATGACTTTACTGGGAATATTATTCTTAGGTGGGTAGACATTGCTCAACTCTCGCCCAACCATTTGTGTAATAATCTTGTCTGTGGTGAGTTCGGTAGCCGGCGTTGTCGCGACAAGCTTTCCATCACGTAGAACAGTAACCTCATCAGAAATCTGTAATATCTCATTCATGCGATGAGATATATATACTATTGCGCAACCTCTGTCTCGCAAATCGTAAATGATACGGAACAAGTGTTCTACTTCGACATTCGAAAGTGATGATGTAGGTTCATCGAACACAATAATTTTACTGCTAAATGAAACTGCTTTTGCTATTTCTACCATCTGACGCTGCGAAACCGACAGTGTGCTAATAATGCTCTTAGGGTCAATGGAAATGTTTAAATCATCAAAAATCGCCTTGGTGTCGCGGTACATTTTTTTGTGATCGACTCCGGTAATCCCTAGAGGAAAACGACCAAGCCAAATGTTTTCCATAACACTTCTGGTATGCACTTGATTGAGTTCTTGGTGCACCATTGAAATGCCACGTTCCAATGCCTGCTTTGGGTTGGAAAAGCGTACTTTTTTCCCTTCTAGAAAAAATTCACCACTATCTTCATGATAAATACCGAAAAGACACTTCATCAATGTTGACTTCCCAGCACCGTTTTCCCCCATCAATGAGTGGATTGTGCCTGCACGTAAATTAACACTGACGCCATCAAGCGCCTTCACACCAGGAAAACTCTTGCTGACATTTTTAATTTCCAAAAGAATTTTATCCACACTTTCCTCCCTCGAACGACTCTTCCTCATTTTCGTTGATCAAAGATGGGCACAACTAGTGGCATGTGTGCCCATCTTTGACTACGAGATTGTTCCTTATATGACTTTAATTAGTTTACGATTGTGTGAGGAATACGAATCTTTGCAACGCCTGCATCAATATTGTGATGTCCTGTGTTAGCCATCAGGTGTTCGCCATTTGCAATGTTATTAGCAAGCTCAAGTACGGCCAGTGCCATACCTCGACCGTCTTGCATTACGGTACCTGTCATTGTGCCATTGTTTATAGCAATAACCGCAACATCGGTGGCATCAACACCGAATACTGGAATCATGGGTCCACCATCACCTAGATTGAAACCAATTTCTTGAAGTGCTTGAATTGCGCCAAGTGCTGCATCGTCATTGTTTGCGATGACAAGCTCAATGTCTCCTGCTTCCGGGCTGTGTGCAGATAATGCAGTATTTACAAGAGTAAATGCCTCTGTTGCAGACCAGTTTGCATACAAGAAGTAGTTACTGATTCCATCATCGTCATATAGTGTGCTTGTTTCGTTCGCTACTGATGGAACAAGTTGAACACCACTGCCTTCAAGCAAACGGTTAGCTACTTGAACTGAATATAGTGTACGATAAAATGCTTCCATGTTTCCATGCTCGCCACGTAACATAATATATCTGACATAACCATCACCATCAACATCAAATGTTTCAATGTTGTTTCCTTCCAATAAGAACTCGGCAATCGCCTGTCCTTGGAATTCACCGGCTTCTGGTGCCCATGTGCCAATGAATGCTGAATCGTCATATGACTGTATTACCGCATCACTGACTTCACGATTGAAGAAAAGCACTGGTACGCCGGCATTTCTTGCTATTTCTACAATGTTCATGGCAACATCTTCTGCTCCTGTAGTAACAATGTTTACGATTAGCAGATCTGTTCCTTGCATTACGGCTGTTTGGATTTGTTCAGTTTGCGTTGCTTGGCTGTCCATGCTGTCATGATGAACTAGATTTAGGTTTGGAAACTGCGCTTCTAACTCAATCATGTCATTTCGAACGCTTGCTAAAAATGTGTCGGCAAATGTGTACCAAAATACATCCGCTCTTAGTTCGCCTGCTTCTACCGGTGGTTCCGGTGTAGGTTCGGGTTCCGGATCAGGGTCTACGTCTGGTTCAGGATCTACCGGGGTATCTGTTGTGGTATCTGCTGGTGTGTCTGTTGTGATATCTGCCGGTGCAGCACATGCTACAACAGTTGCTAGCATCATTACTGCTAGAATTAGTGCTAGAATTTTTTTCATTACATTTCCTCCAAATAAATAATATAGTAACCTTTGCCTCATCAGTTTACACACATCATTTAATAATGAAAATGTAATTTTCTACATAAAAACCCTAAAATTTTTCACGCATTCGAATTACAATTATATGTTTACAGCAACAATTGTTAATAACCTCATCATCCACCAATGAAGTCAGCCAGATTTGCCAGTGTTATAATATCACCGTCAATATATATGTAATGATCTCGTGTTATTTCAAATGGGAAACTATCAAAATCTCTATCGTGCAGAATAAAATCTATCAACATCAATATTGCATCTGACTGTCTCCTTAAATCATTATTGACCGTGCCATATAGTAGACCTCTGCCTATGGCTTCAAGCCCGACTTCAGTTCCATCGACACTGATAATAATGAATGGTTGCTCATGGGCTGCTCTACCTTCCTTGAAAACACCTGCTTCAAGCAAATAGTCAATTGCCCCTAGAGCCATATCATCGTTATTAGAAATGACTAATTCTATAACATCACCATATCGCTCGTAGAGACTTCGCATAGCCTCAAAAGCATCCTGCCGATTCCAGTCCGCAAGCTCAATTGCAAGCACCTCAACTTCGAAGCCTAATTCAAAAAGACGCGCAATACTATGGTCGGTACGTCTTTCTGCATCTTGATGTCCTTGTTCTCCCTTTAATATGACAAGTTGGATTATTCCATCATCGTTTCGATCAAATGAGGAACCCGCAAAATTTTCGGTAAACAGTTCGGCAACCATATCTGCCTGCATTCTTCCCATGCTGTCAGGGTCTGCTCCGACATAGAACACATTATCATTTCCTATGAGAGCATCTTCCAATGGCTCGCGGTTAAAAAAAATGACGGGAACACCATCTGCTACACTTCTAGCCACAATAGCACTGCTTGCAAGGCGATCAACGGCGTTTATGACTAAAAGATCTGACCCTGCTTCGATTAGCTCGACAATTTGTTGATTTTGCACAGATTGAGAATTGCCGGCATCAAGCACCGCAAAATTTATGTCCTCAGGCACTCTTGCTGTCATATACGCCATCATCTCGGCTATAAATGTATCAGCCTCCGAGTATTTGAAAAACGCAATCTCTCTGCTACCTTGTCCACAGCCAGATAGTGGCATCAGAAGCAGGAAAAATGCGGATAATAATATTAAACTGATCGATTTCTTTTTCATAATTCACCCACTAATTATGTTATTTTTTGCTTAATAGTTATTGTCGTACCTTCGTCTAGAACACTTTCTATTACCATTCCTGCATTGCCTCCATAATATATCATCACTCGTTGGTATATATTCTTCAGCCCTACACTATTGTTTACGACTTTGTCTTCAAATGAGCTGTACAGTGAATCAATTCTTTCCTGTCTCATACCATAACCGTTATCAGAAACGCTCAATAACAGATGATCCCCGTCAATATATGCTTTAATAATGATTTTGCCTTTGTCAATCTTATTTTTCAAACCGTGATATATACAGTTTTCAACAATAGGTTGCAAAATCAACTTTAATGTTACAATTTCCGCAGCAACGGGTTCAATATCAAAGGAATACTCAAAAGATCCTGCATAACGAATATTTTGAATCAGCAGATAATTTCGCACGTGCTCCATCTCTTCACTAACAGAAATAACCATACTGTCGTTGGATATACCTATGCGAAACAGCCTAGCCAGGGCAACCAACATCTCTGCAGCATCTTTATTTCGTTCATTTTCAATCAGCCACAATATGGAGTCTAGCGTGTTGTATAAAAAGTGTGGATTGATTTGATTTTGCAAAGCTTTGAGTTCGCTCTTGCGTTGCGCGTTCTGCTCACTTATTACATGATCCATAAGTTCACCGATTTTGCGCATCATCCGATTAAATCGACCTGTCAGAGCTTTTACCTCTCGTGAAGCCACCAGCTCAACTTCTTCCATGCGAAAATAGTCAGATTTTTCTACTTTGCGCATGGCAAGTTCCAATTGCTTCATAGGTCTTGTAATGCCTCTTGCTACAACCGTGAGCAAAATGACACCTATTATGAGAACAATGCTAGACACTAAAATGGTCGTAAGTAGAAATGTCTGCTCAATCTCCACGAGTTGATCAATATTAATAAATACACAAATACGCCATTTCGTGTTTGATAGAGTATCAACATTTACCGCCATGCTATATCCACCCAACACTGCACTTCGGGAACCTAAAATAATTTCACTGACTAGTTCTAATCCCTCACGGACCGTTTCCTGCTCCGGCATAGATGTATAGACAACATTATAATAAGAATCAATTATCATAACATGTCCACCCTCTCCGAGGTTTGATTTGTCAACCAAATCAATGAAACTCTGAAAGCTAATCTCTATGAGCAATACGCCAGTCCTGGCCCCACCCTGATACCTAATGCGTCTGCCAACATTGACCCTATATTCTCCACTCCCAATTTCTGCGTAAGGAGTTGAAAATACGTGTACCGTCGGGTCTTCTAATGCCTCAAAGAACCAACTGTCATTCGCACCGATTGTTGAAGTATGGATATCCGATTCTTCCGACGATGCAATAGCAACCTGTGACTCATAATCATATATCGAAACTTTAATTATGTCACTAGACAACCGAACTATTTGAGTTAAATACTCCGAAAAAGCCTCACTCCCAATTGAATCGAATCCATCTATATCAGCTTGAATTGTATTTGACGTGCCTATTATACTGGCTATCGAAGCTTCATAATTATATACTATCTGAGTACTCAATTCTCTCGTCTGAATGTTTATTGCATCGTTTATACCTGTTCTGAAGGTTGCAAATGTTGCAATGAGCAAAGATGCCACCAAAACAAAAATTATGGCAACACAAGCTGTGATGATTATAAAGCCGACTGAAAAGGGCTGGAAAACTTTACTAACCTTGTTCATTGCTTCTAAATTCCTTTGGCGGTACGCCTACATATTTTTTAAAGCAGTGGCTAAAATAATATGAGTCATTATATCCGAGCTGCTCGGCAATATCGATTATTTTGAGGGATGGATTTAATAGTAATTCTTTAGCTTTCTCCATTCTCATCTCAGTTAGTTTTTTAACAAAAGATGTATTTAGTTTCTTCTTAAGTAGAGCACTAATATAGCCAACAGAAAAATTAACATCCCTCGCCATTCTCCCAAAGCTGATGTCGGGATCACAAAAATGTGCTTCCATATAGGAGTTTACAATTCGTAAACTCTGCTCCACATTATCGATTATAACACCATCATTTAGCTTACGAACCAAATGTACCAGGCTCTTGAGATAGTCATATATTTCGTCCTCAGTCTTGATTTCGAAAAGCTTTTTATATAGCATGTCGGGTGTACCGGAATACTCGTACAGTCCTTTCAAATCATCACAATTGCGAATAAGAACGTTCAGTATACCTGTGGCTGCATAATATAAGGGGTTATTTGAGCTGCGCAGACTCTCTCTTATGAGGTCGATTCTTGCTATGCAAGCTTCTGCATTTTGAGTGTGGAGGATGTATCCTAGCTCTTTAATCAAACTTTCATCGATTGAAAACGTTATTGCAGGTGATTGAGTATTTCCAAATATGAATACTTTTTCGCCACCCATAATGTTGCGATACTCAAGTGCACGTCCGGCTTCCTTCACCATTGCAGAAAAATTCTTGTTGTTGTTAAAAATACTGCTTATACCTGCACTAACAGGAACATCAGAAAATCGCGCGGCGCGTTGAACCACACGCTCCATTCGTCGCTCAAGTTCTGTCACATCCGGGCTTGTGTGCGACTTGACAATCAGGCATATCTTCTCATACCTGTTAAATATTTCAATGTCGCAATAATCCTGAAGCTCTTCTGCAATCAATTTCCGAATAAATGAGGAAATCAAGTCATTATTTTCGACATCTCCATCTTGCATCTCATCAAAATCAAATACACACATAGCAAAATATGGATAATCTAACTTGATATTACTTGCAAGTAGCCTCTGTTGAAATGTCAATGTCACATCAGTCATTTTGGATAAGTTTAAAAGTTCATTTTCTTTAATAACTGGAATGTTCTCATTATAAAATGTGGTAAGTTTATCTAGATTAGATCCGGTCAAAAATTTGTTATCCAGCGATGCTTCTGCCTTTTTTAAGAGTTCCTGAATGTTTTCTAATGTAATTGGTTTATTAACAAACCCAATTACCCCTAAATTCGCAGCCTCCTTAGCGTAATCAAATTCGCTATAACCGGTTATAATGATGATATTTACAAGTGGATATATCTCACGGATTTTTTTTGACAATTCAATTCCATTTATGTAAGGAATCTGTATGTCCGTGAGAATAAGATCCGGGTTATCGGAAATAATGCCGTCATAAGCGTCAATCCCGGTTTCGTATTCGGAAACTATCTCAAAATTGCAGCCTGATTTCTCGATTAGTCCCGCTAAACGACGCCTGACGTCACGCTCATCTTCAACAATCACAAGTTTATACATTCGGAATTTCCTCCGCTTATCATGGTCTGAACCGATATTATTTAACATTATACAAGTCCCACTTCACAAACGCAATTAAAAAACTAGATAATCATCTTGATATATGTTGTATATTGTATTAAATTAGTAGCGATAATTAATATGTGAAATTTGTTAAGGGGTTTACTGAAAGGAATAGTCATACTTATGCAAATAACTTTAATTTATAATCAGGGGTTTAAAAAACTTTCAGATGAGTTGATAGGAAGAGTTAACGAGATAGCAACCGAGGCTAAAATTATTGAAACCTATCACGATGGTGTAACACTTGAGGATATTGTCGATTCTGAGATAGTGTTTGGGAGAATTCCTGCACAACTGCTGAAAGATTTACCTAATCTCAAATGGCTCCATCTAGACACTGCTGGAGCAGACGGTTTGACAGATATTTCTCTCTTTGCAAACAAATCAATCATCTTTACGAGATCTAGCGGGACATACGGTATTCCGATTGCCGAACATGTTATTGGTATGATGACTGCGGTCAGTCGTAACTTCGGATACTATTATAGAGAGCAGCGCAAAGGTTCGTGGAGTAATCAATCTCCAAATTTCCTTGACATTTACGGTTCAACTGTTCTTGTGCTAGGACTTGGAGATATTGGCACAGAAGTATGCAAACGTCTATCAAATTTTGATTGTAATGTCATCGGAATAAGGCACAATCCGTCAAAGCCACATAAACTAGTGCAGGATATTAGAGCTTTATCACAATTACATGAAGTCTTGCCAGAGGTGGATTACGTTGTCATATGCACACCGGGAACAAAAAAGACCAGCAAGTTATTTGGTGAAAAAGAGTTCAATCTTATGAAGAAAAATGCCATTATTGTGAATATAGGTCGCGGTAGTGCAATTGATACTGATGCTCTTGCCACTGCATTGTACACGCAAGAAATTTACGGAGCAGGACTTGATGTAACTGATCCCGAACCGCTCCCCGCCGATCACGCGCTTTGGAGCGCACCGAACACATTAATTACTCCACATATATCCGGTTTAACTCCAATGATGATTGAACGTCGCTTAGAGGTATTTCTTGATTTATTGAAGCTATATCTATGCGGAGAAGAAATGTATAATAGAATTGACTTTACTGAGGGGTATTGAGCCTATATCTTCTGTAAGTGTAGTGAGAAAACAGATTTTTTTGACAAGAGCGTAAGCTGTGTGTTGTAAATCACCAATCGTCACCTTGTTTTTGCTTTTCGTTTTGATAGTGTTGATAATCTTTATATTGCTTTGCTTTCAATGTTTCTTCGCAAGCAAAGGGTTTTCGACAATACAAGCAAAATCCTGATTTAGAATCCATATTTACTTCGACGGGAGCTTTGCAAGACGGACATACGATAGAAACAAAATTATTAGTCATTTTATGACCATTCCTTTCACAATGTTTAGTAACAAAATAACCATAAATAACGAATGGTCATTTCGTGCATTAATTCAAACTTATCGATTCTCCTTTATTTTGCAGCTGTAGGACTCAGTCTTGTGTTTGATTGAACGATTACAGACCCTACTCCTGAGAATCTGGCTCGCCATTCGACCCACAGGCTGGTTCTCTCTGTGAAAACCTCATATTGCAGTCCTTCGGACCATGCTACTAAGTGATTTACATCAATATCTATAACTTTTTGACCATTGAGATTAAATTTTTGTAAAACACCGCATGAGTCTACTATGCAAGATCCTGTTCCCGATGTCTTAAGAATTGGCACCATAAGTCCACCGGAAAGCATGCCTGACCATGAACTTTGTGCAAGTTCGAATTGAACACCCATGTCGCAAGCTAAAAACGCACCACCAATAATATTCCATTGCAGATTGGCTTCACATGGAAGTTCTATAATATCTCCAGGAACACAAGGTGCAATGGCAATTCTTGATGGATGTTGAGCCTGTGCAATTGTTATAAGCTTATTCCCTTGGCTAAAAAAGCCAACTCTTTTGCCACCGGTTCTTTTTTGTCTTGTTGAATTATGCATTGTTTGAAATGTAAAATAAGGGTCTGAATAAACCATTGTTCCCGGCTCAATACAGATTGCTTCATTTTGTTGTAGAGTAACTTCTATAACAGGAAA
>Ga0123355_10011892_pt1 | contig 13448 bp, 9 predicted proteins | sample TergutEmb28metaG_3_FD_89872 | JGI IMG/M metagenome (GOLD analysis project Ga0123355, IMG submission 89872) | Embiratermes neotenicus P1 segment gut microbial communities from Petit-Saut dam, French Guiana - Emb289 P1 | ecosystem: Host-associated > Arthropoda: Insects > Digestive system > Gut ...
GTATAGGGTCTTGGTGGGGAAACTGGAGGGAAGGAGACCACTGGGGAGACCTAGGCATAGATGGGTGGATAATATTAGGATGGATCTCCAGGAGGTGGGATGTGGGTGTATGGACTGGATTGGATTGGCCCAGGATAGAGACAGGTGGCGGATGCTTGTGAGTGCGGTAATGAACCTTGGGGTTCTGTGAAATGCGGGGAATTTCTTGACTAGCTGCAAACCGGTTAGCTTCTCAAGAAGGACTCTGCATCATGGAGTAAGTAAGTAAGTAAGTTCACTGGCAGACTTCTGTAGTCTGCTACCGTATTTTGGCTAGGTGAAGGAACTGTTTCTGTCAGCTATTGAATGTACATAGGGTTAAAGATGTTAGGCAGACAGAAATACATACAGCAGAGCCACTAGTGCCTGAGCCAGTTTGCCGTCTAAAAATATAAAGATTAAGATATACAGAACTATAATTTTTCCTGTTGTTTTGTATGGGTGTGAAACTTGGGCACTCACATTGAGGGAGGAACATAGGCTGAGGGTGTTTGAGAATAGGGTGTTAAGGAGAATATTTGGGCCCAAGAGGGTTGAGGTAACAGGGGAGTGCAGAAAGCTACTTGATGAGGAGCTTAATGATATATACTTCTCACCAGATAGTGTTTGGATGATCAAATTGAGATGAGTGAGATGGGTGGAGCATGTAGCACATATGGTGGAGAGGAGACTTGCATACAGAGTTTTGGGGAAGAAACCTGAGGGAAAGAGGCCACTTGAAAGACCTAGGTATATATGGGAAGATAATATTAAGATGGATCTGCAAGAAGAGGGATGGGGGGCATGGGCTGGATTGATATGGCTGGGAATAGGAACAGGTGGCAGGCTGTTGTAAACATGATAATGAACCTTCAGGTTCCATAAAATGCTGGGAATTTCTTGACTAGCTGAGAACCGTTTAGCTTTTCAAGAAGGACTCTGCTCCGTGGAGTGAGTAAGTAAGTAAGTAAGTAAGTAAGTAAGTAAGTAAATACATTCACTAGCATGCCTAATGCAAGAAGTCGTCTTTGCTATCACAGCAGTTAGGAGAAGTCTTAAATATTTTGCACCAAGGCCATGCACAGGTGTCCCATAGACTGACATCACATCCACATCTCCCTTCATGTATGAAATTTATCCCACCAGTTTATTTCTCTCTATTACCTATCAGCCATTTATTCATTCTGATCACAGTAGTGTTGGTACTGATGACCTTTGCTAATAACATGTGCTTTGGGCTATTTAATATAAGGAAAAGGAAGCATTAGGAGCTTGAAAGAGTCGGCAGGAAGTAGGAGCCTTGACTGTCATCATCCCCACCATCCATGGGACTTCTTTCTGTGGCCTGATTTTATGAGTCAGAAGTATTTGCAGTCTGTTGCATTATATAACCTAAAAGTTTCATGGCGACTGAATTCTATGAAACTTTCTTGGACTAGCAGCTGCATCAGGTGGTTGAATGGTTTACTCATCATCAAGTAAACCATGTTGAGTCTGTTAGAGTGTAATGCATGTGGAGGAAAATATGTTTGAATGAAAATCTTCAAAGGCAGGAAATCCAAGAAAGAAAATACACATTGAGGTACTGGGGCTGGGACTGTAGTAACATTTAATAATGGTAGTTCGGTGGTATAGACGTACTGTGGAATTGTGCCTGCGATGGAAATCATAATGGTAGCCATACTTAAATAGCAAGCTACAGTAACTTTATTATGACCTTTGTAGGGTTGTATGAATTCCAAGCTGGTTTTGGTCTGTCATTCTTTCTGTCGTCCCAAATCTTCACATCCCCTTGGTTAGAAACAGAATTTTGGTTCCTATTGTTGCTCCCAAATAATTTTTCCAGTTTCATGGGAGTCCTTTTATCCCTTCAGCTGTGTTTCTTAAATGTAATTTTTCTGTGATGTCAAAATTTCTTCAGTGGTCTGATCTAGTGAAGTCCATTAGTATTCTTAAAATATACATCTTCACTGTCTCTAAAGTGTGGTATTGCTTCTGGTTTAAAATTGAAATTCCACTGTCATGATGAAGGACAGAAGTGAGATGGTAACTTGTTCTGAACTCAACCTTGTTTGAATCTCCAGAAATGCTAGGTGGTTAGAGCTGTGACAACTGTGCTAGGTATCATCATACATCACGAAGTAATCTTAGAACGTCTGGTGTAATCATGAGCAGTGGATAGCTTCCTGATATGTGTGTTAAGTTTAACTCTTATTGGTGAATTGGATCTGATACTGCGCTGTATTCTTAGTGTTATTTATATGTTGTGTGCATGGCAGAAGTTTTATGTGAGGTGTTATTCATATTCAAGTCATCTAGGAGTTAGGCTGATCTGACTGGCAGGTAGTTACCGAAGTTTCAGAGAAGCATAGTACTTCCATCTTCAGGGTCAAGCACATCAAGAATCACTACTTGTTGACTGATTGACCATAAAGATGGAGACATTATGTTCCTCTGAAATGTCCGGAACCCCTGTATTTACTACTCAGCATGACATAACAATCCAGAAGACTTGAATTTTTATGAGCTTTGTTGTGAGAACATCAAATGTCATGGAGTATTACAGTATTATTATTTGACAGTCAGAAGTACCCATTCTTTGCAGGCTGCTGTCCCTGTCAATATCACAGTATATAGGAGCTAAAAATAAGCAACAAATAATATTCAAATTAAGAAGCTGAAACATACTGTTGTAGTTAAACAAATTGCTAATAGGGATTTGAATCACATGCAAATGCTTGCATTCCTGTACTATTTGCAGACATTTTGTTGATTAGCAGGAATACAGTTTAAATGTGTGATATCTTTATGTGTTTTCTGTTAGGTATGTTGTAGGAAGCAGGTAACAGACAGAAAACTGACAAAAAAAATACGTTTATGTAAGTTGTATGAGATATGAATTGCAAAGTTGGCCACTCTGACATGGGGTGAAAGTCTTGACTGAATAAGACAGTAGATAAAGATATTGTGCATTGAAGTTGTATCAGTATGGTACAAGCAGCACTGACCTTTGTATCTATGGTAACGTCTCCAAGTGAGGCGATGGCCTCCGCGACTTTCCAGCTCTTCATCTTCGGGATCTGTTGGAGGGTTCTCACTTTGAATAGCCTCCTGGAAACAGGACAGTTAGCAGAAGTATTTTATTCTGTTGTGAGAAGAGTGGAATTTAGGAAAGAGTATAAATTCTGTGATGCATGGTGTATGGTTGGACAGATATAAGTCTGTTGCTCATAATGCTGTTCATGGTATATTTTGTCATGGAAAATAATATAGTTACAACATAGTAAAGTACTTCAGATTTCATATTAACTCAACTGTTATATCCAGGCATATGCAATTTGATATGGGAACTTAATCATATCTAACAATTTATGAATTGTGTACATAGCATAAACAGTTCTGGTGTTTGTGCTGTGTTACTGAATTTGCGAATGATTGCTCTCTTAAAAACAGCATAACCAGTGGACATGCTTCCTTGAATGAGATGGTAAACTGGTAATGCATTGAGTTTATACAGTATCAGAGGAGGTGAAATTGTGACTGTCAATTGGAAATGCCACACCTCACACGGGTGTTCAGTCAGACTGACGAAGATTTTGCTGCAGTGTCATCTGTCACAAGTGAAACGAACACAATTTCGCAATAAACATATGTGTGTGTTAAAATCATTGCCAAAGAAGCTGGGTCAAGTGACAGTTGTAAACCAGTTAGTTCTGAATCAGCTTCTTTGTGTACTTACGGGGTTTACATACTGGCTTCTAGCCATTCAGAGAACTAAATTCAAAGTTTGCAACTTCCAGCATGGAAGATTGAAATTTGTAGTTAACTCTAAGAGTAGGAAGACAGCTGAGCTTAGGTGCATGTTGAGTGAACATGTAACTTGATATTTTATATGCACTTGAGCTTGTGTATCCGGTGAGCAAACACGGAATGTGAAAACTCATGGAGTAAAGACATGAGTATTGTACTTGGTAGAGCAAACATAATTTGACTCTTGTAGTTGATGAGTGAACATCATTCAATGAGTAAATATGTGTAAAGATACTTTAGAGTTGTTATGTGTGTGATTACTTTGTGTTCACTTTATTTGGCATACGAACTTATGGCAGTCTCTCAGTGAAGATAAATAGAAAGTGTGTGAATCGTCAGCTTACAAGTGTGGCAAATCATCTGAAACTGAAGTGTCATGAATAAGTCTCAGAAACATTGATTGTGCAGTGACATAATTCCAACAACTGCCACTTTGGAGATCTGAAAAGAAGTCATTTTGATGTCCAAACCAAGCTTGTCTAGTACCATCAGCAGGGTGTTATCAGTCGATCTCATCTTTTCTCCCAGATATTCCCCTAACAAGAAGTTGCATGTTCATGGCTAGTTGCAGCTGGTGTCATTGCTATCACAGTTGATGGCAACAGTGTGGCAAAGCAGGTGGGGTGGTGGGCAGGGCAAAAATTGTTCCAATTATTGTCTTCAGTAGTTACCAGACCAATACAACAGCATAAGTATTCTAACATTCATTTATTTCGTATACATGACAAGTTTAGGCCGAAAATTTCGGCAATCAGGCGGTATTACAAAAATACAAAAGGTAAAACTGATAGAACTAAAAACGAGGCTATTCCAGTTGTTCTCGAGTTATGAGGTGACAGCATAAAATTTGCTTTGTTGAATTTTGTAAAGAATCTTAAGGTTTGGGCATGAAATGTGTGTTTTATGTAACTGTTACTTACATTTTTTCTGTGATAATTATTTACAAGTTACGTTTGAGATCCTTCGAGAAGTGCACATATGCTGTATGCTGTCCAATTTCAATCACAATAGGAATATTTTGACAAATTTAAAGCTTCGAAAATTTGTGTGTTCAAATTTATGAACATGTTTATGGTGGAGAACTGCAAGGTACTGTATGACTTACATAACAAATTATGAATAGGAACAAACCATTGACTCATATATGTACTGCTGGATTCTGAGTAGGCAGTTAGGTGTCATAGTTCTGGAGAGAACTCTTCATTGTGACGTGGATTTGGTCAGTGCTTTTTGTGACCATAATGGTGTGCTTAAAAAGGTTCAAGTGAACAGTAATTTAAGTTTTATACTCATACTGTTGCCTTGTGGACTGTGCTTTGCTGTAATTTACTAGTTGGTAACAAATGTTTGGTCTTAATTGCTATTTCCATCTTCTTGGTAGTATTTGAGACCACTGTATGGAGTAGGATTCCTTGATTTATTCTTTGGTGTAGGAAACAGAATGAATTTATGAAAACGTCAGGGTTTGAAAAAGTTTGATCAGTGCCCAAAATATCAGTAACTTTTAATGTGTTGATATTACCCTTACAGGTTTGCGTAGGTCTCCCAATTCGCCCCTTCCCATAGGATATCTCACCAAATTTTTATGCGTTTTTATTTACCCCGTGAATGCTGCATGTCGCACCCCTCTCAGCCTCATTGATTTCGGTGACTTTAATGATATGTGGAGCGTACAAATTGTGACGGTCTGTTGCTTCCTCTGCTTTACGTCCAAGCATTGTCCTCAGCTTTATATGCTCTGAAATGCACCCAATCCGTATTCTCCTCTCAGAAAATCAAGTTTGTAATGAAGAATGCCTTGACAGGCATTTTTCATCAGCATTTGAAACACGGGTAACACCGGGAATGTAGCTTTTCGAAGTGAATGAGTGCTTTCCTCACCTCGAGGTTATGAATAAGGACGTCGTAGGGAAGCCCACTGTTGTCCAGCTGCTCCACGAGGTCTTCCAGAACCTGCGGCGCACTTAGTATATCGGCACTGATCTCACTTCGGTTGTTGCCAGAAGTCCTTCCCGAGATCAAATTCTGCGACCATATGGACACTAGTCCTTCGTACTTCTTCCTCTTGGCCAGATCTAAAACCCTTTGCAACTGCTGTACTGTGGAAGGGTAAACCCTCAGTAACTGGTACTCCGCGTAAGACACGACGTCCGCGTCTTGAGCTGCCGCCACTACGAGCATGCACAGGCTTACCGCAGACAGTAACATCCTATTCTCGGCGAACCTTGGCGGCCCCGGATCTCGTCAAATATATACACTCCGGCCCTAACCCTCATAACATGTCTTGTTGCCGCAACAATTGTTACGAAATGATTATCTCCCTACCAGACGGGCTCTAACTTGACAGTGAATTGTAATTGCAAGAGGATGGAAATGTCTGCGTTATTCATCCGCGGCGGTTAATAGAACAACGTGCGAAATAAAATGGTGTGCAGCATATTAGTTTGCTGTGATACATATCAATCAGGGTGCATTAACGGTTGCACCAGGATGGTTTTTGGAAAATTGATTTTATATATGAGTGTTAATGGTGGGGCATTAATGGTTGCGTGGGGTTGTTTTTGGTAGATGGATTTTATGTAATGAGTGTTAATGGTGGGGCATTAGGGGTTGCGTAGGATGGTTTTTGGCAAGTAATTTGCTGTAATAAGTATTAATCGTGATGCGTTGGAGGTTTATGTGGGATGACGATTCATTGATTCTTGGTATAGGCCATGCATTATTTATTGAGGTTGTTTCATCAATGTAAGAGGGAAATACAGTCTAACACAACTATATTATTGTGATTTTTGGAACACAACTGGTTGCCTTCCATCAAGAATTTATATCAGTTCAGCAGGTTTTATATCGGTCAATAAGATAAATCAATCCCATTACAGGCCCGAGGTGCCCAGAGGGTTCCAGGAAGTTAAGGCTCCCAGATTACGTGACAGCGGCCCAGGATGGTGGTCAGGTTGTCAGCCTTACGCACCGGCCGCTTTTTACACCCAGGAAATACTCCTGGTACTCATTTCTGTTAGAGGCTGAGTCGACCCCTGGGCCATAGTGCGATCGGAAGGATTATGTCAATGAAAAATTCCAATGATACCATTTGGAATCGAACCAGCAACCTTCCGATTTGTAGCACAGCACCTTAACCACTGTGCTACCGTGGTCCCTATATCGGTAAATAGGAAGATGAATAAATGGTGAGCGGATAAGGATTAGGAAGGGGCCGGTCATGGACTGTATTCGCCTGGAGATATTGAGGAAGCCCACATAAACCTCAGACAGTTTAACCCGGTCGAGACTAGACTCTGTACCTCCTGAATGCGATGCAGGAGAGAACATAAATCGGACAGGCAGTAACAGGAGGAAGGAGAAAATTACACGAGAAGGTTCTCCACAATTGGTACTCTTCAGCGACTGCTGTTTCGACATTGAATCAAGAATATTGAGAAATGAAGGGTTGGCAGACCTCAAGGGTGGAGACTATTTGGGGAAACCCAGACGTAAATGGGAAAAATTGTCTTGGAGTAATATAAAGATAGAAATGGGGATTGAATTGAACCGGCGGAAGATAGGGATTGGTTGCGAACTTTCGTGATGGTTTACATAAAGTGAGTTAGTTTCTTAACCGGATGAGTGACTGTCAGTTTCGCAAGGTACCCTTGCACCGTAGACTTTATTGTCACCAGCTTTTCGCCCTCCGTATCTTACTGACATGTATATTTAAGTCGTGGCCAAATGAAATAGTTTACGACGTTGACATTAGCCTGCAATTGTACGCGGGCTTGGGTCTCTGGTAGCGGATGCTGGTGTCAATTTCGGTTGAAACATGGTGCCTTGGTCTGGAGAGAGTAACGAAAGAGGAACGAGAGAAATAAAACACAATAAAATAAAGAGAAAGGGGAACAAAGAAGTGTTTAAGTAAGTGTAATGACTGCGAGATCTGAGGTCCTCACATCGCTGCTGGTAAAGGTTCCGTTCTTTTGGGCTGGTACACCGTGTCGACTGGAAATTCATTTGCCAACAATTCGGAGGAGTCTAGTGACTTATCTTCGGGGTCAGGCAGTCCAGCCAGAGAGGACGTGAGTCGACTGCTTTCGGAAAATAAGGTTTGATAATGAATTATACAAATTATATATTGAGCCATGTGTATGTTGTTAAATTGAAAGACCTGCAGTACTGTATGGATACCAAGAAGGATGTTGCACCATACAGCCTGTGGCAAAATACCTAAAGAAGATGGATGCTGGGCATAAGAAACTGGAAAAGAGAATCAGTGGTTAGACAAGTATGGGAAGCCTGTGTACAGGAGGCGAAGGTCCGATATCGGGATTAGGCCGTAGAAGAAGAAGAGTTGACCGCTTTACGCTGAAGAAACTACGAAGCGCCGATAGCTATCAGTGGACGCGGCCTTACATCCCAGAATACGCGAGTCTTAAATTGTAATATTTTATGCTGTCTGTATATTGGTTCTTCTTCAGGACACCACACGTCAGACATTCGATTTTCCAGAAATACTTGGGCTTCAAGAGGTTCTTGGAAACCTTTCCGTAGTCTCGCCGTTGAAACATGCGGTCAGACACCACCTCTTAGGTGTTAATTTTATGTACTGGATATAAGTAAGGCCTAACAAACTGCAGAAGCCTCGTGCAAAACGCATGTGGGCCAATGTCGCAACCCAAAGTCTGCATGCGGTCTTGCGCCCCGCATTGTGGCATAACTGGTGGGTGCCCCAGTTTACCGCTTGCTGCTGGCTTGTTCACCTTCGTCCTAGTGTCATCGTGTGCTGCTTTGTTAGGGGGACCAGTGGTTTGTTGATAAGGTTTTCGTGTCATGGTTTCTGTAAACAAATAGAGGATTGAACTGTCGTGCTATTTATTGACCAGGTGTTGCGGTTCGCGCAAATAAGACCGTTCCAAGTCTTGGGTCATATGCCGTAGGCGAAGTGACGTTCCCATGCTTAATTAGGTCTAAGTAGGCGTGCACCCAGAATTTTTCGTTGGATTTGGGGGGGGGGGGGGGGGGGCTTAACCTGGGGCTATATAATGTTTTTTTTTGTTTGGGCGGGGTGTAAATGTAGTTTTTTGTGGGGGTGTGGGGTGGGTGTGAGGAATTGCTTGCTTAACCTGGAGCTATATATAGTTTATGTTTGATTTTAAAAGCTGTTATAACAAGACAGGCAATGCACGTATAACGTGATATGGAGGCGCGTTCGCATAACCATTGTTCCCATGGAAACGCTATAAGTATTAAATGTTATGAATGTGTCTGTAGTCGTAGATATCCAGCATGCAGCGCGCATACGCCGTATTATATTGTCATCTGTGGCCTGGTTGGCTGTGCCATATTTCTTCACATTATCTCATACACGGCACTTTTTCGGAAAAAAAAAAAAAAGTTATTGGACATATGTGTTTTGATTCTATTTTGATTCAGTAACAGTTTGACGAAGCTCGGGATAGGGACAGGTGGCGGGCACTTGTGAATGCGGTAATGAACCTACTGGTTCCATAAAATGCGGGGAATTTATTGACTAGCTGAAAACCGGTTGGCTTCTCAAGAAGGACTCTGTTCCATGGAGTAAGTCAGTAAGTAAGAATTTGACGAAAGGCCAGGACTGAAGATATTTTCACTTCTGTTACCACACTTTGATAGCCGTTTTACGCGCGTTCCCAGAATTGCGAAATGCGACTCTTAGCTTCGTCATGTCTGTCTGTTCGTCCACATGGAACAACTCCGCCTCCACTGGACGGACTTTTAATGAAATTTGATATTTGGGTATTTTTGAAAATCTGTCTAGAAGATTCGAGTTTGATTAAAATATGACAAGAACGGGTACTTTACGTGAAGACCTGTGTGCATTTATGATATCTCGGTGAATTCTTCTTACGATGGGAAATGTTTCAGACGATAAAAGTTGTAGAGAAAATCAAAACACACATTTTATGTTCAGTGACTTTTTTCCCTAAAATCGTGCCGTTTGTAAGATAAGGTAGAAAAATATGATATAGCCAGACTGTCCACAGATGACAATATAACACGGCACCTGCGCTTTGCATGCTGGATAATTAAGACTACAGACACACACTCAGAAAATGTAATACTTATTGCTTTTCCACGGCAGCAGTGGTTATGGGAATGCGCCTCGTTTCATTTATACGTAAATTGCTTGTCGTGTTAAGTGTAATTTAAATTTCAAAATGTTGCGGTAGCTTGTGAGAGTGAGTGATATAACCTTTCTGGGTCTCATGGCGAAGACTGATATTCAGGGATATGACGCCGTGTTTTTTGATAGGTGTTTGCGCTTAGCTACACGCTACCTACACCTTCAGGTTGAGTTTCTGTTGTACTCTTGTCTTATCGAACTCGCATTGCTTCGTGCTTGAGTTAGTATTTCCAGCTGAGCCATGACGCTTCTTGCCGCTTCCTTTCCGTTTCATAATTGGCTTATTATCCTAACATAACACGTTACATGGTTAGGATCGTTAAATGAAAGGTAAATGTAAAGGTAAAGCTGTCCCATTGCAGGTCCGGACAGACCATTCGGGCTGATGGAGGTTGAGGCTCCCAGAATTTCTAAACAGTCGGCACATGAAGGTGGTAAGATTTTCAGCCCTACGCACTGGCCGCCTTTACTCCCCTGTTGCTTATTTCTGTTATAAGTTGAGTCAACCCCAGGGCCGGAAGAATTGTCAATGAAAAATCCCAATGAACATATCGGGAAATGAACGCGCGACCTTCCGGCTTGTAGCGCCGTGCCTTAGCCAGCTGCGCCACCGCGTATCCCGGATCGTTAAATAAACCACAAGGAAATGTTTCATAAGTCCGGTCTTAACAGGGAAGAGCACTAACGAAACACATGTTCAAATTTTTGTCCCTCCAGTTACTCGCACAAATTGATACGATGCTATAAGACATAAATAAGACCAGTGGCTACAAACGGAGTAGAGTCTTGGACTTCCAAAGATATTGCTAAACTGCTGAAAGAAAAGTTTTAAGAAAAATTTTGGGGGAATTAAAGTAAATGAAAATCAGAGAAAGCGATACAACAAATAATTAATTCAGCTGTTTGGAGATTTCGATTTACTTTCATTTGTCCGAATAAGTCGGCCGAATTGGATTGGTCATGTTAACAGAATGGACAGTAAAAGAAAAGTAAGTCGAGTATTTAACAATAATCCTCAGGTAAGTCGACATCGAGAACGACCAAAAAACGGATGGTGGAGTTGTGTAAGACAAATACTAAACGCAGAATTATATATTGGAAAGGGAGGACAAAATCAGTGATGATTGGGAGAATTCCATTAAGGTGGCGAAGGTCTGCATTGGACTGTAGTGCCTTTGAAGAAGAAGCAGAAGAAGAAATAGAAAATACGTAACCGCTGTCAGGAGATCGTGCCTTATCTTAGCTGTTGGTAGAACGGTCGTCAGCTAAACCACCGGCAAGTTTTAGCCTCTTGAATATTCTGCGTTGGGCCTCGTCCAGTGCGGCGAATGTTTCTATTTTCTTGATTTTGTATGACTTTCGTATGCTGCCTGCATCGTTTTGTGGTGAAATCGTGAACGTGAGAAAGTTACGTGCGAATTGCTGGTGGTTGTGCGTCCTCAAAAGTTGCCAGTTGTGCGAAGATCCTCCTTTTGCAGGCGCTGCAGTATCAAATGGTGGGTGTTTGCATAAATTTCCAGGTGGGGCAGGCGTAGACGTATTGAGTGCCTTGTGGAGGGTTAATTTAATGTTCGCAGGTCATTTTACAGGCACTGCGCTACAAGCCGAAGGTTGCGAGTTCGATTTCCGACTGTGTCATTGCAGTTCTTAGGCCCGTCCGCAAAATTGCAAAAAGCGACTTTTAGCTTCGTCATGTCAGCCTGTCCGTCTGTCCTCAAGGGACACCTCGGCTTCCACTGGACGGGGTCATGAAATCTGATATTTGAGTGTTTTTCGAAAATCGGTCGAGAAAATTCAAGTGTCATTAGTATCGGACGAGAATAACGGGTACTTTACGTGAAGACCAATGTACGTTTATGACCAAATCTCGCTCAGTTCTTCATAGAATGAGATGTTTCGGAGAAAAGTTGTAGAGAAAAAAAAAACACATTTTATGTTCATTTTTTTTTTTTCGAAAATCTTGGGGTCATTGAGATAATGCGGAAAAACACTGTTTAGCTAGGAAGGCCACGGATGACAATATGACTCTTGTGCATTGTATTCTGGTTACCAAAGGCTACAAAGACACAACCAGACTATGTAATACTTACTGATTTCCACTGTAACAATGGGTGCGCGAACGCTCCTCAGTGTGACGTGTGTACATGACTTGTTTTGTTTACTGACATAATCTTTCCGGCCGCACTGTGGCCCTGGGATCGACTCAGCCTCTAACAGAAATGAGTACCGGGGATATTTCCTGGCGGGTAAAGGCGGCCGGTACCTAGGGCTGACAACCTTACCACCTTCATGTGCCGATTTGTTTTGAAATCTGGGAGTCTCGATCTCCTGGAACGTTCATTGCCTGCCCAGGGCTGTACAGGATTTGCTTTGCCTTTAGATAATTGTACACTTTTGAAAGAGGGGTAGAGTCAAATATTCTGAAGGTATTGGCTGCCGTTGTTTCCATGTGGATTCTCTATTTAATCCTTCGGTCAAATGTGACACACCGAAGTACTTCACAAACATTCCGTCCTTCCTGTATGCGGTACCCAGATAACAATCCGTTTTTCGCTAAATATGTACAGTGCTGTCGCGGCATACTTACGTACTCCATGGAGCAATCCTTCTTGAGAAGCTGACCGGTTCTCAGCTAGTCAAGAAATTTCCGGCATTTCATGGAACCCGAGTGTTCATTACCGCTTTTACAGGTGTCCGCCACCTATCCCTACCCTGAACCAGATCAATCCAGTTCATGCCCACCCAACCCACCTCACTCCATCTAAATATTATCCTTTCATCTACGCTTGGGCTTCCAAATGGTCTCTTTCTCTAAGGTTTCCCCACAGAAAACCCTGTGTAGGTCTCTCATCTCCCCCATACGTGCTACGTGTCACGCCCAGCTCATTCTTCTCGATGTGATTACTCGAATAATATTTGGTGACGAGTACAGATCATTAAGCTCCTCATTATGTAGTTTTCTATACCCCCTGGTACCTCGTCCTTCTTAGACCCAAATATTCTCCTCAGCACCCTGTTCTCAAACATCCTCATCCTAGTCCCTCCCTCAGTGTCAGCGACCAAGTTTCACACCCATACAAAACAACACGTATCGCTGCATACCAATTGATAAACACGATAGAGACACACCAGATTTGTAGCAGTTGTTCTCCTGGATCCACAACCTAGTAACCATGACTTGATTCCTGAGTGACTGATCTGATATGTGTTGGTCATGTGCCAGCGAAGACCAGGACCAACGTAACGCCCACCCTCACGTATACCTCCGTGAGGTCGTTGAACCAGGAAGGGTTGTAGCCAGGCAAGGCTCCCATATTAAATTGTGCTGCAGTACATTTTTTTTTTTCTCCACTATTTATACTCCCGGTCTGAGGTTGACCTTTAGTACATGTTTGAATAGATGTGCAATTAAGCAATGACAGTGACAAGTTGAGGAGCATTCCAGTGAATACCCTCAGTCTTTGGA
>Ga0123355_10011893_pt1 | contig 13448 bp, 6 predicted proteins | sample TergutEmb28metaG_3_FD_89872 | JGI IMG/M metagenome (GOLD analysis project Ga0123355, IMG submission 89872) | Embiratermes neotenicus P1 segment gut microbial communities from Petit-Saut dam, French Guiana - Emb289 P1 | ecosystem: Host-associated > Arthropoda: Insects > Digestive system > Gut ...
GTTTTTGTTAATAGCTGCCCCCCCCCTTAGCGTGGACCCTTCCCCCCCCCTGGGCCGCATTTCCTTTCTGTACAACAAGAAAGGATTTAGCGGGTTCTTAAATTTGGGCTTTTTTTTTTCTGGGGGAAAAAAAAAAAAAAAAACAGAATTGCTGAGCAGCAGTTTCGAGTGAATCCTTCACACAGATCCAAGGTTTTGATCATTATGACTGACTGACAGCTTTAAACACATGGCAACAGTTGGCTGCAACATCCTGGCCAATTTGCCAACCACCCGTTGTTTCATTTACCCATTTTAATGTTCTTGTTTCTAATTCTGGGCATAGCCCTGCTTCCAAAAGTTACCAATGTATGTGTAAACAGGTAAGACACACATGTATGGGCACTCTTCCCACACAAAAACAGCTGTGGAGCAGAAGTGAAAGGTACAGTTTCAAAGCTGGATGGAACAAGGAAGTGAGAACGTGGAAAATAATTTTGCTCTCATCAATTCCGAATAAAAATTAATGGACAGCATCCAAAATAAAATGTACAACCATCAAGAAATTGCGCCATCATAGGATATGCTCAAACATAGGATACTCTGGGTCGGCATAAGGTGAAGTACAGAATGAAAATATTCCCAGCACTACAACGTGGAGACTCAACACTAAAAGCACACTAATAGGTACGACATGGAGTAATTTTTATCCACCACCCACACTAAATTTTGTTCAGTGAAAACAAGACAGGCAATGAATGCATAACGTAACAAGACACACGTTCTTGCAACCATTGTTTCAGTGGAAAAGGAGTAAGTATTAAACTGTGAGCATGTGTAGCCTAAGTTACCCAGCAAACAATGCATGAGCCATACTGCCATCTGCGGACTGTCTCATTCTACATACAGTATTTTTCCACATCACCTCATAAAAAAGCATGATTTAAAAAAAAAAAAAAAGTACTTAACAGAAAATGTGTTTTGATTATCTCCACAACTTTTGTCTGAAACATTTCTTATTCTAGGAAGAACTGAGTGAGATATGATCAAAAATCATACAATACAAACCACTGAAATGCATATTTTCTAAATTAATATTTTAATTTTGATTAATTAAAATATGAATTTAGAAAATGCATTTCATTGGTTTATATTGTATAACGCACAGTAGAGAAAACATAAAATGATCAAAAATGTCTAGTGGTATCACTTAAATTACCCATTCTTCTAGTTCGATTTTCACGAAACTTGAATTTTCTCAACAGTTTTTTAAAAATACTCAAACAACAAATTTCACGAAAATTCATCCCATGGGAGCTGACTTGTTCCATGTGGGAGGGTTGACAGACAGACATTACGAGGCTAACAATAACTTTTCGCAACTTGGTGAATGGACCTAAAAAAAATATTCGTACCTTCCCATTTCATTACCAGTCTTTGTACAGGGCACTTCCCAAAAGATTTCCCCACTAAAATCTGCATGCAAATCTTGTCTGTCCAGCCCCCCATCCCATCTACAGGGCCAACCCACTCTAGATTCCATCATTCTTAAAATAACAGGTGACCTGCTTTGTAGCTTAAAGTAACTCTTTAAGTGATGCCCTATACCACATATATTACTTCACCCTTTTTACATTCATATACCCTCCTGTGCTAGAGTGTTTCTTAATTGAAAAATAATAAGCACAGTCAACTATCCTTCTGCTGAATTTACTGTGAACCAACTAAATCCATGGAGCACAGACTTCTTGAGAAGCTACAAGTTTCTCAGCTAGTCAACATATTCTCTGCACTTTACAGAACCCAAGGTTCATTACTGCATTCACATAAGCCTGCCACCTGTCCCTATTCTGAGCCAGATCCAAAGGATAAGCCCAAGTCCAAAGCAACTGCGAACGTTTCATAACATGGCACCCTTTTCTGGTGAGGAGGTTTTAGCACCTCATCCAACCCCAAAGCTCAGGGAACACCCCTTCTCAGCTGTCCGCTACCATACACCCAGTTACCCTCCATATTGGAGGCCGTTTCTCCATCTGCAACCTGAGGATGCATCATGCTTTGGTGACAGGGACCCACTTCTTATGGGTGAACCTGCACCATGGAATTTCTTGACAATGGAGCAACTTGCAACACATCACTAGTAAATGAAAGGATGTTTTCCCATCATCTAATAAATGCAACACAACACTATACAATCACAATGTTTTGAAAGCTGCTGCTTTCTTTACCAGGTGAACAGAGTGTCTCTTAGATAAAACTGTCACATACACTCTAAATGATATTATTTATGAGATTCATCCATACATACATTAAACATAAATAACATTACAAGTGATATATAATTGTGGAAATAAAAAACATCCCATACAGTTCATGGTAACATATGATCTTTAGATCAAATATATGTAAAACCTTCATGTAATTTAGTGAATAGAACTGGCACTCTCTACAAGTGAGGTAGGGAAACATACAAGTCACAAACTGTATATTATCTGTCTGGTTCTAATCAATCTGATAGCCTTCTTCAGACACATGTGCAGGCAATTTTGATCTATCAAAATACCCTTGCCTATAGTTATATTTATGTTCCATTATCCTCACACCTAGTGGTCTGCTTGTCTCACCACCACATGTGCATGGTATTCTAGATACACTCAGTGGTTTGTCTCTTAACTCCCCCTTTGGTTTCATTTTTCTTAAGAGACCCCTATTGAATTTTTAGTTTTGAAAACTGTTTTTATATTGAATCTATCCCCTGATCTCTGGAATTTCTCAGACAGCCCTTTAATGTATGGAATTGTTATGGTTAAAATATATTCAAGACACATTTGTCACCTGGAAGTACAGCAATGGAGAACTCCAACTTTTTCTACATAATCTAAACAATATGAGAACATCCGTTAAATTCACTAAGAAAAAGGAACAAGATGGTTCTATCCAATTTGTGAATGTTTGAATTACGAAGGAGGGAACATCACTGAAGACAACAGTGTACAGAAAACCACGACATACAGGACAACATCTACAGTGTAAGTCCAACCACCCCCACGTGTGAAAAAGGGGTGATAAAGAACTTGGTGTATAGGGCTAATATATTATGTTATAATAAGCTGAATAATTTGGCAGAACAAGACTTACTAAAGAAAGATTTTGTATATAATACATATGCAGAAAAAGTCACGAGAGCCAAAGTCAGGACAGTCATTGATCAAGAAGAAGCCTCAACACAGGAAACAAAAATGTAGTGACAACAAACTAGCATGCATGGTATCAATTCCATACATTAAAGGACTGCCAGAGAAATTCAAGGGAATTTCATAAGTGAAGATATGACTCATTTAAAATGTATGTGCCAATTTTAACTACGAGACAATCTGTTCCAGTGATGAAAAAAGCAGCAGGTTTCGAAACATTGTCATTACTAGTACATAGTGTGGTGTGGTGTTTAATCAGATGATGGAAAAAGTACTTTTATTTACTAGTGATGTGTTGCATGGGTGAACCTCACTGCAGTATATAAAATATAACTTTCTGTTTCCAGTTTTGTACTGTGGTCTGAATGGAGAAAGCCCAAAATATAACACTCCTTCCAAATTCTTGCCAATAAGTATGATGGCCAAGGGTGTTGGTAGCAATGTGCAAAAACAATGTAGTGATTTTTACGGTGTACTTGAAAATCTCATTCTCAAACTTCTATTTTTTCATTACACAAGTCACCTTCAGTTCCCTAGTGTGAAGGTTCATCGATAGGAAAAGTTTTAATGGAGGGGGGGCTTCTGCTTGCATAATTATACTATGACCAGTGCAGTTAGTCTCATGACATATTCAAACACCTGTTATAAGTACAAGAAGCGCTTTGCCAAACACAAGCTAATGTTTTCTCCCACTGTAATGGACAAACATGTCAATAACCAAAAACAATATGCAGCACAACAGACCTGATACTATGATGGGTTTGGAAATGATTGACTTCACTCATTTGTAGGAACTATATTACTGTTAGGCTGATAATTGAACAACTTCCAGCTCAACATATTCCCTTCCTAAGTTACATATATCATGGGAGTTTCTGGATGGCCTCACAGAACCATTCTTTAGGGGTGTTGCAATACCATTCATGGAAACTTAGTGTGCAGTTTTCTTTCCACTGTTGGAGCTCTGCACCCAGCTGAAAAGATTGCTGTCTGCAGGTGCCCTCTTCACAAATTTCAGAAAACCAATGATCAATATCTCATGATTTAAAGCCTACTTTCCAAAGGAACCATGTGGTTCATCAGCTACCACAATAATCAACTCCCATTTTACAACTCTTGTTCATGCAGTTCAATCACTAGACTTTGTAATGACACAACAGTTCTTCAAAGGCATACATGACTGAAGTACTTGGTGGTGGAATGATAAACTAAGACTATACTATCCAATGATACTTCACACAATCACACAGCCTGCTATAATGCCAAAACAGCATCTCCTGCCCAAATAATTTCCAAATGCACTTCGTGCATTAGCTGACAAGACCAAAACCATTACATTTATGATAGATATAGGTGTCCATAAACACACAAACACAGACAGTATATATGATAAAACCAAAAAGTATACAAAATTACCAACATGGAATTAAACAGCAAAGGCATATGGTAACTAGTGACAACTATACCAACTCATCAGGAACTAGTGGTGCCAAACACTCCACATAAAAGTTACAAAATTCTAAACCCAAAATAAGGAATCTCTATCATCCAAAGAACAGTTGTACTGGAACATTCCACACTGTGCACAAATTTATCAGTTACCAATAATATCTTTGGGGGGGAACCAGTATGAATCTGGTGGTGGTAGTGGTGATACCTCCATCGAGGATGAATGGCCTCTTAAGGAGTTCACAAAACTTGAACAGGCTTCCTTAACTTGACTGAGAATTTACAATCCTGTTTTATGATCCAATCGCTGGTAATTTTCAATATGCTGTGAGAAGAAAATGATGATAAAAGTGACATGAATACAAAGTCATATCAGGGCAGGAAAAAAATCCTTTTCTACCTTGATTATTACTTGTCTGTCCTGAGTCCTGAGTTTTTGAACCCTCCGTTGTCGAGGAGGTGGAATTTTTCTGGTCCAGTGAAGATGACCTGTAACACAGTACCACACTTTTACAAAAGCTTTCAAAAGGATTATTTCTGCTTAATGTGTAGTTTGGTGTGACCGACAAAATCACCAGAATGAAACCAAAAGCCAATTTGAATTCAAAAACTGACCATTCGGTCACATGCCTTACATTGTGATTCCAAAAAGATGGCATTTCTTAATTCCTAAACATGACGAAAGAACAATAAATAAAATGATAAAAATGTGCAGATGAAAGAAACTGTCTGAATTTTAGTTCTGTACAGTTCTTACACTCTGCATAATGCACTAACTTGTCACCATGTGCAGATTGAATTTACTAAGCAACACAAACACAAACATTCTAATTGAACTTCATATCACATTGTAAAGATATATTCTAAAGCCACAAAAGATACACATCCATTTTGTAAGAGTGCTAAAATTATATGTGGTCACAGCCAAATGACCTTGTGAATCAATTACCGTTTTGAATTTGGCCTTGTTTTCCGTGACAGTAGGCTTCCATTAGATGATGGCATGGAAGTCACCAAAGGGGGCAAAGGTATTACAATACTAGATGCAGTCTGGTCTGGAGATAAGTTCTTCTTTATTTCAGATTCCATCTTGGATGTAACAGTCATGTTACAGGTATCGGTAGCAGCATTATGTCCTACCCTCTCTTTCTGCCAGTTCACCATCTGCCACAATCTGTGTTGTGTGTCAGCAAATGATAGTAAGTTGTTCATTATCGGGGCATTGCTTGCAACCAAGCTGCTGTGACAGGCCTCTGCAAGTGCAGAGTTTTCATAGCTGATACAGTAGCTGGGACCTGGAGAGAACCCAAACCCCAGAACTGGAGGAGGCATGACACTTGGGGGTGAGGCTGCAGCAGCAGTCATCAGGCTGTTCATGTACAGGGCTGTCAGAAACTTGTGTTCACATGCAGCAAGGCCATGGATCATCGTGTACAGGCCATCAGGTCTCATCGGGTCAAAGCTACTACGTGTGCTGGGAGGTCCTCCTGCATGCTCAACCACCGGCATCATGTTGTAAATATTATCACAAATCTTCTCATCTCCACCACACTCTTTCTCACTTTGATTTCTCTCCACAGTATAATTGTTTTGGGTCAAGTCAGTGCTCCTCTGGAGTTGTTTTGTATCTTGCCTGGTAAGCAATGCTTCTAACATTCCTGTTGGTCTGGCATTGACAGCACCCATAAGATGACCAATACTGCCAAACTTTGATGCACTGCCAGAATTATCATCAAAATCCCCTTTTGAAATATCACTGCAATTCTTTATCGCAGCCTCAGCGGAATCTGCCTTGCAAAATTTCTCAGAATTATTCTTTTCTACTACAGACGATGGTGCAACAACTGCAACAGGCTTATTCTTCTTCTTTACTAAATTCAGAGGTTCACACCATGAATCAGGCTCTGTCTGATAACTGAATGCACCACCACTAAACTGCATTGTGTAATAAATGGAAGCACTGTATAATGGCTATATATATCAAAATGTACAGACTTCTTCTCTGATTCACAACTAAGAATTCTTTAATTTCTCATACACAGCTTTGAAGTGAACGTGCTTCTCCATAGTGAATTTTCAATCTGACATATTTTGTTGATGTTCGGCTACAGAATTAGAATGCATCTCATAACCGAGAAGTTCAAGATTTAACTTAACATTTATCTCAACAGATCTGAATGCCGTTGGTCAAGTGTTGTTTATGGTTCACATGATTACACATATATTACAATGAAACACGAAATTCAGGCTCCATTAATTGATGGCAGACAATGATCTGGGAGTCACAGTGTATGTCTAGTCATACAGTATAAAACAGAGAGAACTCATCTATTTACACATAATTTCAAGTGAAACACCCTCGTTTTGGCATATAACTAGTTTTTACGCTCGGTTGCAATTCACAGAACTATACCGTACACTACCATGAAATCGGACTGGTCACATTACCGAAGCATTTATAGTCGATATCATGCTGTATGCGCAGCCTTCCTACGGGTAGCGTCTGATAGGACACAAGATATACAAGAGAAAACTGCTCACGGTAACGATGACTGCTGTCGTCTCGACGCTGACGACGTTACACCCTTCCATATATCGGCAACCCATCGATACACAATCATCCTCCACTCAAATCACTTGCAGTGCTAACAACAAATGTCAGCGGCATAAACGTATTAACAGAAATTAACGATTGCCATAAACCTTTAATATAATCTTATCGTAACGACTAAGTTGATACTGTTATTAGAATTATATACATGAATTGCTACGTTGTATGTTCGACTTGACTCGAAATATCGACCTAATTTAACATTCGCGTATCTCATTTGCTATCTAGTCAATAAATGTGACTGATGTTCTTTTTTCCCCTTTCTTCTTCGTTTTAAATCATTAATCAATCGGCGTATCAATCAACTGCCGTAACTGTCTACAGGCCACTAAGTGACAACCATTTCCAATAATTAAAATAATGATGAATTTTGTCAAACCATCAGATTACTGTCAATGAATGTAAATAGATATTAAAGCACGAAAAAACTGACGTCGTGCAATATCGATCCGATTCAGCTGCAAAGACGCTAGCGCTTCGCGTATGCATACAACGATCCTAACAACGGAACTTCCTCCATCCAGCAAATACCGGACTGTGCTTCCACCTATAACGCTACTGTGAAATTAAAACAGTCACTGCCAATTCCATCACATAACGCGGCGTTACATTTCAAGTAGCTTTCATCACAACGGAACCGGGTACAGGCTGTAAGATACAGGGTGGATATTTCAAAACTGTAAAATGCAGAATGTGAGAGGCTGGGCGGCTGTTTCAAAATTGTAAAATAAAATAAAAAAAAAACCGCGCGGTACGAAAAACGATACTCATAGCACAGATTATGAATTACGTATAGGACAAAAAACGCATCACTTCTCACTGGCCACCTATCACGCATCGCTCGTTATTAATATAATTCACACAAAGATGCCTACGGACTCCCGCGACACTCCCCGATGAATACTGAGACGAAAATATCGCTTGATCACATTTCGATCGACGCAGATTGTCACAGAAAGCGATTAAAGCCTAGGCTGTTATGAAATTCGTGCTTACGCACTCCACCACGCAGTTACTTACTAAACATTGACATGAAAAGGTACTATGGTAACATATTTCGACCAACACACTTACTACGTTTGAGTTCCAAGTTTAAGAATAAATGAAGTCGTACTTCCACTCCCCCATACGCTTTCATGGCGTGAAAAGAGCAGACGTGTGATTTTATATATGTGGATAAGGAAAAAGCTTCGTTTTTTATCAACAGTAAGAGACCGACAGTCTTCGCGTATACGAGTTCGGAAATGCACATAAGACGTCAGTTTTGACTTTTAAAAACAACTGGACTTGAGAAAATGTGTATTGGATACAAAGTATTTTATTCTTCTGTACCCGTTCTGCTCGAAATATTTTTCGCCGAAATAATACTAAGCTTCTCTCGAGATTGGCGCTGAAACGTACGTGCTTCTTCACGGAAGGCTACATCTGAAAACGGTCCAACCGAAATAAAAACTCAAATGGATATACAAAATCGACAAATTCATACAGTACTTCCAAACAATGGATTTGTGGAGGTGTCACAGCTTCATCCATACATACGGATGGTGTGGAGGACAGAGCGATTTCACCAGGCGTTCCACACGGTTGCAGAACCGGCTGGGAAGGACATACACAGCTTATGCCCTTAACTTTTTGACGCCTAACGTCGACTATAGTGGTCGTACCGCACCGCTAACCTCTAAATTTTGCATTTTATATATTTATTCAACAAATATAGGTACTGAAAATTTTAAACATGGTATATACTCTCGGTTTTTTCGTCTTAAAAATGCAGTTTGTTTCATAAATCTAGCGTATTTGGTACCTGTATTATTCACATTTTATATACAGAGTGTGCTAAAATTAAAAACATAATTCCGGCGCCAAAAGGTTAATGTACTTTGTCATTCGAGAGCTTGGATCGAAGTGTCGTTTAAATCCCTTCCTCATGCCGACCATAAAATGGTAACAGTGGGCCCATATAACTGCAACCGCCTGCAAGCAGTGGGCTGAATTTCAAGTCTGTCCCCACCCTAAACAACAGGATGGCGGTGGCATGCACAGCAACCGTACACTTCAATTTGGAATTTCAAAAACTGTGGAGACCTGATATTCCTGTGTATGGAACCCGAGTCCTTCTGCACGACAAGCTAATGGGCCCCTAGACATGAATTTTTTTCACTACGAACTTTATTCATATTCCGACATTACAAACAAGTGTATTCAAGTTTGAAGGACGAATGGACCAAAAACTGAGAAAAGATAGGTGCGCTGGAAAGAAAATTCTTGTAACAATACAAGAGTAACTGCATCACACGCAAAGTGGCCATCAACATGCAATAACCTCACGCATCGAATTACACGCCAAGTAAATACCAGAAGGTGGCCGCGTGCATAATTCAGACAGTCTTGGATCTCAGAACAAGGCCGATTTATGTCTAAGGCATGGAATAAAACTGCATGTCGGAAACACAAACTCAACACAAATGCCTGCCAATGGTCCTCAGCCGGTCCAATACAATTCCCATAAAGTCCACCAACATCCATTTTAATGATCTCCTTCCAGTGGGTACTGTAGCAGATCTATTAAATGAATTTTACGAAATCCTACATTATGTGACAGGTGATATCAAAGGTTATGGACTGCCACAGCAACTAATTTCTTTTTGGATTTTCGGTTTGGTTGATAAAGCGGATTTAGGATTCCAATTGTAAGACCTTGGTAATAACACCCGACATTAAATGCAGTAACACTATAAATACTGAAGTGAAGGAAGTTCTGTGCCAAGTGGACTCTTCCAGCTGCTCTACTGGGCTTCTCCTAATCAATCAACAGTCTTTCAATTAAGTGTAACCTTCCAAGTTGCAGAATTACACTCGTATATGCAAATTGCACGCTTAGTTCCTACCTTATGACGACACAGTCCAATTCACAACCTATGATCTTGATATTTTTTCAATATCATCCTTACATACATATTTTGGGGTGTCCCATGTGATCTCTTTGCATGAGATTTCGACCAAATGCCTGATTTAATCGCATAAACAACAGGTAAAGAACATTATCTATAACATCACAGTCATGAAGTTCCCCCATCCCAGTTAAATCTCCGATGTACACATTAGACCTTGGTAAGGTCAGTAACAACAAGCTCTACGACAGAAACTAATCTCTTCGTCACTACATTCGGCCTTCGGCCGCGCGTGACACCGACGATTTTACCGCTTGGACACAGCACACGTAGAGTGATTTCTGTAAAGGACGCGGGTCCATTAAACATGAACACATACATCCTTAGCCTCCCAACATGTTCATAGTACGGAGCGCAAATATGTCAATTTAGAGCACACATTCATCATTTGTACGAGAAAAAATGACGCAATTCATTACAGTGGTGCAAGACGCTGTAAGCTTTCATCTCACCCAATGTTCATAGGGTACGATAATTGGGCCAAAATCACTGAACACATAGAGTTTCAACACGTATTCGGTCCTTACCGACCCACACACATCAAAACTGAAATCTGTACCTATCACAGATCAAAAGTGCTACGCAGCAAGCAGCAAAGAGCGGGAAACGCAAAGATGGGACATGACAAATGTACTGTCATCGGACAGCCATATTCCAAGTGCCCCCTCCCAACCCAATGTCTGGGGTAAATGTACAGGGTTCCCAAACTAAATTCATAATTAAAGATAACATTTTTCTGACTGATGAATAATTCCGGTATAGAAAACCGAATCGTGACAATTTAATTATTGTATACAATAATCCTACGCCGGCTGAAATTTCAATTATGACACCACCTATGTTCTGAACGTTAAACTGCGTCACCTCCGACTTCACTCACTGCAGTTTCGACGGTATTCATTTCGAAAAGCTTCTCACCGACGACGGTGATTGAGCACAGCAGATAGTATGCAACGACCATGTCAGTCTTCTGGCATGTGATGCTGTAATAACTCAAGCAAGATTCACAAGCATTCGGTCAAAAAGAGAAACCAAAGGCTCACTTCCGTGCTCACAACAGCCTGCCAGCCACTGGTCCCTATCATAACCGATATGAAATTAATCTAAGTGTACTAAAATATATTATCCTCCCATCTACGTCTTTGCAGCCTTCCTACGAATCCTGCTCTACAGTCCACTCGTATATACAATAGATACAGGCAAAGATATAAGAATATATGACAACAAACGCCTTATGGTTTATCTTGTCCACGGGAAGTCTGTCTCGTTATTACATCTTAAAAAAGTAACATGGTATTTCTTGCATAGCACAAGGCGTGGTAATGAAAAGGATGAATAGAACTGTATGTCAGTTTTGCACTCACACTGTTGTGTCATCAATGTATCATTTATAATAACGACTTCTGGCTCAAGACATCGCCGCCATTATTCAATAATAAATAGGGAGTTTTGGGGTTCGTGGTAGTAGAAGGAAAAGTCCCCTTCATTCCAGTAATAAATCACATTTCCAAACTATTCACACAGAACAGAAACAGCCTACTATGTACGAATGTATACCTCATGAATTAGTCCTGTTATCCGCAGCGTGACCAAATGGCAACAATGCGCTGCAATTCGTTCCACGTCGTAATTAACTGCTGGGATCGCTTTTCTATCTCAAAGTGATCAACTCGACGCAGCAACGGCTTCTGAGGGGACCAGAAGTTTCTTAGTTCGTCAAGCAATTCCTACTTGTTTCTGTAGTCAAAATGTTAATTACCGTGTACACAAACGCTCGCCACTGATCCTTATCTTAAGCCAGGTAAATAAAGCTGACGCCTTGACACGCAGTTTATGATCCATTTTAAGAGTCTATCTGCGCCTAAGTCTTCGAACCAGATTCTTTTCCTCGTCCTCCTCACCTGAAGTTTTTGGACTCTGCATTCCACACGCCCCGCCCCATGCATCCCTTGTCCGATCATCTTAACAATACGGTGTATACATTTAAAAAAGTCTAAGAAAGAATGTTTAATGAGGAATCTATTCAACACATGATCATATCACATAGAAATGACTATACCTTTAGAAGCAACCTATGAGGCAACGCGTGTCGTACAAAGCCCAGTTTGAAATTCTCACACTGGGGCTGCTGAATATTCAAGTCTTCAGCGATGTTACGCCGTGTCGAATGGTAAATGGTTGCCGACGTTTCGAAGGATCGCAATGTCTTCACCTTCAAGTTATACGCCGTAAGTCGGTAGTGGCGTAACATCTCAGAAGACATGAATTTTCAGTGCCGTACAAATTCGTATAATCTTTCGGAAACTATTTTTTAATGGTAGTGGAAACAAACTACAGAAATAAAGCAACGGATAACTATGGCTTTATGGGTTAAAGAAACAGCTAAACTGACAGAATTTGGAACGTCAGACTAACTGCATGTTACATATATATATATATATATATATATAAAACTTGTAACACATACGGAAGTGAAGGTTGGCTCCTCTCAAAGAAGAATGGAAATACGCTCCGAATCTTTAAGAGAATATTAAGAATGATTTACGGACCTATTACCGGTAATGGTATATGAAGAAAATGGACAATAATGAGCTTTATAAGCTGTACGATGAACCAGACATAGTTAAAGTGAAAAAAAAAATGATAATACTGAGGTAGCTAGAACACCTAAAGTATGCAAAAACTTGCAGAAAGCTTACTCCTCTTGAACCAGAAGGCACTCGACGTGTAGAAAAACATGAGTTGAGGTGGCTTGAGTCAGTTGGGGAAGATCTATAGAAAACGGGTATGAGGAACTGGATGCGTAAGTCACAGGACCCACAACCGTGTAGGACAATTCTGGAAGAGGCTAAGGTTCACCAAGGACTGTAATGCCACAAGAAGGTAGTGGAAATGTGCAAGAAATTCTTCAATATTTCGGCTCCTCCAATGCATTCCGTTTCATAAAATTAGTCATCATTACAGCCTCAAACTCTTAGGGAGACGTTCGCGTCACCATAGGTTTCGCCATTTCGTAGAGAGGGTACAATATGCTCCATGTTGGCAGACAGTGATGTCATGTGTTGAGCTGTACAATTTGTGAACATCTGCTGCGAAGCGAATCAAACACTTTCAGTTTCTGTAACAAAAAAATGTGTCAACTGGCCTTTTAAAGCCTGGATTTACTGTCAATCTACTTCCTGAGGGGGGGGGGGGGCCCTCGTTTGCCTGCCGCACAAAACTGCGGACAAAAGACCCGCTACCCCTGGTTGAGTCCCAAGATAA
>Ga0123355_10011894_pt1 | contig 13447 bp, 12 predicted proteins | sample TergutEmb28metaG_3_FD_89872 | JGI IMG/M metagenome (GOLD analysis project Ga0123355, IMG submission 89872) | Embiratermes neotenicus P1 segment gut microbial communities from Petit-Saut dam, French Guiana - Emb289 P1 | ecosystem: Host-associated > Arthropoda: Insects > Digestive system > Gut ...
TCCTGCATTGGGTGCACTTACTCCTCTACCTGCAAATCCACCGTCTGTTGTCAGCAGTCCTGGTGCGCTAACGGTATGTGTTGTACCAGGGGACGCAGTGATAGTTATAGGCACTGTTATCGTGCTGGTATTAGTACCGTGCGTCCAAGTAGCCCCTGCCATATCTACAGTTGCTCCACTAACAGTAACATCACCAAAGTTTTCATTCATTACTCTGTTAAAGGTGATGGTTATTGAGTCAGTTGTAAGTAGTACCCCTGTTGCACCATCTGCTGGAGTATTTGCCGTTGCTTGAGCATGTACTAGGGTGGGCACTAAAACATTTGCGGTAGTACCAATGCCGATTCGACCACCGAAACCGCTTCCCCAAGACCAAAGCGTGCTGTCATTGCGCATAGCCAGAACGTGACTATGTATTGAAGCACTTTCCCAGGTAGTTCCTGGCTGCACTTGGGTGGGCTCTAAAACATTATCTGTAGAGTTAAAGCTCATTTGATTTCCGCTTCCCCAAATCCAGAGGCTACCATCAGTCTTTAGTGCTACATTGGCAGCACCTCCTGCTGAAATACTATCCCAATCATCATCAGTTCCCACTTGGGTAGGAGTATTAACACTGGACGTAGAGCCTAGACCAAGGCGGCCACTTCCTCCAGCTCCCCAAGCCCAGAGCGTACCATCACTTCTTATAGCTTGAGAGTGCAGCCATCCTGCTGAAACACTGTTCCAGATAGTTCCTGGCTGTATTTGAGTAGGTACTAAAACACTATCACCTGTAACGCCAAGACCGAGTTGAGGGCTTTCGTGCCCCCAAACCCATAGAGTCCCGTCACTGCGCACCGCTAGATTGTGCGAACCAAAAGATGCTGAGATGCTTTCCCAGGTGGTCCCAGGCGTTACTGTTGCAGGTGTAACTACTTGAACAGGGACTAAGGCACTACCTCTAGAGCCATTACCAAGTTGACCCTCAGATCCATCTCCCCAAGCCCACAGACTACCATCAGTCCTCACTCCTAGGGAGTGATAGCCTCCTGCCGAAGCACTGCTCCAAGTAGTTCCTGGTTGTACTTGAGTAGGCACAAAAATATTGGCTGTATCGCCAAGGCCAAGTTGGCCACCTCCTCGTTGTCCCCAAGCCCATAGACTACCGCCGGCTCTTATGGCTAGCGAGAAATTGGCTCCCGCTGAAATACTATCCCAGTCATCATCAGTTCCTACTTGGGTAGGCACTAATGCATCAGTTGTATTACCCAGACCAAGCGCACCATGAGTGTTAAATCCCCAGGCCCAGAGCGTGCCGTCACTAAGTATTGCTAGTGAATGTTGGATTCCTGTTGAGACCTCCACAACAGTAAGACCAGAGCCAGTCAAAGCCTCAATGCCCTCTTCAAGACTCATGGGTGCTGCGCTAAGGTTTTGATCATCAGTGAACCCTGAGACAATTTCTTGAATGTTTACCGTAACGGACTGCAGCACGTTTGAATTCGCAGCTGCAAAAGCAGGTGGGGCACATAAGATTACTGCCACAAGTAGTGCAAACACCGCAATACTGACAATTGTGCCTAGCTTAGCAAAAAAATTCCTCACACATGTATTCATTTATAGTTCCCTCACTCTTTTCACGTTTTAGATTGTGACTACCCTCACAGTAGTGCTTCACATCCACATGTTTGCTAGTGCATATCTTTATTTGTGATATACAAAGTAGTGATTTTAGCAGGGATGCAAGGGGGGGGGCTTATGTAACAATTATTTCATAAATTTATGAATATTCGTAGCTCTGTATGATTTTGATGTAAGCCCCACACAGGCGGATTCGTGATGGAGGTGTAAAATTTATGGCAACCGCATTTTAATAAGGTCGCCTGGCTGCCCATCTAGCCTGCCTTCGGTCGCAGGGACTGTTAAGCGCAGATACTCACGACTTGTCCCTGTAATGGTGCTCGCATCCTCATCAATCGCTTCAATGACCAGCTCAAGCTCTTCTCCCCTTCTTGATTCAAGGTAGACGTCTGCATCTTTGCTCGCCTGTTCTTGTAAAATTTGAGCCCTCTTTCGCAGCAGATTTGAGTTCAATGGCCTTAGACGTGCAGCTGCCGTGCCCTCCCTTGGACTGTAGCGAAATACGTGTATTTTCGCAAAGCCCAGCTCTCTTGCCAATTCAAGCGTTTGCGCAAAGTCGTCATCGCCTTCGCTAGGATAGCCAACAATAATGTCAGTAGTAATGGCAGTGTTGGGATTTGCTGCACGAATTCGCTGTACCAGCCTTCTAAATTCGTCGACACTGTAGTTGCGATTCATGTCCCCCAGCACGCAGTCAGAACCCGACTGCAAGGGAATATGCAAGTGCTCGCAAAGGATGGTATGGCTGCCATCAGATAAAGGTTTGAGAAATTCCAAAAGCTCATCACTGACATGTCTAGGTTCAATGCTAGAAAGCCTCACGCGGTAGATATCAGTCTCTTTTTGGATGCGGTGAAGCAGTTCAACTAGAGAGCTTGCTCCAACCGTATTGTAGTTGCCTAGATTAATTCCCGTAAGTATTACTTCTTTTGTGCCGCCCTCTGCAAGGGCTTGGATTCTAGCAATAACCTCATCTGCATCTACTGAAGTGCACGCACCTCTTGCAAAGGGCACTATGCAATAACTACAAAAATCTTCGCAGCCATCTTGCACCTTAACGGGTATGCGGATGCGCGGTAGCGCAGAGGGCACATCGTATTCAAGTCTGGCAATGATAGGAAGGCTTTCAGAGTAAGCAGATAGATAATCAGGAATATTCTCTCTGTCGGAAAGAACGGTAATCTTTTCGTCCAATTCCTCTAGCTCATCTTTCCTCAGAGTTGCGCTACATCCCGTAGCAATAACTGCGGTAACATTAGGCAAGCGCGCTGCTTTCCGCAACTCTTTGCGCACCTTTCTATCTGCTTCGCCCGTTACGGTACAAGTATTTACAATGACAATATCAGCCTCAACAGCTGCAGAAACACTCTGCATGCCCCTTTTTGCCAGTGCTGCATACAGATCATCAGATTCAACCTGATTTACTTTGCAGCCAAAGGTTTTAATAAAATAGCGTGCCATCGCTTAGCCTCTTGCCAACCTTTTACTTAGAATACTACTTGCTGTCGCCAAAGACGCAACTACCGCTGTATCAACCCTTAGAATTGTGGGTCCAAGGCTAACGCTCTGTGCCCCTAGTTCGTGCAATTGATCTATCTCATCTAAAGAGATTCCGCCTTCAGGTCCAATGATCACAGCAAGATGTGTCGGCTGAGGGGCTTGTGGCAAGGCAGCATCTTCTAAGCATTTCCAAAGAGGTACTTGTGTCTCTTCTTCCCAGGGTACAACAATAAGATCTGGCTGCAGCGCATCTAGACACTTCAACATGTCTGCAAAGCTGTGCAGACCTTCGATGTGCGGTAAGCCACTGCGATGTGACTGCTGCGCAGCAGAAAGAGCAAGCTTGCGTAGTCGCTCAATCTTTGCCTGAGCCTTTTTGGGATCAGGCCTACTAATCGAGCGCCCAAATAAGGTGGGGATAATTCGCCCAGCACCCAGCTCTGTTGCCTGCCTTACAACCCGTTCATTAGTATCACCTTTTGAAAACCCCAGTATAAGGCTTATCTCAAAGGGCAGTTGAATTGACTCGATTAATTTTAGACAGCGAAATTGCACACCCTGTTCGTCAATCGCCTCAATTTGACAAAGCCAAGTTGTCCAGAGGTCGCGAACAACAATTTCTATTTGTTCTCCCTTGTTAAGCCTCAAGACATTAACCATGTGATGATAGTCTTTCGACCCCTTTGACAGAGTAATAATCGCATCAGGCTCGAGCACTTGATGCGTCCTCAATAGTTGAGGGGGTTGATCTATGAAAAAGCGAGGAATTGCCACGCTGACCGACACCTACCTACATCTACCTACATTGGGCCTTTGAAGAAGTCTTTTACTTTATCCCCAAAATTCTGCTGTAGCAATTCGTCGGCATCAGAAGTTTCACTGTCCCCCAACTCTTTACTTAGGCCCATAAGCAAATCGCGTGCTTTTGGGCTCAGCTTTTTTGGCACGACAACATCGACGTGACAGTAAAGCTTGCCAAAGCTATCTGGCTTGTTAAGGTAAGGCAACCCTGCATCTTTGACGCTAACACGATCGCCCGTCTGGGTTCCTGCAGGTATTTCAACTAGCACTTCATTTAGCAAGCCTTGGATACGCTTTGTCGTGCCCAAAGCAGCCTCTGCAATAGACAGCGGCAGTCTCACGTTTAAATGCTGTCCTTTGCGGACAAAGCGTTCATGCTGCATTACCTGCACGGTAATCAAGAGGTCACCACTTGCTGCCCCACGGATACCAGCTTCACCCATTCCTGCAAGACGAATCTTTTGACCATCTGCAATCCCTGCAGGGATTTCAACATCTACTGACTGACGATCAATCACGCGTCCAGAACCCTGGCACTCGTCACAGGCATGCTCGACACGTTCACCTGTGCCCCCACAGTCCGGACAGGCCTGCTGTGTGCGCATCGTTCCAAAGATGGTCTGCTGATGTCCAACCACCTGACCAACCCCACCACAGGTGTCACAGTTTACCGGGCCTGCTTTATCAGTTGACCCTGTTGCATCACAAAGATCACAGGGGGCAAGCCTATCTATGGTCACCTTGCGTGTTAGCCCGCGAGCGGCATCTTCAAGCGATATATTAAGCGCCATGCCCATGTCACGACCTTCAGGACGCATAGCCCTGCCTCCACGTGATCCTGCAACACCGCCAAAAAATGATGAGAATAAATCCCCTAAGTCTACTGCCCCTCCACCAAAGATGTCGTTGAAGTCAACACCGTAGGCACCGCCGTTTGCCCCTCCGGGAGCAGTGCCAAAGCGGTCATAATGTTGACGCTTACTGGGATCAGATAGCACATCGTAGGCTTCATTTAGCTCTTTAAAGCGATCTTCAGCATCAGGTGCATCATTTACATCAGGATGAAGTATGCGTGCTTTACGCCTAAAGGCTCGCTTAATGGTCTCCCCATCAGCATCACGGGTGATCTCAAGCATTTCATAATAATCAATACGTACAGATGACAAAGCTTACTCCAATATATCGTCTAAGGTATGAGCCGCTGTTGACACAGCAGCGATTGCTTCGCGGTAGTTCATGCGGGTCGGTCCAATGACGGCAACTACTCCGCCTTTGTAGCGACTAGTGATAAGGCTTAGCTCAGATAGTCCTGATTCGCAATTCTCTTCACCTATTGAAACCACAACACGACTAGGATGCGAACAGGCTTCGAGCACTTCATTTAAGTCATGCTCATTTTCAAGCATGCCGACAAGGCGCGTAAAGCCCTCTTGTCCACCAGGTTTAGAAAATTCTGGTTGGATCAGCAAATTTGCCAGTCCATTATAATACAGCTGATCACTACTTGATCTTGAGAGAAGGCTCCTAGACAAGGTGACGCTCATTAAGGCTAGGCTACCCGTGACAGCAGCAAGATGCATAACAACAGCACGAAATAGCTCGGCCAGTAACAGAGAGCTACTTGACGCACTTGATCTTCGCAGTGCTAAGTGCAGTTCCTGATGCGGATAGGCTGCATCTGTGCCGCGCATACCTGTTGTTACAGCTAGGCTTGGGCGAGACAAGATTTCATCTACAACCCTGCGATATCCTGCCTGAGTAGGCAAGCGTCCTGCAGAGGTATGCGGCTGATAAACTAAGAACTCATCTTCGAGCGCGCCCAATTCTGCCCTGATAGTTGCTGGTGAAACATTTGCTACGTAGCGCTGCGCTAAGATACTTGAACCCACAGGGGCAGCACTAGCAACGTGGTGGTCTACCACGGCACGTAAAACTATGCGCCTGCGCTCAGTTAACATGATCGACCTAAGAACAGTCTAGTAGTTAACAATTGAATGAATCGGCACCTTGCTTGCCTCAAGTTGCTCACGCCCATTAAGGAAGTCAAGTTCAATGAAAAAGCTATAACCGACAAGCGTTGCACCAAGCTTTTCAATAAGGTGTGCTTTTGCTGCCGCAGTTCCACCAGTTGCCAATACATCGTCAACAATCAAGATGCGGTCATCTGCACTTACATCGTCTTTGTGAACCTCGATGATAGCCTTTCCATATTCAAGACTATATTCCTCTCCCAAAGTTGCAGAGGGCAGTTTGCCTGCCTTGCGAGCCGGAATAAATCCTGCACCCAAATTGTAGGCCATGACCGTTCCAAAAAAGAAACCGCGCGCCTCTGCACCAAAAATCTTAGTGACGCCAGCATCACGAAAAGGCTCACACATTTCATCGATTGCCCGTTTAAAAGCATCTGCATCTGCAAGTACAGGGGTGATGTCTTTAAATGACACACCTGCGCTGGGCCAATCAGGGATTGTGCGAATGATATCTTTGAAATCCATTACTGTTCTCCTTTTTGCGATTTTGCATGGCATAGAGCACACTCACTAATAAGGGCGGATATGGGAAGTCCGCCCCTCATTTTTACGATTTCTCACTGCAATCATGCTGTAATCATGTTGCAATTTTCACGCTGCAATTATAGCAAACCTATTTCATCGCCATAGCGAATTGATTCTTGCTATACGTGCTTAGCTGCCTCAATCTGCTCGCTTATCCATGTAATCCACTCATCCATTCCCTCTCCTGATTTGGCAGAGATAGGGAAAATGGGGGCTTTTGGATTAAGTGCGCTTACTGTCGACTCAAAACGCTCCATGTCAAAGTCAAATACAGGCAAGGTATCTGTTTTACTAACAATAACTGCTTTTGAGGTCTGGAAAATACTAGGATACTTATGAGGCTTATCGTCACCTTCTGGAACTGACAATATCATCACCTTGGCATCTTCGCCTAGGTAAAATTCAGTCGTGCAAACAAGGTTCCCTACGTTTTCTACAATGATGAAATCAAGTTCATCTAGAGGCAGCTGGTCTAAAGCTGAGCGAATCATATCTGATTCAAGGTGACACAGGCCTCCCGTATTGATTTGAATGGCAGGGATTCCTGCAGCCTTAATTTTAAGCGCATCTACATTAGAGGCAATATCGCCTTCAATTACCGCTATGTTGTAGCGATCCTTCAAGGCTTCTATCGTGGCAAGAATCGTAGTGGTCTTGCCCGCACCTGGGCTTGCCATTAAATCTAGGACAAATATTCCTTTTTTACGCATAAGCTCACGATTAGACTGTGCCAATTGATCATTTTTGTCCAGAATAGGTTTTGAGATATCGATATGAGCCATGTTTTCTTTCTTTCAGGAGTGATTCGCTGTCATAGTGGCAGATGCCTGAGCATCGCTTCGCATTTCTTCAATGATACCTGCGTATACATCAGTATCTGCATCTGCCTCATCAAAAGCTTCACTGTCAGCCTCCATGCCATCAATGCGCAATTCACGCCCCGTCAATAGGGCAATATCAACCGATCCACAGGTGGGACAAAACATCGAAAATCGATCATGATCAAATTCTGCATCACAGTCACTGCAATGCGAACGTGTCATAAACATAGTAACCTTCAAGCGTGCATTGCGGGCAGGGGTATCTTGCTTTAGCGCTTCAAAGGCAAAATTAAGAGGAATTTCTTGAATGTCAGTCTGTTCGCCAACAGTCAAGCTGATTTCCGTTATACGCGTTTCGCCTGATTTTTCCAGGGCCTCAAAGGCTGCATCAAGCACAGATTGCATAATGCTCATCTCATGCATTTTAGTGCCTATCCCCCTCTTCTGCATCTGGGGCAGATTCAGCGACGCTGCTTGTCGAGTTCTGGTCAGACTCCCCCGCATTTGGATCGGTAGCGGCAGACGCAGCCTTCTCTCGTGCGTCAATACGTTTTTGCGCAGCCTCTGCGTGCTTTTTCATCCGTTCTCTGCGGGCAAGCTTTTCCTTATTGTTGGTTGGGGCATTATCGTAGAGCAGCATTTCATTGTATGCGTCTACGTACTGCTCATCAACACGTTTAGCTAGAACAAGGCGTGTTATAAGAAGCCCGCCTTCGTATAAGATGAGCAGAGCTATCGCCAACGCCAACATGGTGACTGGTCCTCTGTCAGGGGTCACAATCGCTGCAAGGACAAAAAGCCCCACATAAATAACGCGCCAAGATTCCCTGATGGCTGGATAGGTGATAATCCCCAGGCCAATCAGGGCAAACACTATAAGCGGAAGTTCAAAACTAATGCCAAAGGCAATAAGCAGCAAGAATACTCCAGAGAGCCATTCTTGCGCGCGCGGAACATCATAGGTAAAGGCTGTATGCTGGTTTACTAGCCACACTACAGCTGTTGGCAAGATCAGAAAATAAGCAAAAAGAACCCCTGCAAGAAAAAGGCCACCAGCTGAAGCAATTGTGGGGAAAACCCATTTGCGCTCTCTGCTTTTCATAGCAGGCGCAAAAAAAGCAAAGACGTGATAAAGCAGCAGTGGCGCAGTAACTATCACTGCGGCATACACGCCTACGGTAAAGCGAAAGGTCATTGCGTCAAAGATTCCCGTGATGGCGAATTGCCCGTCAGTTATATGAGGAAAGACATCCTTGAAGATAATTTGCATAATAAATTCATGGATGGGCTGCCAGTAAAAGAGGAAGCTTAGTGCAAAAAGCACGATAACATACTGGGTCAAGCGTTTTCGCAGCTCATTAAAGTGCTGCAAGAAAGGGATGCTTTTAGGGTCTTTGAATACGCCTCGATTTTGCTGGCTGCCTTCTTGACGTTCGGTCATTATGAGCCGTCCTTATCCTGCACAGAAGGACCCTGTTCAAGAGACGCCCAGATACTCGCTGCAGTTGATGGCAAGTTTGACTTGGCAGTGGGTGACAGGTTTTCTGCTTGCGCACCCGGTGACTGCTGTTGAGAAGCTGCTTGCTCTGCACCAGCCGCCTGCCTTGAGATGCTCGGAACTTGTTCTACAGCCTCTGTAGAAGCTGCTGGAATCGCAGGCGCTACCGGGGCTGGGGACGGATCTGAAGGGAGGGTTGGAGGAGCTGAAACATGAGCCTCAGGAACAGGCATCGTTTGATTGTAAAGGCTTTTGCGCTCTGGGGTAAGCAATGCGCTCTTAGAGCCTGCTGAACTACCCATTCCTCCCCCTATTCCCAGAGGATCCTTCAACATTTCAAGTTCCTCTGGTGAAATCACGTGAGCTGTCACCACATCTTGAACCTGATCACGCGCCTCTGCATATAGGCCGGCGGCCTTTTTTAAGGTTTTCAATATTTGAGGGATCTTATCGGGACCAAATAAGAGCAGGACGACAATTGCGATAACAGCTATCTCTGGACCACTAATCATCTATCCTGCTCTATCTTTCTACTAGTTTGTGTTACTGAAAACGCCAAGCGACTTCCCCTAAAGTTAAAGAGTTATTCGTTCTGGACATCCTCTGCATCTGTTTCTGTTGCGGTCTCCTCGTCACCTTCATCAATAAAGGTGGAATCGTCTTCACCTTGACTCGCCGCGGCTTCCTCAGCCATCTGTGCTTCGAGCTGCTGCAGAATCTCTGGTGGAAGGTCCTCTGCAGAGATCTGCATTGGCACTTCTTCTTGCACCCAGCCACCGATAATAGTAGCAGTGGCTATAACAAGGGTTCCAGCTATAAGACCAGCAACAAGAATCCAGACCAGGATACGAACCCAGAGCGGGGATGAACTTTTATCAATTGCTTTCATTGGCATAACGGGTTCTTATCTCCTTACATACTAGACTATCAACAGTCGAACAAATCGACTTTAGTAATCTGAATCTTCTTCAACGGGGGCGTCTGCTTCTGCAGCACCTGCCTCGTCGGGCATAACAACATTGCCTTCTTCATCAATCGGCGGGTGCCCTGCTGGCATTTCGCCCATCATTTGATCATCGTCAAGGGTGGGAGCCATACCGCCGCCCATACCACCCATACCGCCACCCATTCCGCCCATACCATCCTGCGGAGACATTTGCTGCTGTACTGGTGGAGCCTGATTAACAGTGGGTGTTAGCAAGGTGTTTGCTGCAAGTAGTCCAGCAAGAAAGCCGACTAAAAGTGCAATCACAGCAATTAGAATTACCACCATAGAGGTGAATTCAAAGGCTGCTTCACGCACGACAGGTGCAGGCCTCTTATTGGCAGAAGGCTTGCCCTTTGGAGCAGGTCCTCCCTTTTTAGGGGAAGCCCCTTTTGGCCTTGCCTTTGCAGGCGCTGAGGCAGGCTTCTTTTTAGGAGCCGGCTTCTTTACTTCTTCTACAGGCTCTTCGCCTTCAAAAAATAGATCGTCAGACATGGTTAATCCTTCCCAAGCTAGTGTTGCTTACTGTCCTTGATACACTACGCTGTGCAAAGTTATACAGCGCGTTCACCAACAAGTGGTGAGCTTTGGACGAGCAGTGTATCGTACGCTTAAATCAACTGCTCAAGTATAGCAAATCCAATCTTATCTTGCTGCAATAAAGCTAGATTATTCTGCTTCTTCTTTGGGTATTTCCTGTATGGAAGACAGTCCTTTTTCAGCGCGCCACTGCGCATGAATCTTTGAGGCAGCGGGATTTTTGCGGGGAACCAAGAGGTTCTTTACATTTTCAACTATCCAAATCTTGATACATTCCCAAAGGTTTGAGATTCTAAAGTTTACTGGCCAGCGCAACTCTGTTTTTTCACAGATGGTAGACTGAGAGAGTTCTTCCATTTCGCGGCGAAGGTTGCCCAATTTTTCTTCACGTTCTTTTGGCGTGGCTAAAGACGCATCACGCATGACCTCGTCAACGCGCGCCATGGCCACCTTTGCTTCCCCAATACGGTCGCGGACTTCGTTGGCAGTCTTATCGCAGATAAGTCCTGATTTGCGCTTCATTTCATTAAGGCGCAAGCCGGCTTCATAGGTAACATCAACCAATTCATCAGGTGGCAGATGAATGCTCTCGTAGTTCATGACATATTTCCACGAAGGTTGAACGAGCAGTTGTCTATGCTCTTCTACCGTAGTTGCACGCAGTTTATAGCCATGTTCCTCTGGATTATCGTAGGCAATCGAACCCGGATCAAGGAAAGGTGTCATAGCAGCAATATTGCTGATGAGACGCTTGTCGAAGTCAAGGCTTTCGTACAAATTGCCAATGTATTCAACGTTATCTAGCACCGACTGAGCATTTTGACCAGGGATACCAATTAGATAGTAAAGATCAAAGCGAGTCGCCCCATATTCGAAGGCTTGTGTGATGCTTTTTTCCACGTCTGCCGTCGTGTAGTGTCCCTTGCCGAAAAGCTTGCGCAATTCATCATCATGGCTTTCTGCACTAACCTCGATGGTCCAGTCATTTAGATTTGCAGCAAGCAGTTCATAGAGGCTTTCATCTGGCGGAGTAAAAACCTCAAAGCCAATGGAGGCACGCAGATTAATTCTGCCCAAAGCCTCGATAAAGGTTTTGACGTAATCATCCCCTGCCTGCATGAAGTCATTTAGAACAAAAATTGCCCCTGGAATATACTTTTGAGCATGTGCAATGTCGCGCGCGATTAGTTCTGGGTCTCTGTAGGCAACCCGCCTGCGGTTATAGTGCTTTTGATAGGACGCTTGCGAGCCTCCGCAGGTTACGCAGTTGTGCGTACAGCCACGACAGCAAATAGTTGCTGCCATAGGATAGTTAATCCACTGCTTATAAGGCACTACCCCAAAAAGGTCACGGTCACGGATTACTGTCTTCATATTAAAAGAGAAATCAAGCGACGGGGCATTGAAATCTGGAGGAACAAAACTTAAAGGATTAACGACCATGTCGCCACTTTTATCGCGCCAGGTTAGGTTAGGTACAGATGATAGAGTCTCTTTGCTCGGTGTCCCATTACTACCTTTGATTATGTCCATCAACTGTCGTATAGGTTCTTCGGTAGAATCCCCGCGAAAGACATAGTCAATGCAAGGATAATTAGTAATGAGATCCTCGTGAAAAACACTTGATGATAGACCACCAAAAATAACGGGTACTGTAGGGTGATATTTTTTAAGTAGGCGTGCAATTTCGATAGCACCATGACTGTGAGGCATCCAGTGCAAATCGATGCCAAAAGCTTTGGCATTCAACCGTGATATAAAACGCTCAACATCAAATCTTTCACTTTGCAGCATTAGGTTGCCTAGATTGAACAGACGTACCGTATGCCCGTTTCGCTCAAGATACTCACCAATAGTAGTAAGGCCTAGGGGGTATATTTCAAAAATTGGTGTTGAGGGTACGAGATCAGAGATGGGTCCAAACATCTGTGGTTTTTTGCGAAAGTCATAGATAGACGGAGCATGCAATAAGATTAGATCTGGCGAATTGAAAAAGCTCATAAATAAAAGGCGCCTTAAAATCGGGTATTCCGGTTCAAAGGCGCCTATCCCCCTTACAGTGGATTTAGCAATTGGATATTACTGGTTTAGTCCTACGTGACAGATTGCACAAGATGTTGGTGAGTGGCAGTCGAAGCAGACTGTCGCACCTAGCTGCTGTGTTGCAGGAATATGGTCAATCCATTCCCAGCTGACATCAGTTCTGAATTCCCAGTCAAGATTTGGATAACCGTGGTGGCAAGCACTACAGGTATCTGCATTTGTGATCTCTGCCCTATTTCCTGTAGCTGCTGGCGTATTGTTTACTTCTGAAGTCACGTGGCAGACTGCACAAGAATCTGGATAGCTTGCAGCATCATCAATGTGTGGCTGCAGAACATACCCTTCGGGGTGAGGCATTCTGATTCCACCATGACAGTCATCACAGAAGCGTGTCGTGTGACAGGTGTAACAGTAGTTGATAGCACGAACGCTGGGTACGCCGCGTAGAGCACGCGATTCTTTATCTGTGTTGCCAATGACCTGGTCATTATAAGTATCGCGCGGTCCAGCAATGTAATCTTTTACATTATTTTCAATCTCAAGTGCCCAAGGGCCATGGATGTCTTCTATAAAGCGTGGGACGCGGTGATTGTCTGGAATCAGCTCAAAGTAATCGGTGTGACAAATCGCACACTCACCTGTGGCACCTGGGAACTGTCCAATTGGGTAAGGCGTAGTAACGAGCTGACCGTCATCTTCTGGGAAGCGGTGACAGCGGTAGCAGGCAGTCATCTTCATGAAGTCATCGTGAAGAGGCTGGTTATATCTACCTGGCGCGTACTGTGTCACTGGGTGAATTGGCTCCCATTCGCCGCCTTGATAGTGACCTACACGGTTGTGGCAGGCAGTACAGCTGATATTCAAATCGGTATGTGCCCAGTGATCCATGATGATACCATCGCTCGTATTTGTTTCACCACGCATCCCTGCGCCACCACGATTTTCCAGTCTGTGGCACTGCGTACAGTATTTGGAAGGTTGTTTAGCAGGATTCATTGCTAAGTCACTTGTGGGATTTAGCGGCATCTCTACTGTTCCTGCTATTGAAGGAGGCATCTTTAGTAGTGCTTCTACTTTAAAGAGA
>Ga0123355_10011895_pt1 | contig 13447 bp, 10 predicted proteins | sample TergutEmb28metaG_3_FD_89872 | JGI IMG/M metagenome (GOLD analysis project Ga0123355, IMG submission 89872) | Embiratermes neotenicus P1 segment gut microbial communities from Petit-Saut dam, French Guiana - Emb289 P1 | ecosystem: Host-associated > Arthropoda: Insects > Digestive system > Gut ...
CCAGATATTACAATCTTAAAATCCGTAGGCAGTCCGGTTGCAATAGCCGGTGGCAACATCCTATACACTTTGGTAGTAACAAATAGCGGCAACGTTGATTTAGCTGGTGTAATTGTAACGGATAATCTTAATCCTGCCCTTAATCCTGCTTACCCTCATGTGGTTGCAAACCCAGCAACGGTAGTTAACGTTGTGTTTAGTGATGCTAGATCTAATACAACAACTACGCTTAGCACTTTAATGAGTCCGGGCTTTGCAATTGGTGACCTTGAAGTTGGCGAGTATGTAACACTTACATTTACAGTAGCAGTTGTTGCCAATGCGCCAAATAGTGCGGTTCTTAATAACACGGCAACAACATCGGGTGAATATACTCATTGGGACGGCGAGCTCGAAATAGTTAGTGATGAGGACAATGCAATAGTATCTTTGGCTAGCATACAGCTTGTAAAATCTGTATCACCTGCATTGGTTTATGCGGGTAATGACTTAACCTATACGTTGGTAGTAACCAACACCGGCAGTGTGCCCCTTTACAATGTAAGTGTTACAGATGATCTTGATCCTGTTTCTCCTGCGTCGTCTCCGGTTCTTCCTCATTTAGATTTGGCCGGAACAGAGCAAGTAACAGTTGTGTTTAGTGACGGTAGACCCGGCATAACGGCACCACTTACCAATTTAATGGAGGACGGAATAAATATTGGCACATTAGGCGTAGGTGAATTTGCAACCTTAACATTTGTTGTAACCGTAGACGAAGATACAATGGGTGGCACCATGCTTGATAACGAAGCCGATGTTGTAGGTAACACGAGCGATGGAACAGGTGGCAACAACGGCTTGCAGGTAACCGATGACTGTTATGCGGTTTCTACTGTAATATCCGAACCGGACATTACAATTGTAAAGTCTGTAGGCAGCCCAACTGTAGCAGCAGGGGGCAATATAACGTACACATTAGTAGTAACAAATAGCGGTAATGTTGATTTAACTAATGTAATTGTAACAGACGACCTTGATCCTGCACTTAACCCTGTTCTTTCTCGTTTGGCTTTGACCGGAACAGAAGTAGTCGCTGTTGAATTTAGTGATGCCAGCGCTGATATTACCATACCTCTTGCAGATTTAATGGCGGGTTTTACAATTGGTGACCTTGAAGTTGGCGAGTATGTAACACTTGCATTTACAGTGGCAGTCGCCGCCGGAGTACCTCATAACACGATTATGAATAACACGGCAACAACGGGAGGTATTTATATCCCCGCAGGTGGTGGGTTGCCCATAGAAGAAGTTGATGACGCAGATAATGCAACAGTTACTGTGCCTGCCTCACCTCCACCTCCACCAACACAGCCGCCAACGTCACCGGGTGGCGGTAGCGGCGGTTCCGGTGGCGGAGGCAGTGGTTTCTGGGGTGGTAGTCCTTGGTGGGGTGGTTCAGGCAATACGTCTGGTACAACTACATCATCACCAAGTCCTGATGGTCCAACGCACATTCCAGACGTAGGCCAACAAGACCCAGGCGGAAATGTTGTTGCACCAGGGTTCCCTGATACTGGATATACAATTACCCATAATCCTGATGGTTCCACAACAATCACCAATACCCCAGCTCCGGGCACTTATTTTGACCATACTACAGTATTTACACCACCTTATGGGTATGAAGTTGTATCTAGCGTTGTTGATTCGGCAGGCAATTTAGTAACAACGATACGCCCAGTAACCCCATTTGATCCTGCAAGGCTATTTACTGATGCTGAAAGTGACAGAGCCAACCAAGCTGAACCGTCAGGCCCGGCAGGCCAAGGCGAAACATCAGATCCAACAGAAGCAACTGGACCGGGTCATCGTAATCCACAAACTGGTGATGAGTGGAGTGTTACAGGATTAGTAGTTACAGGTACTGGATTACTAATGTCCTTGTTAGCGGTTTGCTTTATAGTGAAGTATAAAAGCAAAAACATGAGGAAGTCTGCTAGTTTTAAGGGATAGAAGTTTGTTAGGTATAAACCCCCGCAACTATATAAAATTGGCTGTGGGGGTTTTTGTTTAAACCAAAGGTGGATGCATATTATGAAGAATAAAGGGAGAATGGTTATCCTTGCAGTGGCTGTGGTTTTTACGCTAGGCTTTGGTATAATGTTTATTTATAATTTACATGGTCAGATAGAATATGCGATGGACGCGCGTATAGCAAGGGAAAATGCTGCTGCTGTACATGGCATTTTTATAGAGCAAATTGAACTTATAAATGTGTCTACTGCTACATCAGATCAGTCAAATTTAGTCGCACAGTATGCCGCAGAGCAACCCAAACCATTTGTATCTCCCATCTTTGAAGCACGAGAGGCAATGGGAAATGATGATATTGTGGCTTATATTCATATTGAAAATACAAATATAAGTTATGCCATTTTACAAGGCCATGACAACAATTTTTACCTGCATCGTGATATCCACGGTCATGTAAATCATGCGGGTTCCCTCTTTTTGGATTATACAAATCGCCCTTGCTTTAGTGATAGAAGTAGTATCATTTACGGACACAATATGAGAAACGGTACAAAATTTCATGATTTGCGTTACTTTATGATGCCAGATTTTTTTAGTGCTAACAGATATATCTCGATAATGACAGAAACTGAAATATTAATTTATCAAGTATTTTCAGTATTTTATACCCATATTGATTTCGACTATATTCAGACACGTTTTGATGATGACGATGATTTCATGTTGCTGGTAGGCGAAATGATGGACCGGTGTATACATGGTGGTACTTCAGTAAATGCGGGGGATAGAATTTTAGTGTTATCTACTTGTACAAATGCCGGAGAAGATGACCGGATTGTGGTAGCAGGTGTGTTGCGCTACACACTTCCCGACTCATAGGTAAATCCTTGACCATGTACGTCTGAAACCGTATCTGTAATCATAAAAGCTTCTTTGTCATGCTTATCTACAATTGTTAAAAGCTGTTGATAATCCTTTGCGTTCATCGTTACCATTAACATGGGTTTTTCCTGGTTTTCAAAGGCGCCAGTAGATGGGATTTTTGTTACGCCCCGGCCAATTTCGTGCATAATGTCGTGGGCTATTTTTTCGTGAAAGTGGCTTATGATATATGCCATTTTCTTTTTGTTTGCACCGTTTTCTATATAATTCATTGCGGCGGATGTTATAAAAATTGATACAATTGCGTAAAAGAACGAATCTACATCGAATACAAGCAGGCATAGTAGTACAACAATGCCGTCGGTTAAAAACAGCCCGATAGAGAGATTGATATTAAAATGCTTTTGCAGGATAAGCGGCGGTACGGCAGTTCCTCCGCTGGATGCTTTGTTGTGATACAAAATACTAACACCAATGCCGAAAAGTGCGCTGCCCACAACCATGGAGAGCATCGTATTGCTCACTAATGTAACGCGGGGCACAATGGCAATAAAAATTGGTAGTAGTGTTGCGCCAATGACTGTGTTGAAAAATACTTCTCGTCCTAAAAATAAGAATGTTAGAAGCAAAACGATTGCGTTGCCAATATAAATGATGATAGAGCGGCTAATACCAAGCCAGCTTTCCAGTATGATTGCAAGGCCTGTAAGCCCGCCTGCTGCAATATTGTGCGGTGCTAAAAACATATTTACGCATACACTAAGCAGTAAAATAGAAAATGTGATATATGCTAATTTTTTTATCCATTTTTTCATATAAACACCTCTTTGTCTAATGATAGTTTGTCAATTGGGGTGTTTTTTTATGCATTGACCATCGACGCTGTGTCTTGTATGATTGTAAAAATTTATATATGGGAGCGAGTGCATATGCAAAAAATTTCAAAAGAGACATGTATCTACGCAATGAGCGCGCAAAGCAAACCTGTTTTGTATGTAGACCCGGGTACGCAATTGCAATTTGAAACATGGGATGCACTGCAAGGGCAGTTTAACTCCGATGGCAGCGAGTTTAGCGGTTTTGATTGGGATCGTATCAACCCCGCAACAGGGCCTGTTTACGTAAATAATGCAGAAGTAGGGGATGTTTTATCGGTTAAAATCGAAAAAATAGATGTAGCCGATGAAGGTATTGTACTGTGTGGTGCTGGCATGGGTGTAATGGGTTCTGTTTTACAGGACAGCAATAGAAAAATTGTGCCTATAAAAGATAGTATTGCTTATTTTTCAGATACAATACAACTGCCCCTAAACAAAATGATCGGTGTTATCGGTGTGGCCCCGATGGATGGTGAAGTTAAATGCGGTGTGCCAGATTTGCATGGGGGAAACATGGATTGTAAGGAAGTGAGAGAAGGCGCAACGGTTTTACTTCCTGTAAATGTACCCGGTGCACTGCTTGCATTAGGGGACTTGCATGCGGTAATGGCCGATGGCGAAATTAGCGTTACAGGCGTGGAAGTATCCGGGTTGGTTACGGTTACTGTGGATGTGATTAAGGGCAAGACCCTGCCACTGCCAATGATAGAAAACGACAGCCATGTAATGACATTGTTCTCGGACGAAGATTTAGACATTGCGGCAGACAAAGCGGTGGCTAATATGATAGAATTTTTAACAGGTGAGGGCGGCCTTTCAATAGAAGATGCGGTTATGCTCACATCTCTTGTTGGGGATGTGCGAATTTGCCAAATTGTAGACCCTAAAAAAACAGTGCGGGTTGAATTTCCGAAAAAATATTTGCGAAAATAAATTCAGTTGGTGGCGGAGCGCCACCAACTGAATTGGTTATTTTATGCTGGAACAGAGGACGACCATGCAAAAACCACATTTATTAATTGTTACTGGCAGGCCGGGTGCCGGGAAAACAACTTTTGCTAAAGCACTTAGCCAAGCGTTTTTTATGCCTGTAATCAGCCGAGATGAAATTAAGGAGGGGTATGTACATACCTTTGGAAAAAGGCATACAGAACTTCCCCCGGAAACGAATGGCATTGTGAATGAAGTTTTTTCTGATACCCTAATGAGATTAATTACTGGAAATGTATCAGTTATTGTAGAGGCTGCATTCCAACACAAGGTGTGGTCATCTATACTTGAACCATTTATGGATAAAGCGCGGATTTGTTTGCTGATATGTAAGATTGATGATAAAGCCGCAGTGGATCGGTTTGTAAAAAGAGGACTGGACAACCCCTTGCGGGAACATTTTCATGGGGATAAGGGCGTTGACATGGTGAGACAGGGCATTGCGTTACATGTGAGCCCTTACGAGGAACCACGGATTGACGTGCCCAAATTTTACATTGATACCTTAAGTGAATATAACCCATCAATAAATGAATTGAGAAAGCTGATTTTTGAAAATGCGAAGGAGGCATGAAAATGGAAAATTTTGCGAAAATGAAAGCGCGATTGCAGCAAGCAATCAAAAAAGCAGATGCAGATTACTGCGAGGTGCATTTTGAAGACAGCCGTGAATTACTGATTATGTTTCAAGGGAAAGCATTAGACAGCGTGCAAAACACAGGGCTGTATGGTGGAAATGTGAGAGCACTGTACAAAGGTGGCTGGGGTTTTGCCAATTTTAATAGTTTAGAGGATTTGGAAAACAACATCGCATTAGCTTGCGAGCAGGCTAGAGCCGCAGGGGAAGTCATTATGGAAGAGAGCAAGCTTGCTCCTGTTCCCATTATTGAGGAGGATTTTTGTCCACAGTGGACCTTACATCCTGAGGCGGTATCCTTAAAGGAAAAAATTCGTATCTTAGATGGCTATCAAAAGCTGGTACTTGCGTACGACAACATACCTGCGGCAATGGTACGGTATCAGGAACGTTGTACGACCCTGTGGTTTGCAAACTCCGAGGGTACAGTTGTACGTCAAGAGAAACTGGATATTGCAGGTGGCATTGTCGCCAATGGACGTAAAGGAGATGTGTCTGTTTCACAGACTGTAGGCTTTGGCTCTTCCTTGGGTATTGACAAACTTTTGGGGCTGGATGATCAAATTAAAGAAATGTGTGAGAGAACCCAAAAGCTTTTGGATGCACCGTCAATAAAAGCGGGTGTTTATACAGTTATATGCGACCCAGCCCATACAGGGCTTTTTGTACATGAGGCTTTTGGCCATTTAAGCGAAGCTGATGATTTATATAAAAACAAGGGATTTTTAAAAGCGATGTCTCTGGGACGGGAATTAGGCCGACCCATATTAAATATCTATGATACTGGTGATATTTTCACTAGCCGTGGCGGACTTATGTATGATGATGAGGGTGTTAAATGTAAGCCTGCGGATCTTGTGCGTGAAGGCAAGCTTGTAGGGCGTTTGCATAGCCGCTCTAGTGCTGCTAAGTTAGAAGCAGAAGGTGCTATGCCAACTGGTAGTGCTCGGGCACTTCATTACGCGTTTCCGCCAATTGTGCGTATGCGTAATACCAGTATAGGGCCTGGAGAAAGCACTTTTGATGATATGATTAAGGGCATCGAATTGGGTGTTTATGCAATTGGCTCAACAGGTGGACAAACCAATGGGGAGATGTTCAACTTTGGCGCAAGCTACGGAATAATGATACGAAATGGAAAACTTGCAGAAATGGTGCGAGATGTAAAGCTTATGGGTAATGTTTTTACCACCATGGCTAATATTGACATGATAGGCAATGACCCTGCGGCGCGTAACGGCCCGGGTGGCTGTGGAAAAGGCCCACAAGGGCCGCTGCCAACCAGCGGAGAATGCCCGCATATTCGCATTCAAAATGTAATAGTGGGAGGCGTAAAGTAATGGGATATAATTATGAAATGCGTGTTGGGCGCACAAAAACCAAAAGTGTTCATTTTGCCGGAAATAAGCTTGACGGTATAAACAGTACGGATCAAACATCCCATACAGTGCGACTGTTGCAGGATGGTAAAATAAGTGTTGCATCTAGTTTTAAACCCAATTGCGGTGATGAACTGATTAAGCAAGCTGCAGCTACAGTTTGCTATGGCTCTCCTTGTGATGTGCCGTTTGTAGGTGCAACAAATATTACAGCTATGAGTTTAGAAGATACAACCACCTTCACGTCAAAAGAGATGATTGAAATTGCATCTGATCTAATGGCAGATTTGCGCAAGCTAGATAGCCGATTATCTGCATCTGTAGAGGTGAAATCTACAATAAATGAGGTGTCTCTACAAACCAGCAATGGTTTTAACAATAGCTATCGCAAATCTGTATGGACCTGCAGCGGTTCTATTAATCTTGCAGATGGTGACGATAACTTGGCAATAAGCGCGTCACAATCTGCCATGGGTCCACACTTTAATGTAAAAGAAATTACGGATACAATATCACGGAAATTAGACTATGCAAAAAATATTGTGCCATTTAAAGCGGGTGCATACCCGGTCATATTTACCCCTTCAGAAGTGGGGTTTGTCATTAACCCGGTCGTGGCTTCTCTGAATGGACTTGCTATGTATCGTCAGGTGTCGCCATATAGCGGTAAATTAGGCCAGGAACTGCTTGATCCGCGTTTTACCCTTATTGATGATGGATCTTTGGGTAAGCAATGGACATCAAAACCTTTTGACATGGAAGGCACACCTACCAAGCGTAATGTGTTGGTACAAAATGGCTGCCTAACAGATATGTTTTTGGATCGTAAAGTTGCGGCGCTTTTAGGCAAAGAAAGCAGTGGTAATGCTTCACTTGCCGATCCTGCACCGAATCATCTGCGTTTGGTAGAAGGAAGCAAAACTCTGGATGCGCTTATAAAGTCTATTGATTATGGCCTTTTAATTGACGGCACTATGGGTGCGTGGTCGGGCAATCCTTATAGTGGTATTGTTACCGGAACTATTTCTATGGGGCTTGCAATTGAAAATGGAAAAATAATTGGCCGTGTAAAGGACTGCATGTATACAATAAATGCATTTGAACATTTGAAAAAACATTTTGTGGATTGCTCTTTAGAAGCGGAGTCTTGTTTTTCTATGTCACCATTTGGCGGGTCTTATAATAAATTTCCATATGTTATGTTAGATGAAGTTGTTATTTCTACAGAGAACTAACGTCCGAGTGCCCACATTTTAATAATGGCTGCAATTTCTCTTGCGTACATGAATGGCGTACTCATAAGGGGTGTGCTTGCGGGATAGGCATTGGCTTCTATGCCCACTTGTCTCGCAAACCTTATGGAGCGGAACATATGAAAATCGCTGGTGATTACAACTGTACTTGGCGTATGGGCAAAATGTTCGTCTAAAATTTTTCGGGCGTATCTCATGTTTGAATAAGTAGAGTATGCATAATTTTCTAGCAAAATACGCTCGGGTGCAACGCCATTTCTAATCAAATATTGTGCCATTGCGTATGCCTCGCTAACAACTTCGCTATGGCCTATGCCGCCTGTGACTATAATTAAAGCGTTAGAGTTTTGTCTATGGTATGAGATAGCCGCATCAAGCCTGCGTGCAAGGCTGCTTCCAACTTCGCCATCGCGTATTCCCGCGCCTAAAACGATTACCAAGTCTTCATTAAAAGTGGTGGTACTGCGCCGCCCATAAATTGCTACAAAAGTGGAAAGGCCGACAGTCGCAGCAATTACTGCAAAAATTGCGATTGTTAGCCATTTCACTTTTTTTAGTTTGTTAAAAAACCAGCCATAAACCCATAGGACGGCAGTTATCCCTCCCAAGAAAATAGTTGTATTATTAAATAATCCGCTTATAAACATACCTCGAATTGTTGCAATAAATGTTATAAATCCGGCAATAAAAAGGAAAACCTTCATATTTAATCATCGAACCCCTTTACAATTAATTATTTGCGGGTATTATAACATATAGAGAAAGTATTTGCGCGCACAGTGCGCACCCGAAGCGGGCGCGCAGGAAGCGTAGCCGGGCTTTGCCCGGCGGAGCGGCGGGGATTGGGGCCACGCCCCATTAAGATGGAGGTAATTTATCGTGCATGACGACATATACATGTTGTGGCTGTCATCTTTGGTGCAGTATATTGGATCGCGTAAGTTAAATGCTTTAATAGATATGTTTGGCAGCGCTACTGCTGTTTTTAATGCTCCAATTGAAGCGCTGAAAAATGCAATGGGAAATGCTCAAAAATCCTTTGGGTACATTTCTAAATATCGTAGTTTAGACTACATAGAGTCTGTACTTGCTAGAATGGAATCTCGTGGGGTGGCATATATTTCTCGAGACAATGAGCGTTTTCCTGCACTTCTTTCAGAAATACCCGACCCTCCACTCGGCATTTTTTTTATAGGAACACTTCCGGCAAATAATACTGAAAAAGTGGCAATAATAGGTTCGCGAAAATGTTCCGAATATGGCCTTGTAACGGCACGATTACTGGCTAAGCCTCTTGCGGCAGCGGGTATTGTTATCGTAAGCGGCATGGCACGTGGTGTAGACAGCATGGCCCACCGTGGAGCGTTGGAAGGCGGCGGTACAACAGTTGCGGTGCTTGGATGCGGCGCAGATATATGTTATCCTGCTGAAAATGCAAAACTGAGGCAGGGTATTATAAAAAGCGGGTGTGTAATATCCGAATATCCCCCTGGGGTGCGTCCTGCACCTATGTTTTTTCCTGCGCGTAATCGTATCATTAGTGGTCTTTGCCGGGGCATAATTGTTACGGAGGCAGGTAAAAAAAGTGGTACATTAATAACCGTAGAGCAGGCTCAGGATCAGGGACGTGAAGTATTTGCCATACCGGGCAATATTTCAAGCAAATTAAGTTACGGTACCAATCAATTGATTAGAGATGGCGCCTATCCTGTAACAAACCACGAAGATGTTTTAACTATGTTAGGTATAAAAACCAATCAGGAATCGCAAAATTTACAAAAAACACAGAAAAGTAAAGAATACAGCCTTGCACCGGATGAAAAACGAGTGTATGATAACTTGTCGTTAGAGCCAATTAGTTTTGATATGTTGGCGGATGTAGCTGAGGTCGGAATTGGAAAGCTACATCTTATATGCACCGGTCTTGAGCTTAAAGGGCTTATAAAAAAACTACCGGGTTCGCGTTATATAAAAGATATGTAAATTGTTTATAGAGTGAAAGGGACTTGACATATGGCAAAAAATTTAGTAATTCTTGAGTCGCCATCAAAGGCGAAAACAGTCAAAAAAATCTTAGGACAAAATTATAAAATAGAAGCCTGTGTAGGGCATATTCGCGATCTTCCAAAAAGTAGTTTTGGAGTGGATGTGGAGAATGATTTTGAACCTAAGTATATTACAATCCGCGGCAAGGGGGATATTTTAGCTCATTTGCGAAAGCTTGCAAAATCTGCTAAAAAAGTGTATCTCGCAACTGACCCCGATCGCGAAGGCGAGGCAATAAGCTGGCATTTGGTGCATGCGTTAAAGTTGGATCCTAAAAATACGGAGCGTATTGTATTTAATGAAATAACTCAAACAGCCGTAAAAAAGGCATTAAAAGAGGCGCGCCAAATAGATATGGATCTAGTTGATGCACAGCAGGCCAGGCGTGTTCTTGACCGTATGGTTGGTTACCGCATTAGTCCGCTTTTATGGAAAAAAGTGCGTAAGGGCTTAAGTGCCGGACGCGTGCAGTCCGTAGTATTAAAGCTTGTGTGTGACAGGGAAGAAGAAATTGACGACTTTATGCCGGAAGAATATTGGACCTTTGATGTTGACCTTTCTCCGATTAATGGTAAGGGTAAATTAACGGCACGTTACAGTATGGGTGACAACAATAAACAGGAACTTAAAACAGAATCAGATATTAACAAAGTAATGTCTGCTGTTAAAAAAGGCGAATTTAAGGTTATTGAAGTAAAGCAGGGTACGCGGCAAAAAAAGCCGCCTGCACCATTTACAACAAGTACTTTGCAACAAGAGGCCAGCAAGTTATTTGGCTATGCAACCAGCAAAACTATGCGTATTGCCCAGCAATTATATGAAGGTGTAGATATAAAGGGCGAAGGTACGGTAGGCCTTGTTTCCTATATTCGTACGGACTCTCCACGTATTTCTGATGAGGCATATGCAGATGCAAAAGATTTTATAACAGGAGGCTACGGAGACGATTACCTTCCTGCAGAAAGAGTAGATTACAAATCTAGAGGGCGTACTCAAGACGCACATGAGGCAATTCGTCCAACATCTGCAATCCGCAAGCCGATAGAAATCAAAGCTTCATTAACCGGTGAACAGTTTAAATTGTATAAGCTAATTTGGGAACGTTTTATAGGCAGTCAAATGAATCCAGCTATTTATGACACTTTGAGTGTAAAAATTTCTGCTGGTGGTGTTAATTTCCGCGCCAGTGGTTCGGTTCTAAAATTTGATGGGTATCTTGCAGTGTATAGCAAAAATGAAGAATCTGAAAAAGATTCCACCATGCCGCCCCTTAAAGAAGGGGATAAATTAAAGGCTGTGGAATATAAGCCGGCTCAACACTTTACCCAGCCGCCGCCGCGTTTTTCTGAAGGGAGTATGGTGCGTGCCATGGAGGATCTTGGTATTGGACGTCCAGGCACTTTTGCGCAAACAATTACGACTTTAATGAACCGTGGATATGTGACAAAGGAAAATAAAGTGTTGTATCCTACAGAGCTTGGCGAAATTGTAAATGATATTATGTGCGAATATTTTGATAATGTAATTGACGTGGACTTTACTGCTAAAATGGAAGACGCATTAGACCGGGTAGAGCTTGGGGAAGAAGAGTGGAAGAATATTATACGAGCGTTTTATCCACCTTTTGCAGAAAAAATTCTTGATGCAGAAGAAAAAATTGGGGATATAGAAATTAAGGACGAAGTAACCGACGTTGTGTGTGAATTATGCGGCCGCAACATGGTTATAAAATTTGGGCGTTTTGGTAAGTTTTTGGCATGTCCAGGTTTTCCGGATTGCCGTAATGCAAAGCCTATGTTTGAAGAGGCCGGAGTTGACTGCCCACTTTGTGATGATGGCAAGGTTGTAATAAAAAAATCTAAAAAGAACCGCAAATATTTTGGCTGCGATAAGTTCCCGGACTGCGAATTTATATCTTGGAATTTACCAACAGGTGAAAATTGTCCGGAATGTGGCAAGTTTATGGTAGAAAAAGGCCGTAAAAAGCGTGTGTTTGCTTGCTCAGAGTGTGCGTATGCTGTTGAAGCACCGGAGCGTGAGGAATGATTTTGGCTGTAGGTTCGCATTTTGTTTAAAGTTTAGAATGCTTTAGAAGGAGTAACATCTGTGAATCTTTCCTTATTTGTTTCCCAGCTCAATCAAATGGTGCAAAGCGCGAATTCCGTATGTTTAGAAGATGTTTGCGAATTAATTCGCACGCATACACAGGCGGCAGTTAGCATTGCAGATATCGCGCTTTTGGAGCCGGATAACAGACAAAAAGAGGGCAATGAATTTCGTATGACCGTGCCAATAATGGCTGGGGATATTTTATTGGGACATATGTTGCTAAGTAGATTTGGCGACCCCTTTAGCGAGGATGAAAACCTTGCTTTTGGTGTCGCTGTTTGTATTTGCACGATTTTACTTAGGCAAAGAAATGCACGATTGCTTGCGGATACAAGGCGAAGTAGGGAAGTGGTGCGAAATTTAATTAATACCCTTTCTTTCTCAGAGCTTGAGGCCATTATGGGGATACTGAAAGAATTTAACGAAACCGGCAAAACCGAAGGCTTAGTTATAGCGGGGAAAATCGCAGATAAATTAGGTTTTACAAGATCTGTTATTACCACTGCTCTTAAAAAATTGGAAAGCGCAGGTGTGGTAGAAACGCGTTCTCTTGGTATGAAAGGAACATACATACGTGTTAAAGAAATGCTTTTACTTGAGGAGATCGGAAAGTTGTAGTAAAATTACTATGGATTGGAGGCGATGTTATTCATAATATAGAAACATTGTTTAAAAAAGCCGCAAGTTGCGAAGGTGCCATTGTAAGTGTTGCCGCATGTGCGGACTTTCATGTGTTGGAAGCTTGTGTTGCGGCGAAGAAACAAAAACTTGCCAATTTTATTTTGGTTGGAGATGTCGAAAAAACTTATAAAATTGCAAATGAGGCAGGGTTTGATATTTCTAATTTTGAAATTATTAACGCGCAGAATGACTTGCAGGCATGTGATATTTCTGTTTCCCTGGTCGCAGAAGGCAAGGCTACTGCTTTAATGAAAGGGTTAGTTGATACAGGCGCAATAATGCGCGCTGCCCTTAACCGTGAAAGCGGTATTAGAACAGGAAATAAGCTAAGCCATTTGGCGGCATTTGAGCTTTCGAGTTATCACAAACTGCTTTTTGTAACGGATGCTGCAATTAATATTGCGCCTACAGTAGATGATAAGGTGCAAATTATCCAAAATGCTATAACGGCTTTAAATAATTTGGGGATTGACACTCCAAAAGTTGCACTGCTTGCTGCGAAGGAAAAGGCTGATGAAAAAATGCCCATAACCATGGAGTGTGCAGAAATTGCAAAAATGGAATGGCGCAATTGCA
>Ga0123355_10011896_pt1 | contig 13447 bp, 6 predicted proteins | sample TergutEmb28metaG_3_FD_89872 | JGI IMG/M metagenome (GOLD analysis project Ga0123355, IMG submission 89872) | Embiratermes neotenicus P1 segment gut microbial communities from Petit-Saut dam, French Guiana - Emb289 P1 | ecosystem: Host-associated > Arthropoda: Insects > Digestive system > Gut ...
TCCTGAAGATGGTCGTATTAACGGCCGAAACATGTTGAGCATTGAATTAGCATTGAATAAAATAATAAAATAAGTGGCATCAAGTTGGTTTCTCTTTACTCAACTATAAAGATGATGCACGGTCCCATAAATGTAAGAATCACATTACATCTTTCTCTTAAATGTGTAGGTACTACCAAATAATGTTGTGGAACGTTGAAGCCAAAGTAATTGCATCAGTGACACGTGATGACGCGTTAAGATAATTTACTGTGCATTTCGTGTCACCCAGTAATTAGATTGGGGAAAAATGTGCTACACTTCATGCGAGATGGAGCATCACCACATTTTGCGCTTACAGTTCGTGCGTGGCTTACAATCATTTTTCTGGCTGGTTCATTGGGCGACTAAAAGCAACAGAACGTCTTCGTGAAGTCTCGAATCTTTCTATATGTAATTTCTTAAGTGGGTTTGAGTTAAGAAAGATGTCTACCAATCGACATCAATGACACAGGAAAACTGGAACAAAAAATTGGAGATAATTTATCGTTATTTCTTTTGATATCTTGGAAAGTAATATTCAGCAAGTGTCTTTCAGTTGTCAGAAGATTCTGCTAAACGACATGGTCTATGTTAAAATATGACAGTAAATGACAGTGAATGGGTTTAGCAAGAGTATTAATGATACAGGCTTGTGTAATCGAAATTTTGTTATTTTCAAAAATTGACTTAGTGTTTTTGAAAATAAGTTCTTCGTTTGCCTGTGCGAAACGAAAAACCACGACCAGGATGAAAAGTACTAGAAACAAATGTTTGAACCCCAGAATTATTAAAGATAAACCAAAGTTGTTCGAATGTAAAATGGGTAAACTTGTCTTTTTGAATAAGAAGTAACTGAATTCCAGTTCTTTTACCAAAGTGACAAACAGTCGGTAAAATTTCTCCCTGTTTAGAACTTGTATTACCTCCCATTTAATCTTATATTTGATTGTCTATTTGTTCTTTTTAGAATATATGAGCAATTTAAATATAATTTTTATACATACAGACGATTTTTGAACTGCACAAAATATTTTTTTGACGTTTTGCTGACCGTGCATCTCAGTATATTTATCTCAATAATTAACCAACTTGATGCACACAATTTTTGTTTTGCAATAAATTTATTTCATGCCTCTACATGTTTCGAGCACATGTGCTCGAAATATGTAGAGGCATGAAATAAACTTATTGTAAAACAAATACTTTGTGCATCAAGTTGGTTAATTACTGAGATAAATGCACAAAATATATATCATCGATAAGTAGGATGGCAGTGTATATTCTATTTTTGAGCGCGCTGAAGGAAGTGGCCGTGATCTATTTTTAAGTGTTACACCGAAATATTTCTGGAGGGATAGGGCAAGCAATGCAAAATCGTAACCAGAACAGCTGGGTTGGGCGTCTGCGAGTGGATAAAGGGACTTCCAGAATACTAGGATGTATTTTAACCTTCGGACTGAAGAGGTTTTGGGAAGAAAGATCATTTATTAGGCTCTGATACAGAATAAACATCTTATAGCAGCGCTACTCAACCTTTGTGAGACCGCGGCCCGGCAAATTCTTTTTTCATAAGACGAGGGCCCGGTCTCAGCAGATTTACTCGTCAGTACCTTTCCAAATTTTTTTTTAAGTTCATACATTAAACTAACGTAAGCATTAATAATTAATTACGGCATAATCATAAAGAGTATTAGTACAATTATGTGTGCGGTGTAGCATAATGACAAACATAAAATTACATTTAAATTAGTTATCAATTCCAGGAGAATCTCTCGCGGCCCGGTATAATTGATGTCAGGGCCCGGTGGTTGAGAACACGGCCTTAGAGGATAACCATTCATCTGTCGGGTGATTCGTTTTTCCTGTGATGCGGTTTAGAAATTTCATCCTCCCAGTGTTGAAAGTTATTGATCTCGACGTCGTTTGAAGATTCATGGAGTACTTTAAATTGTGTATCATTCACTTCGGAGCGTAAATGTTTTTCCAACGACGTTCACTTCTGCAGAAACACGCTTCCTGACTTCGTCTGGTTTGCTTCCAGGGCCTACAAATATTTGCAATTTCCCGACCCCGACTGACAACATCTATAGTGTAGTAGGCACATGCTTTTCTTCTGTTGAAATAATCTCACTCCCTTGCCTGCCACTTCACGTGTAGACAAAGAAGATCCCCGCTACTTGGTTTACATAAGCACACAGGGACCACTAACTCCACAGCACTGCTTCCTCCGCAAGGAGCAATGGGGGTGAAAACGCTGTGTTCCTTCTGCCGACACTGCTGAAATAGGGGTAAAGTTTGACTTAACTCTGCATACGATTCAGAGTTTAGCATTGTACGTGGGAGATCCCGAATTCAAACCCCAACGGTACCGATTACACTTATTTACTGATTTAGTGGTTTCCATCTTTTACCCCCGGTAATTGCCAATAGCAGTTTCTCTCAATTAATAACCCTTAAAACATGTATTTGAGAAGTACCCAGTTCGACTGTCGCATTGATAGCCTATTGTTCTAATATTTTTCATGCCGTTAAAGGTGAGTTCTAGCATCAGTCCACGACGGCTATCTACCACAGAACTCTGAATTTATTAATCACTGCAGATTCTATTATCCTGAAATATAAAGGCGTCCATAAATCGTTTAATTTAAACATATTTCTTTAACGACGCTGTCTGTTGCTAAAGTTATGTGTGAAGTGTCCGTGATACATGAAATAATGAGTATGCAGTACATGTGGAATGATGCCAATCGGAAAACCCGAAGTAATCGGAGAGAGATCTGCCCCTTTGCCACTTTATTCACAAGAAAACCCACGTGCCTTGGCTGGGGATTTAGCCCTGGCTTCCGCGATGAGGGGCAGGCGAAAGACTGGGTGAAGAACTCGTGAAGTAAATAAAGAATAAATATGTAGCCCTAAGATAGTAAAAGAAGACTAGTTTCTTCTGGAATTTTACATCGCAAAATTAGGTATCAATACACCGAAATTTAAGAGGAACTGACTGCTGCTATCATTAGGATTCTCTGAATATCACTGAAGAAAGAGGCTACTCCTAAACATCAGGATGTTTCTACCTGAATGTGTGGGGTTCCATCCTACAAGACAATAGCACTATTCGTTTTAGTCACCGCCGAAAAAAGAAAGGAAGAATTTTTTAGCTTAAAGCTGTAACCAAACTGCTGAAGCATGGAAATCTACAATGCAGCAATAATATATACTCAGTTCCAACAAATTAATAAATAATTCTGCCCAACACAATGTCTTATAAATCACACAACTGCGTTAATAATACGCCATGTAATGGTATTTATTATTTACAGTCGCACTTCTTTTTCTATAATTCCGTGTCATGTAGTCTGGTATTTGTTGTGCCTAATCAATTGCAATGAGAGCGTATAATTAGCAGTGTGATTTTAATAATAACTGAGTTTGTTTTCATTTGTAATTACATTTGGATGTTAATTAGTACTACTTCCGCAATGAATGGTGGCATTTCAACATTACATTATGATAAACCATGTTAAGTAAAATGTAGTACGAGTATTATCCGATTTAGGAGGGATGTGAACGTTTTACTTCTGTCATCGTATAATGTTCGTTTTAAGCTACACGCTATTTCTAATCCATGGATAGAAGAGAACACTTGATGTACCTAGACGTAATGATGACGATAATGTTATTAGATTTTAAAGGTAAAGAGTGTTAATGGAGTCATGTGGTCATGGCCGGGTCGGTATATAGCCTAGGGTAGATGGTAACTAGCTTGCGGCTTCTGTAAGACGTGCTGAAATTCTTGACCATCCAAGCGACTAGGAGCTTCAGAAGAACTACTTTTTATGGATTCATGTAACTATATAATTCTTAAAGAGGATTTTCATTATATTCTAGGGAAAAAAATATTCAAAGACCAAAGGACTGAATTTATGATCAGATATCAACTGGATCCTGACGGATTTACAACTATGTTATGCACACAATCAGGTTTACGGTTTTGTATTTTTGTTAATCGAGGATATTCTTCTTCTAAAATCTTTGGCTTCACAAACCACGTGTCCTTAAACTTTTCCATTTTCTTCACTATGTACGCACTACAAGACACACTGTTAAGTTTATCCTGTATAAACTGTACTAGACACTTTATATTCAAAGCGATGTTCTTGGGTCGCTGAAGCCTATGGTACACACTGTGATCGTGTAGGTTGCAAGACACTAACATGGAGCCCGCAGGCACTAAAACCTCTACATAAGGAGCAGCAATGTAACAGAATTAGTCACACGCCGCGAACAGAAATGTGCCGTTTAATTTGAAGACTCTGATCTCTACGTTCTCTTACGCACCCACTTCTGTAGGTGAAATACCAAGGGTCAGAACCTGATTATGGGCGAAATGAAACTAAAGATTCAGTTCGTACCGCACAAAAACACCCTGTATCAGTTATAAAACACAATCAGTTAATACAAAGAACAGGCAAAATTACAGTTCTGTATATCTCAATCTTTACAGTTGTGGATAGCAGACTGGAAGACAAAAGTTAGTATCTTTGGGTCGTGCCAGCCACAAGTATGTCGATAATGAAATAACTAACAATTTGAATCATTTTCGTCGGCGGAAATTTGGACAAAATCAGTAAGAATTTTCTTTATTTTTGTCTTTAACGATCAGTATTTTTATTTTAGAAACGCCACGTGCGTACTCTTCCGTTAAATTGTGCATGTTTTAAAACATATTTTTTACTTTCGTTAACTTTAAAGTACGATAAATATTTATATCACAAATAACGTGATAAGATCCAGTGTTATTTAATGCCACAACATAAGGTTAATTGGGTTGGCCTTATAGCTTGCCCACTCACCAAAATGAAAGGATGAAGACGCGGTGTGACAAAATGCTGAGAATATTTTGTTTTGTTACTGTAGAAAAAGGAACACGAGATTGATGACAACTGTACAATAAAGGGCATTCAAAGGTAATATTCGCTCTGGTTGTAAATAAATTCCTTGCCATTTGCAAAACCTTGTCTTGTAGTTGAGTAAAGAGAAAACCAACTTGATGCCACTTATTTTATTATTTTATTCAATGTTCATTCAATGCTCAGCATGTTTCGGCCGTTAATACGACCATCTTCAGGAGCCTGCTCCTGAAGATGGTCGTATTAACGGCCGAAACATGTTGAGCATTGAATGAACATTGAATAAAATAATAAAATAAGTGGCATCAAGTTGGTTTTCTCTTTTCTCAAATATCAAGATGATGCACGGCCCCATAAACATAAGATTCTTGTCTTGTAGTTACTGCTTTCAAAAGAACGTGCCTCTGGTTCCTATCCTATGCCAGATCAATCCAAACCAAATGTTAAATAAATTTTTAAATTTTATTGCTTCAATCGAAAGTCATAATGTCCTCTTTCCTCATGTTTTCGGACTTAAATTATGTAGTTACACATTTCCCAAAATAGTTTAAGAAGTTGCTCAAGATACTATTAAATGACACAATGTCAAATCCCAGAAAGCCTGCGTTTCACCAATAAGTAATCGCTTATAGATATTCAGTGATTGTCTGAGTAAGCGAAAATAAGTACGGCATGAAAACGACATATTAACATAAAAACACAATCTTCCTTATCGTCATAAGGTTCGTCATCCCCGTTGTGTTTATAATTAAACTAGTTTGGAGTGTGTGTATTTGTCTAACACAACTATATCATGGTAGAGATAAGTATAGAATTTATCACATAAAGAACAACTACATGTTTCGGCACTTTACATGGCCAGTGTAAAGTGCCGAAACATGTAGTTGTTCTTTATGTAATAAATTCTATACGTATCTCTACCAACATATAGTTGTGTTAGACAAATACATACACTCCAATCTACCTCATTATCCTATATAAAAATACATAGAATATGCATAAATTGCTGTACAGAAAATGAATTGGGTTAGAAATTTAGTGAATGAAATCAGGTTCAAACTGTTTGGTTCCAAATTATCACTAAGGAATAAGGTACAAGTACGGTGTAATGTCTCTAGGATTTTACTGTCATGGACACCGATTTTTTTTATTAATTTTAATATTTTTTTCATCAACGTAAAGTGCTGGCGTATTTTCAGGATTCCGCCGTGAAGTGGGTGTAACCTGCGCTCTTCTGGGTTATTACGCAGCAAGTAGTGGTAACTTATTACCGATGTTTCGGAACGACCTGTCGTTCCGTCTTCAAGGTTCGATTCTTGGATTCTCCTCCCTTTGAAGATGGGATTGATAGGTTGTCCTGAAACGTCGGTAAGAAATTACCACTACTCGCTGCGTAATAAACCAGAAGAGCACAGTTCTCAAGAAAATGACGTTTTCGAAGGAAGGTTATATTCGTCAGTGCTTCTGCAACATCTGCTAATTCCTTAAAGTTCCGACAATTTCTTTTACACCTTCTGAAAGTTCTGTATTTGCTTAATTAGTTCAATTCCCTTAAGAGTGCTTTTTCTTCTGCTTGTGCTGACCACACTCTTCTGCGTAACGTTACTCTGCCCATTAAGCATAATTTTATACCGTCAAAGAAAATGTAGTACCTGCTGTTAGCAAAATTAATTGCTGGGGGGAGGAGTAGGTCGAATTTTATCTTATGCCGAGAAGAATTCTTCCATCGGCTTTTTAACACTGGATTACGCAGGAGGATTAAAGGAATCTTATTACTTCTCTCTTAAAGGGGATGACATAGTTGATGGCAATTTTTAAAATTGACTTCCTTTTTTTAAACTGTTATTAGGCTACACGACACAAAAGTTTCATTTTGACGATGATGGAAGTAATAGTTTGCAGTTTGTTAATAATTATAAATTAATTGCTTTCCTCGACACATCATCTTCACCTGTGAACCACGGCCTTCCGTATTCTCTACGAAGACGTAAGCTGTAATATATGACACAAAATTAAAATAATAATTTCACCATATAAACCCGGTCCTTTTCATCAGTTTTTCTTACTAATGTACCTTTTCAAGAACAGAAGTTCTCGGAGAGATGCTGTACTTAAAATCAACGTATAAAGAATATTTTACATTCGCTCTTCTAGCGGGTGTCGATGTTACATCTGTTGTTGTTGTTGTTGTTGTTGTTGTTGTCGTCGTCGTCGTCGTCGTCGTCGTCGTTGTGTATTTGCTCGTTATTTAGTGAAGACGTCAGGTTGTGATATTTTACACCGTCTATTCACAGGATGATATTTGAAATGACGAATTAAGGACTGGGAAGGAGGCAATTGTGAACTTGACGAAGTATTATCTGGCGTTAAATTGAAGGGACCGAGGGCAAGCACTGCAGAATCAGTCAGGGTAGCCCGTACCCTAACCGAGATTGAAATCAGGAACCTTCCAAACACAAGGATAAAAAGTTATAGCCAAGTTAGTATGATCGAATTGGTTGTTGTTGTAACACGATTTTTTTAATATATTATTGCACTTACAGGTTTCCATTTATTTGAATATTTATTTATTTTCCCCGCCATTAAGGACCCTATCAGGAGCTCAGACTGTATTGAAGGGAACGGAAGGAGGATTAGTGAATGCAGAGTCCGAAAGGATTTGTCATGAAGTTGTATTACCCAAGCTTGAGTTAGTTTCTTGACAACTGCATAGAGGTTCTTGGGAAATTCACGACAAACTACCATAAGAATAGTCGGCTTACGGTCTTTAAACCGACACATTCTGAAGTTTTATTGCTTTTGTTGTTGCTGCTGCTGATGTTGTTTTTGTAATTTACAAATAACAAGTTGTGGACAGGTCTGCTCCGTTTCGAGGAATGTTTCCTAAGCTGCCATTACATTTATGCTATACTTAAAGACGCTGCCAATTGCTCAGATTAGTGTATTGGTGAGCTTATAATATTGTAGAGCATCACAGAGATGTCGAGACCAAATTTTTGGTGACCAAATTGACTTTTTGATGTGCTGGTGTAGTTTGATGTAGAGACGTAGCTCCTTGTTTGTTCCTCCAAGGTGCTGAATATATTAGCAATGCTGACTGTTTTATGGACATGAGTATAAATCCAAAATTTACAACATAACGTTTCCTCACCTGTTGCATAAACTGAGTGCCTTTTATATTATACAAAAATTCTGGCTAGGAAATGTAGAAATCTCTACGCTTGTGGTCAATTACTGTGTCCGTAGGCGTGCCAGGTTTAAATTTGGACAACGTGTGCATGTTGCAAAACCAAACGTTGAAAATAAATATTAAACTTTATGTATTACAAAATCGAAAAATATTTGTTACATCAGCAAAGAGCGGTCAGTAAATTCTCCAACTCCTATCTTTTGTCTGTCTCTCTTCGTGTAACAGACCAAGAGAGGCTTAAGGAATTTGTATTAAACTTAATAACGTTGAATTGTTCTACAAAAGTCGACATTAATTAATTTTGATTAAAACAGGACAGACATAATTGAAGCAGTACATAAACACAGGCACACCTTTCTGCATGTATCTCGGGAGTCAATGCACTTACCGTACTCCCGAAGTTTAAAATTTTTCAATCAACAAAATTGTGGAAGAAAGTGAAACGTATTTTATTTTAAATATATGTGTGTGGGAGTCTAGATAGTTATCATCGATATTTTTAAAATAACATAAATAATAATCTAGACTTTAGGATTATGACGTTAAAGAGTTTCTTTGATACTAGCCTCTCGAAAGGTGTCCGATTTAGACAATATTATAACAGTTTCTCCTTCATGGCACTAAATTAGGATCAGCCTAATGAGCAAGGAACATATCGTAACTCCCCTGTATAATTTAAATGTAAGTGTCGAAAAATTGACTAACTAACTAACTGCATGATACAGATACCTTACTGCGAAGCTAACAAGTCCTCAGTTAATTAAGAATTTCCCCTCATTTTATGGAAACTGAAGGCTCATTACCTAATTCACAAGAGCCCGCCACCTGTCCCTATCCTGAGCCCGTTTTACCCAGTCAATGCTCCCATCCCACTTCTCTAAGATCCATTTTAATATTATCCTCCTATCTCCACTTAGATCTTCCAAGTATTTCTTTCCCAAGATTTCCCCACCAAAACTTTATCTGCACCTCTTTTGTCTTTTGTACATGCCACATGCCCAACCTATTTCATTCTTCTTGATTTGAACACCGGAAAATATTTGGTTTTATGTGTTCTTCTCCACTCGCCCCTTACCCCGTCCTTCCAGGCCCCATCGTGTTCCACAGCACCCACTTCTCGAATACCTCCAAACTATGTTCCTCCCTCAATGTGTAAGATAAGATAACAGGCCAAATTATAGTTCTGCACATCTAAAGATTTATATTTTTCATAGAAAAATGGAAGAAAACGATTCTGCTTCGAATGATATCAAGCATTCCCTGCCTTCAATCTGATCTTAATTTCTTCATGAATGTAAGTAAACTGGTGAAAGACGATCGATAAAATAATAACATTTTCTCTTTATTAAAGCTGTAATATGTGTAAGAAAATGAAGATTTTTAGCTTTCAACTGTAAGAAATGTTTATACGATCTCCTAATGCAAAATATAAACACGAAATTGTTATTCTGCAACTTTAAAGTCTAACATAAAACATTAGTTCTTATTTAGATTTACTTCTATGCAGTTAAATCTTAGGAACACTTAGCGTACTATTCTGGCGCACGTCCCTTGACGCGTGTACCACCCTACCCCCAAATCTCTCATACATTATCAAACAGCAGTTGGCAATGACACCATGGTAAGACGCGACATGAAACCCCACCCCGCCCATTTACGTCACAAATAATTCCTGGAAAGTTATCGTGGGAGGGTGAAGACAAATTCGCCAAAACAAAATTTCCCATTAACTTGCTGTATTGTTAAACCAAAGTGAAATATTGAATTACTTGCTTTATTTTAACGAAATTTAAATATAATTCCGATTTTAGTCGGTTTGAGAGATTATCTGCAAAATACAGGTAGACTGTATAAAAGTTTTGGGCAGGGACAGTACAATGCGAATGAAATGTCGCTATGTTTCAGCACACTCTATGATGTATGAAACGCTTTGTTCTTTCAGAAAACAACTAACATGGTGTCATGGTGTGGTGGTTCATACTAGTATACATTTCGTGTTGGCGAGGTTCTGGGTTCAAATTTCAGGCCGAAAATCGTAAATTCAAAGAAATGCAGTGTTATTAAAAATGATTGTCGGGGTTTTAACAACTTATCATACACAATACACTTGAGATAGGAGTATGTGTTTTCTTTTATTTAACCCTTTGGCGCCCGAATTATTTTTTAAATTTTAGCACAGCCTGTATATAAAATGTGAATAAAACAGGAACCAAATACGTTAGAATTATGAAACAAGCTGCATTTTGAAGAGGAAAGAACGGGGAGTATATACCATTTTTAAAATAATCAGTACCTATATTTTTTAAATAAATATATAAGATGCAACGTTTAGAGGGTAGCGGTGCGGTACGACCCCTATAGTTGTCATTAGGCGTCAAAGGGTTAATAGAACAACACTCCAAGGTTTTGTTACATGCCTTACAGGTGCTCTATATATGTACCCTTTGTGATTCTACAAACATCAACACGATAATCGAGTTCGTTCTGCATGTCAGCGGCGATGGTTTCAATGGCGGTTCTGATTCGTACCTTCAGTTCTGGGAATAGGAGGAACATAAACCTGATCCTTGACGTAACCCCATAGAAAGAAATCACGTGGGGTTGCATATGGAGTGTATTGTGTATGACCCCGACAATCATTTTGAATAATCCTGTATGTATGGCTTTAATCGGTCCAACCGAACAATTCCAGTTTATGTGTCAAATTTGGTAATGACTTCCTCATTTCAATTAAATAATATCACACGATACACTACGATCTACTGAGAAAGTAATTAAAGAGAAGTTTCTGGCTCGACGTATAAGCCTTCGTTTCTACTGGAAAATATTTTCAAATTCTGATTGCTTTTAATTTACCGCTTTTAAATTAAGTCATGTAGGGTTTTAAAACATTAATGCGTATAATCATTCTTTTTGCGTGTGAGAGACCAACAAGATGTGCATTTTTGCTCATTAATTTATTGCAATTAAACTATCCTCTACATGTTTCGAACAAATAATTGTTCATCATCAGGAGGTTATTCCCGTTCACGTAACATACAGTATTTTATCGCGAGCCTATGGGGTGTCTAACCGCTAACATGCTAAAATACTGCTTGCTGCATGTACAGAAATAACATCCTGACGAAGAACAATTTTTTTTTCGAAACATGTAAAGGATAGTTTAATTGGAATAAATGAATGAGGAAAAGTGTGCAGCTTGTTGGTCTCGCTCACGTATATGCATCACGATGCACAGTTCAGAGAATTTAACATTCTTTTTGCAGTTGAACTGGTGAAATGAGTACCTTTACATGTTGAAAAATCCCATATCCTAACAACGGCTCTACAACAGTGTTGAATTTCCTCGAGCGTCTAGGAATTTTTGCTGTACTGTTGGAAAGGTGTGTGTTGAATTACTCGTTAGCATAATTCTATAGTCTAATTCCTATTTCATAAAATTTCTCGTCCACCATGTTGTTATTACTTCTTGTAGGAAGCTGCGAAGAACGGCTTTTTATGGGTTTAATGACATATTATTTCAAGTGTCTTGAAAGTCAGATAGCTGGTTCAAAAGTTGAAATAGAGGACACACAAGCAGACAATATTTTCATCTCACCAAACCACAACGTGTTCTTTACACGGAACAAAATCAGGCTGTAAGAAATATTCTGTCATTGACAACATGCAGAGCTTGTGTTTAATTTATGAAGTACAAGACAGAAGTAAGGCTAACGTCATTCAAAAAGGAACGTAAACTTTAGAGAAGTCCTTAAAATTATCACTGTCTTCACGTTAAGAGAAAAATGTTGTGCTTTACACCCTCGACAACTTCTGTAACATCAGTTTCTTCTTTGGGCTGTTTCCTCTTCTTAACACACGGTAGGTGCTAGGTTCAAGGGTAATTGTAAGTGTAGGTGCAAGTGGTCCCTCAGTGACCGACATGCAATCTGACAGTAGCCCATCAGTTTTAACATGTATACAATGGTCCATCAATTATTGACACATGAAGTTTCAAGGTTGTTAACACTGAAAATTACGATGGAACATTGGAGCATATGCTGTGCTTTATTTTTACTGACAAATACAGTTATAATTTCCTGGCAGTAAAATCACAGTAGTCCGCCCGTTATTACCGCATAATAAATGGTCCATTAGAAGCTGGTATATAAATTTAAAATATCTCATTAATTATTGACATATACAATTTTAAAATGACCTTTAACTGTAGACATAAAAGTTTACAATATTCCTTCTCTTAATGACGTGTAAAGCTAAAGTGGCATATCTGTAATTGACATGTAAATTTACAATAGTCGATCAATTGTTGATATGTAGGTCCAAAGAAATGTTTCTGCATTTCAAATCTACGGGGCTCTGATGATAATTAATTAATTCTCTTTTTTGAACTAGTCCACTGTCAAATTTTTAATAAAGCTCAACGTTTCGGAATCCGGCTTTGCTTCCGTCTATAGGCAAAGAAAATACCTACTATTATGGACCTACTAGATAGAGTTATTCTCTGTCACTAGCCTTGCCTGCAGGTGGAGGCAGAGCCGGACGCCTAAATGTAGTTCTTCGTTACAACTATTGATGATGAATAAAGAATAAAAAAGATCATATCAGTACAATCCATCGGTTAGTGGTATATAAACTTGCAACAGTCCATTTGTTACTGACACGTAAACGGAAAAACACCGCTCGATCATGTCGTTCCAAATGATCAGTAGGCTGTTGAGTGAGTGAGAAACATGGTTTATAGTCCACAGAGAAGAGATGATTGACAGTGTTGAAGAACAGGAAGTCAGGACCTTCCAAAACAGGACTAGTTCTACAGTAAAAAGCATAGCAAGAAATAATTCAGATACATTCGTAGCACACATTAAGGAGGTGAGAAATGTATAGAAAGTCTTCATTTTCAAATCTTACGACAAATGATCTTAAAGGTCCATTGGATAATGCTAATAAAATGGTTTCTAACGTTATGGGTTTTGAGGAAGCCGATTGGGTTCACCTGTCTAATTACAGACTGTAGTGACTGGCAATTGTAATCACAGTAATGACAATGAAGTTCCTTAAAGGCCAGGAAAAAAAAAACAAGAGCTGAATTGAAATCGGTTTGATGGGGTCTCGTCTGTAATTACTTAGTTAACCGACAGGTGACATAGTGAGCGTAACAGTAGAGTTTTTTTTCACTTGTGTGCGCTGTTCAGTATGAAGCACTGCTTCATTGTAATTAATGTGACTATTACAGACTTCCGCTCAGAATTCTAAAGAAAGCATTTCGTATCTTTTCGGTAACAAGTTCTCTTACTGACAAACCACATAACTTTAGTTTCGAAGTTGACAA
>Ga0123355_10011897_pt1 | contig 13446 bp, 11 predicted proteins | sample TergutEmb28metaG_3_FD_89872 | JGI IMG/M metagenome (GOLD analysis project Ga0123355, IMG submission 89872) | Embiratermes neotenicus P1 segment gut microbial communities from Petit-Saut dam, French Guiana - Emb289 P1 | ecosystem: Host-associated > Arthropoda: Insects > Digestive system > Gut ...
CGTAGTGAACCAGTTACTGGCCAGATGGCAATGGGAGGTGCTGTACCATCCCCCATATTCACCAGACATCAGCCCTTGCGATTTTGATTTGATACCCAAAGTGAAGGAACCGCTACGCGGCAGACACTTCAAGACTATACCAGACATTATTGACGCTGTAGGCCGCTCCGTCCGGACCATCAACAAAACAGGGGCTGCCAAAGGCATCATGCGTCTCCCTCATCGCTGGGAACGTGTTCTACATAACGTTGGGGAGTACATCGAGGGTCTGTGAAAATATGAACACTGTAGGTGTGCTGTGTCAAAAGTTACTGCAGCGTTGCCCCAATTAAAATTCCAACCCTCGGATTAATAGTGACAGTGTTAATAATAGTGCTGTTCCACCACTTAGAACACTTAGATTCCCTGAGAGAAAGACATGCCGACCGATTGAATAGCTGGGTAGGTTGTAGCGAATGGCGCCCAACGTGGGGCTTGAATTCTAAGTGGCACTGAGAACAGAGAAAACAGACCCCTGTGAAAATTACTGGAAGACAAAGAACAACAACATTCAGACAAGCAAGGATTAGCCAGATATGTAGAAGACACCTACGACAGAGAGGAGATGTGCGAAGTCACCCAGGAAGAACGTCAGAGGTCCTGAAACGTCGGGAGTCAGAGAAGCGACGTCACGAGTCGGAAGATGATGCAGATACCCAGACATCACCCGTCGGAAAAGGGAATAACGAACTCTCCACATTAACAGCAACTGCTGCAAGAAAAGTGCGTGTGTGAGTGTGACGAGGAACATGGCCAGCAGCAAGTCGCATGCCAACATCAGGAACTAGTGAGTATAGGCAAGTACAACACTCACAACACAACTGTCACCTATAAATTTACAGCTGTGCACATACTGTGGGTAACATATACCAACTTCAGTGTTTAGGGAACTCTTGCCTAATTATGACTTCATGGCCAGTAGGAAATTACATAATAGAAGTTTCTCTGTAGTCAGTCAGGCAAATAGTGAAAGTATGGATGTTAGTGATGTCACCTGTTTTGAATCACATGCTGAAGTAACAGTTAGGGAAAATCCTGTATTAGAACAAGCAGAGCAAAATGCAGATATTGTTGTTCTGAGCAATGATAACGTAACAATAAGCACCTGCTCTAACACAGAAAAAGGTAGTATGTCTACTGCTCAATTGGAGGAATTGCTTGCCACCCTGATGCAAACCATTCAGTCTGAAACTGGTAAGCAGACAGCCGCCTTCGAAGCAAAGTTAATAGCTGAAAGCAATAAGCAATCTGCTGAGTCAGCTAGGCAGACAGTAGCCTTACTAGATACTATGGATTCTAAGTTAACCTCTACTATAGAGAAATTGAAATCTGAACTCAGATACGGAAGCAAAAAATTAGCTGAGAGCCTCATTGCTAGATCTGAGTCAGTGAATGCTGCAATTCGACAGGAATTCAATGCAAAAATAAGTTCAGAGATAAGTGTAATCTCGGACAAGATAGAAACAGATTGGCAGGGACAGGAAATTACAGCAACTTCGAGTTCAGTGCTAGCCAGTATTAAGGAACACAAAGAACAGATGGGGGTAACAGTCGAAAACTTAAATCGGGAGACCAGTAAATCCAAGGGGTATGTGGATAGCAAGTTCAGCACAATTTCAGGGGAGATCGAAGACATTAAGCAACATAGTTCAGCTGAGATATCAAGGTTAGGTGCAACATTGGCAGAATTGCAGGCTTAGCTAATGACAGGGACATCAGACAGCACATCACCGGCCGTTCCAATCAGGGCTGATGTCAGGTCAGAGGTAGTGCAGCAGGTAGATGGTGTAACAAATACAGCAGGGTCTAACAATGCACTTCCTAGCTTGCATGGAGTGAATGGTTGCAGTACATCTGTGTCTAATGATGTTAATGGTGTGATTAACCAACCAAACAATTCATGTAGCTATGGAAATGTAAATGCGACATCTGTGTTACATGCAAAAAGTGCAGAGCTTTGTGAATTAACTTTACCTACTTTCTCAGACAGCACAAAGCAAGTTCCTCTTCATTAGGGACCTTGACCAGTACTTCAATCTCAGACAGACACCTGACGAATTACGCCTCCCTTGGTATTCAGAACAATCCAAGAACCTTTCGCAAAGCAGTGGCTGTCCAGTTCCTTTGATAAACTGAAGGGCTACGATGAGTTCAAGAAAGCCTTTACGGAGTTGCTTTGGAATTCAAGTTGTCAGGCCAGTATTAGGAGTTTGATCGATTTGGACAAGTACAACCCAAATTCTGGAGAATCCTACATGGATCGTTATATCAGGTACACGAACCTAGCGTCTACACTAGATCCACCCATGACGGAGATGGATTTGTTATGAGCACTGACATCACATTTTGAACCCAAAGTGCAGCAAGGAATGATTTGCGGGAATTTCAAAAATTCCCAAGACGCATTAGTGTTCCTATCTAAATTCCAAGGACTAGGGGAAAGCAAGGAAAGTTTCAAGTCGCCCAAGCGAGATTATGACAGGAAAGAAGCGAGTAGAATGCAGGATAACCTGAACAGGGATGAACAGCAAAGAGATCGCAGGAACAATGTAAACATGAGATATGTCCGGAGACAGACAATCCAACGTATTGGGGGATACAATAGTAGACATTAAGATAATCAAGACGGATGGAACTTTAATGGACACGTGCAGGGGAGAGTAAGGGTAACTGAAACTGGCAGACTTAACCCTACAGCGCCACGCTTCAACCCTATAGATGATAAGTCACTGGTGGGACAAAATGCCGGTAGTGACAGGGACCACAGTGACAATGCACGGAATTTAAACGGCTAAAAGACGTGACTGATGGGTGGACCACGTCTACGTATATGACCACAAATTTAGATCTAAAGCCCAATCTCGCGAGCAGAAAAATTGAGAGGTATGCTGGTCCAAATACAAACAATATTCGGCACCTGACAGAAAATTTCAATATTGGGAAATTTTACTAACTGTCGGCGAAGGAAGGAGAGGTAGAAAATTTTGACGAAACTGACATTAGCTACACACTGTATATTGCAGAAAGCAGACAACAGGAGTGTCCTAAATTGCGAATCAAAATTGCAGGAGAGGAGATAGAGGCTTTAATTGACATGGGGTGTGAAATGTCTATTCTAAATGAATACATGACAATTAGTTAAGGCATGCAGGATTAAAATGCCTAGAGCTACCGACTCAACATGTTAACCTGGTCAATGCATTTAATGACAAAAGTAAAAGAGTCAAGAAGCAAGCGTTGTTAGAGGTAAATATTGGGGGCATAAAACTAGACCAAGTGGTATTGTTGTCAGCACAACTCCTCACTGAAGCCATTCTGGGAACAGACTTCCTAATTAATTATGAGGCAGAGATAAGTTTTCCAGAGCGAAGAAGAAGTATTCAACTTTGAATTCACAAGTGCTAAAGAGACGTCAGCAAATTGTTTCTATGAGCTGGGACTTATGACCATTCATCCCCGAATTCAGCACCCTTCAACAGCTGTTAGTGAAGGTCATTACCACACAAAGAATTTCTCCAAGGAGGGTGCAGACGAGTCAGTTCAGGGTCAGAGGAGAAGAAACCGGCATGAGTATGGAAGACGGCGAATACTTGCGAAGTGATAATGCAACTGTTTGTTAAGTGATGATAATGAAGCATCTGAGCAGAAAGGAAAAAGGAACTGCGTTGAAGATGCCATAGCCGCTATGCACGAAAGAGGTTCCAGAGTTTGTCGACAAAGTTTAGCTGCATTCACAGGTCAGAGACAGTCACAATCCTGACAGTTTACATGCTGATAAACAGGAATTGATCAAGGGCAATAATCAAGGTAACAAGGAAGTCTCCAGTTGTACCTCACTATGTTTAACCACGACCTGTTTAAAGGCTGATGATGTCAACTCACCAAAGGAGTCAGGGACTAATCAACTAAGACCAGATGACAGAATGATTTCTGAGAAACAACTCTGCGCTAAAGTTTCCGAGGACAACTGACTGACAGCTGAGCAGCAGGAAGACTTATACAAAGTGCTAGCTAGATATCAACAGCAGTTAATGAAATGACCGGGAAAATGCACGATTTGAATATGAATTTACGATAGAGGGTAGTATGCCGCAGAGTGTAAATCCAAGACCAATCCCTTTTTGAAATGTTTGTTTTTGGAATGGATGTATGCATTTGAGACTACTTTCCAAAATTTTGAGCAGCAAGTTTATCTGGAACTTTGCACAGTCATATCTCATAGTTTAATAGCACCATTGTAGTTTACTCAAACCATAAAACCATATTTCTCAAGCGGTGTTATGTTCTTTTTTACTTTGTCTTCCCAGGTTTTTAAGACCTTTTCTCCTGGTATATTTTCTGACAATCCTTCTAGAAATGGCATGTTTTAACCAGAAGGAAATTCCTGAATGACCACATTCTCTTCCTGAGAATGAGGATAATTCAGAAGACTGTGATGAGGATGCAGCAGAGGAGCTGACTCGCCTTGAAGTAACAAACACTGGATGTGACGAAAGGGATGAGGCATTTGCTGAAGCAATGGATATGTCAGAGGAAGGAGCTGAAATGGACCGTCAAAGCAGCCATACACCAGAACATTACGAAAGTGAATGGTGGGATAGTGTCTCATACTTCGAAAATAAAACCAGGATGTTTGATGAAAATCCAGTTATATTTCCTGACCTCACGAGAAAAGGTTCAGAAGTGAACTATTTTCTCTTCATTCTTACTGAATAAATACCAGATATAATTTGGGACCAGGCACAGGAGCACAAAAGATGACAGGGAGGGCAGGCTGTGAGAATGGCCAGTTGTCACTAGAAGCCCATGACCCTGCAGGAGATAGACGTTCACTGCAACACATATATTGATGGGTATTCACATGCTACCAGAGGTGCAACAATAATGGTCTAGTGACACCCTCCCTGGTGGGGTCACCTGAGATTAGAGTTATATCTTGAATTTGGGTAAATAAGGTAACTACTCAATAATAAATTTGTTGCATGTGTTGTTAACTGACCCTGTTGAGGAAATGTGAGTACTGTTCATCACTCTCAGCACCTTCAGTTTCCGATGGTCATTTTTAAATTGGGTATAAATTGAAAAATCACGGGTGACAGTATATCAGGTTAGGGTGCTTATACCATGATAACGGAGGTAGCAGAGTCCTCCAAAATGCTGGCAAAATTCTTCCCGACTATATGGAAATGCATCCCAGTTAGCAGTAACTTTTTATACTATCTTGATAGAAGATGGTAATGCACTCTTGTTGATGACTTTAGTTATCTCTGCTGAAGTATTTCTAACCTACTTATTTCCTGTACACTTGAGGAATCCAAAATATTAATACCTCAAAGCTTAACAATATTAATATAATATCGGCTGAGAAAGACCAACACATAGAACCTATAATCTACAATGCAATGCTCAGAAAAAAAAAACAAAATAAAAAAGACAGAAGATGTACATATCGTAGTGTTAGGTAAAAAGAACCATCATCCAAATTGTGTTACATGACATATTCATAGATAGAACAAAGAAAAAAACTTTTCCTTTGTATGTGTTTTCCCACACAGCAAGTTAAAATAACTGGATTTACAAAACATGTGAATGCCATGGTATTAAGATCTAGCCAATACCCTGCACAGATAAATGTACATGCCACTGCATGCCTGAACTTTAACTTCATGGTTCATCCATCTCACCAATTCTACCAACAGCTCTGGTGACACCTTCTTCTTCTTCTTCTTGTTCAGGCATCACAGTCCTCGGTGGACCTCAACCTCTTCATTAGAAGCTTCTCAACAAAACATATTTTTATGGGGTGGGGTGGGGTTGTCAGCCCCATGCCCAACCCCCAAACACAGGGTCAGGGTATCCCTTTTTGTATTGGGCATTACCTTTGACCTGTCTGGCATGGGAGGGCGTACCAACAGATATGCTACTGCCATCAGTTGAGACCTACAGCAAGTAAACAAATCCCATCCTACCTTACATACTTGTCACACAGTAGGTTTCCACGCAACACTTCTTCTTACAGACAAAGACCCTCTGCCCAACTGACAGGTATCTTGATCTAGACAGAAAGCACAGAACACTAAGATATATACACCTCCATAGTCTTCAAAAACTCCAACATACTTCAAAAAATATTCCTGCAGCCATTGTGCTGTGTCTAAAACTAAACAAATAAAGTGTGCCTCTTCATACAGGAACTTAAAGGGTAGCAGATTCAGGATTTAAACTTTAAATGATATAAGAGTCAATGCTACTTCTTTGCAAAAAATATGTAGTAAATAACCAAACAGCAAAATAAAAGAAAAATAAAAAAGACAGAAGATGTACATATCGTAGTGTTAGGTAAAAAGAACCATCATCCAAATTGTGTTACATGACATATTCATAGATAGAACAAAGAATTCTTAGGACTGAGTCCAGTGGTGGCCTTTTGTATTTGTGATGTTCTGAAGGTTGGAGCAGTTCATTTTTTATTAACATTTATGTAAAGTGGCAAGCTCCTGTGAACAAAATAATGAACTTTGTGGTTCACTAATTCTGCCCCATTAAGTTGGTATGACAAATGCTTCTATCTCTATAATTTCGACAACTTCCCATGCTGGGGACCACCGTAAAAAAAAAAGTACTTCTTGTACTGTTACAAATCTTGCATCTTAACAGACATATATGCACATTATCCTTCAATCCAGAAAATTTGGAGGTACATTTGTCACTTAGTTACATTATTTCTCAGGACTCCATCATACAAAAGTTTGTCAGTCTTAATATATCGCTGGCATTTTAAAATGCCTTTTCTTTGTGTACTAATATTTATTTCAAGCACATAAAAATAAAACAAAAATTTCCCCAAGAACTTTTTAATTAAAAACAGCACATTTCTTGATATATATTATATTTTCAATATGTCACATTACTTCCACATCCCCCATTCAGTTTTGCCCTGAGGACAACATTCCTGTACCTTAATTGAACAAAAATCCTGTTAGCTGTTCTTTCAATTTCTTCTTGGTTTTTCAAGTTTCTCCTACAAAATATTTGTCTCATCAGTGGTGTGTGAAGAAGTGCCCTCTTGACTACATAAAAAAAAAAAAATTCTGCTTCATACCCATATACGAAAGCAGGCACCAAATTACCAACACAACTGGGCTGAGCCACAGCTCAGTGACCAAACTCACCACTGATAGCCAGTTTCAATCCCAGACCAGTCCATGTGAGGTTCATGGGGGAACCAGCAGTAATGGGGCAGGTTTATCACCAAGTACTTTGGTTTTGCCATCAGTATCATTCCGAGGCACGCGGTGCTGCAGTTGATTGAGACACTTCACTACAAGATTGAAAGTCACGGGTTCGATTCCTGGTGGTGTCACTGGAATTTTGCATTGACATGATCCTTCCAGGTGCACTATGGCCTAGGATCGACTCAGCCTGTAACAGAAATGAGTACCAGGAATATTTGAAGTACAGGTGGCCGGTGCATACAATTAACGTTACTTTATTTTCTGTGGAGCTTTCGTCTGGAGAGCAAAAAAATGCCCCAAAATGCAGAAAGCTTGTACGTGTGGGGACTTACTATCGGGATTCTACTGTATATAGTACTGAATGATGGGACAGTTAGTGAACAACAAACTAGACGGGATGGAACAGAGTCTGCATACAGGGTGAACATAAAGTCTTTCCCTGATTACAAACATTTGTTACAAGAAAACTACTGTATGTTTGTAATTAGGGAAAGACTTCAAGCTCACCCTGTATAATGGTGAAGTCCTACTTCAACACCTTCCTGCCATGTCCAAGGTAATCCACAAAATCCTGGATCAAGAAAGATGGTCTACAAGTTAAGATTCTAACATGGAGCCTCCCAAATAAAAGTATCACATCACTATGCACCAGACACACGTCACTGACAGCAATATTACACTGAATACAGTAACCTACCATGTTGTTTCCAAACTTTACGAATCCTGCTGTTTGGAACTTCGCAAGACAACTTGCTCAGGTAAGCAAGTGTGTTTAGCTTACTGTCAGACAAATCACATACTATCAGATTGGGAATATTCTCCATTATAACAACCAACAATGCGTTACCTTTCATCTTGGTTGCGCAGTATAGCTCAGACTTGGCGAGATGAGATCTTACCTTCAATGGGAATATTATGTGGCGGTATCCTAGCACCAGCATTCCCTTCATCGATGTGTCCAAAGAAACAAGTTTGACTGATTTTGGTAATTTTATTGCTAGTAAATGAGTGATGTCATAAATTTAATACACTTTGCCGACATTTATGACGGAACACAGCAAGCTAGAGCAATCACATCCATATTATATGGACGTTACATAACTTAAGTTCACATGTGAAATTTTTTACTAACAAATTTGAAATTCACCATCTTCAAGTACACATACAGAACTTAAACAACTTGTTATACCTTTATGCATAAATATATCAATTTGAGCTATAAATTTTGTTGTGGGACACCAAAATTTTGTAAGGTGATCAAAAACACATCCAACTGACTCTCACACACCAAGACAGTTCCCGCATTTAAGGTTGTATCCTCTGCCTGCTCTATGTAGAAATCTTCCCTCCAGATACTAAACTATTCTTATTGACTGAAACATGAATTTTGCTGTCCCCAACTGACAGAATTTAACTTTTTAAAAGTTTAAACCTAACTGGCCAAACAACATGGCACGGCAGGTTCAGCAACCACAGGCTTGCAGTAAACAAACATCTTGCGGCAAGTTACTAAACAGCCTTCCACTGGACAAATTATAGCTGCAAGAAGGGTCAAGTATGGGATCTCACAAAGAAACACCATGACATGCCCCTGCCACTTTGAAGTGATATGATGCCAGAACTTTCTAAGCTAGCTTCTCTCCCCCAATTTTTAAGGCCAGACACTGTACACATCTACCCCAATTTGTAAGCCAAAAATAAATAATTAAATCTCATAATCATCACGTTCAGAGTTCCAACCTCAGCTGCCAATTACAATTGCCACCATATGTTGAATATGAACAATGGCACAGCATAATTGTTGGCTAAATCTACAAACATAAATTCATGTGAGCTATCAAATTCACGGACATAACACATATGGAAACTGCTTAACAATTCTGTATATAACAACAAAGCTCTAAGGTTATATTCTTCAACCCATCAATTACCTAAAGTTCATGAGGTTTGACATCCCCGTTGTCTTTTTTACAATAACTGTGTTGGAGTGAGCATATTTGTGTGGGATGAGTTGCGTTGTGGTTAGGGACAGCTTTTGGTGGGGTTTCAGTTGAGCACTCCGACATCGTTCAAGTGTGGTCTCAAGTTGAGCCACTAGGTCTCTGTTGTGCAGTCCAGACCATGGAGAGATGTGGCCCCCCAGATAGCACAGGGAACTATGTGCTGCTGAGTTGGGGATTTTATCGCCGTTAGATATTCGGAGGTCTGGATTGGCGATATACCACGAATCCTTTGTTGGCCTGATTTCGAAGGATGCGCATTTCTCAGCTGCGATGCGCATTCCCAAGCTGTTCAGGTAGGATTCGGTGTGGTGCAAGAGGTTTTGCGCTTTGTCCTTCGTAGCAGCCAGCAATATCAAATCATCTGGGAAGGCAAGCGCCGAGAGGCTATGTGATTCATCGATCACGTATCCCTTCATCTGTTCAAGTTGTTCCAGCACCGGGTCTAAAATTGCGTTGAAGATGAAGGGTGAGAGGGGATCCCCTTGCTTAACCCCTCTCAGTAGTGAGACCTCTGTTTTCGATCCGGCATACTTGATGGATGTTGTTAGGCTTGCGTACAAGTTCATTATGGACTCCCGCACCCCCTTCGGGAGTCCCAGGCATTCCAAGGCTGCCTCTATGGCCTTGTGTGGTACTGTATCGAAGGCCTTGGCTGTCTAGCTGGATTGCGACAAGCCCGTTCTTTGCTTTGGCAGCCTTTATTGTTTCATTCAGTATGTGGACATTATTGAAACGGCCTGTTTCATTCACAAAGCCTTTCTGCCTAGGTGAGGACACCACTTCTCGGAGCTTTCTGTCCACTATGCCCCAGTATGTACGGCAGATGAGTGAGCCGATCGTTAGAGGTCTGTAGTTTTCCACCCTGCTGCGGTCTTTCCCTTGCTTAGGGATCAGTATCGTTCTGTTAGTATTCCAAGCCTTAGGTTGGGTCTTGCTCACCAGTATCATACTGTACAAGATCCTCAACATTTCTCTTATGTCCTGTCCGTTTAGATCTTTCCTCTGTATACTGTCCAGCCCGGAGGCGGTGTTCTGCCTTGTGTGTTTTAGGCGTTCGTTTATATCACGTGCTGTGATCGCTTGGAATACCTCGCCTATATTCTGGGCTTTACGGCCGAAGCCAGTGACGGAAAACGGAATCGTTATATTTCTTGTAGCTCCCCATAGATTAGAATAGAAGGACTTAACATCCTCTGGTTTGGGTGAGCTCAAATCCTCGTCTTCCAACCAAGGTACCCCTTCACGGATGTACCTGGCCAGGAGGTTCGGATTCTTGCGGAAGAGATCTTGCGTGCTTGCATATCTATATCTCTTCCGTTTCCTCTTGCAGGTGACTTGGGTTTTGGGTCCCTTTCTCCTTGTCGTTTTGGTTGCCCGTGTGGTCCGTGTTGATTCGATCTCTGCCAAGACTTGTGCGTAAACATCATCTATCAGTGTTTGTGTTGCCAGTAGCCGCTCATCACCAATATCCGTTAACGTGGAGACCATCCTCATGTGGAGGTCCCTGCACTTGCTGGACAGAGTCGAATCTTCACTTGTTTCGCCAGTGCCTGGCGTATGGTGTCAATTCGCCATTTCTGTTCATCATTCTGTTATCCCCAGCTCCGATTGGGCTTTGCGGTCTGTCTGGCAGATGTCCGTGCTCAGCCGCTACCTCACAACCAGGAGAGGGTCCATCACCAGTCGGCCCCAAGAGGCCCGGCTGTTGTTGTTTTTCGGTCTGCTGTCTGTGGACGAGACTGATTTGACCGTTTGCCGGGGACGAGTGGCTAGGTTGCCGGGAAATCTCGCCTTGATCTGAAGAGGCCTCGTCCTCGGTTTCTGACACGTCTTTTAGTAGGGACTGGACGTATTGCAGTCTCGTCATCGGAACTCGAGCATATGCTCTCTAGTGGTTCCGTAGTTGCCTTTGGTGTTGGGTCGGATTGTTCCACCAGGGCTTTGTAAGACGGCTCCCTTCGTTTGTCCCTGATTTGTTTGGCCATCTTACCCGGGAGATGCTCCATCATCTGCTTTGCAATGTGTGTGTGGCCTTTCAGGGTTCTCTCGAGGCGGATCATAGTGTCCACCTCTTTTTTCTGCCACACTATGCCGTATCCTTTACTTGGTCCCTGACTTGTTTTGCCTGTTGCGGCTATCTTTCTCTTTTCATTTCGTTCCACAGGGTGGATTAACCTTTCATGTTGGGAGAGACCCCTCTGGGTCTTAAAGGCCTGTTTGCATATTCCACATACGGCAGTTTTGCCCTCCCCCGTAGAGGGACCACTGCACTTTGGAACGTGGCATTGTGCTGCATGCTTCCCCTTGTAAGTCTTGCCACGTGTTGCAGGAGTATAAAACACCCACCCCACAGTGGTGGCACCTTGCATGTTGCAGTGCAGCGTTCAGGTTTAGGAGTATAAAATCTCCTTTTCTCTGCTCTAAACAAGCCATGCAGGATGTCGAAGCAAAAAGGATTGGCAGTACAATTTCCTTCCTGACCCTATTTGCCAAAGCATCCGTTGCGTCCCCGTGCTAGTTGTCCGAGTCCTCGCTAGGGTCGCCTTCTGCTGACCCCCTATCTGGCCGAAGCCTACGCCGGTGGGCGGGGCCATGCCCACCGATCGCTTTTGGCCCATTCTTACGGCGATGGTCCGAGCCATGGCCATCGAAGTCCAGGTTTCTCGCAGTGTCAGAAAAACTCATTTTCGTTTTTGTATGTGGGGAATGGGTGTCCACCAAGCAGAGCCCCTTACTCGGTAAGGCTAAGTATCTCCGAGAGGTCGCCAATCTTCCGAAGCGGCCGTATGCAACAGTTTAACCTAACTGTTATTCATCCCCGAGGCACGGCACCCACACCTTAGGATTAGGAATTTTTTTTCAAGGTTTATTCCTTTAGATCCGCTGTGTTCTGCGTTAACAGGGTCACCTCGTGTAGGATGTGATTCTTCACCACGCACAGACGGTCTTGGGTGGAGAGAGGCTATGTATTCGCATCTACCACCCCTGGGGAGAGACCAGGCACCCACTGGTGGTTGGTCCACCTTCACAGAAGTGTGTACCGCTCCAGGGACGACCAGCCTGCCCCCCTTGACAACGGCATAAGAGAGTCGTGGATACTCTCGCCGTTTAAACGACCTTGGAAGAGACGTATGTACTCCCTTAAGAGAGTCATAGTTACTCCCGCCGTTTACCCACTAGTTGTGTCAGACAAATATACTCACCCCAACACAGTTACCTAAAGTTCATCTGACTCTGGCATTCTTCACACAAAGTGAGTTCAACAAACAGTCCAACTGTCTGCACACCTACATTATTACTGATTATATTTTCATAAACGTGGTACTGATTATTACAAAGTAAGTTGTACTGTGAATGTAATTCTGGCTCCTAAACTAATTCCAAGCTGCGGAGTCTCTTTAAGAACATACATCACTCAGACCACTCAGCAATTTCCCCCCAGTCTATGTAACCCAAAGACGCATTACTGTATGCACTAAGACTTGCCACTAGGCACTATCCTTATACAGATATATCTCACTTACAAATATCCAACTATGCCTTGGACATGCAAGGTATCTCTTCCCTCCGACTTTTCCAACATGTTATTTGAATTTCACATACCTTTCACCCCATGCCCTTCTCATAATTCTTGACTGCATTCACCCTAATATTGTTAAACAGAACCAAGTATGAGGCTCCTCAATATGCAATCTTCTCCTACTCCTGTCACTTCCTCTATCTTAGGCACAAATATTCTGCTAAGCACCCTCTTCTCAAACATCTCCTCTAACCTAACTTAATACCGTAACGTAAGATGCATGTCACACCCACACAAAACTATAGGTGAAATCAGTTTTATACATTTCTATCTTTACATTTTTTGGCACCATGCCACAAAGTGCATGTTATGTTTTAAAGATACTCAGGAGCTTGCTCAAAGCCAAGAGAATATTCATAATACAGGGTGCGGCAGAAAGAACTCCCCTATTTCAGAAGCGAATAAATTCAAAACCAAAGAAGATACGGCTAATATTTTTCTACTTTTGGAAAGCACACAGAATGCTGTTTTACATCAACGTGTTTTGAACAAATCATCACTCAAGTGGCGGCCTTGAATATTGATACACTGATGTAGCCTCTCGGTAGTTGTCCATGACCTTGAGAACCATTTCAGGTGTAATGGCAGC